>Ga0255283_1000158_pt1 | contig 8829 bp, 1 predicted proteins | sample AtltaT_40_FD_183701 | JGI IMG/M metagenome (GOLD analysis project Ga0255283, IMG submission 183701) | Metatranscriptome of freshwater microbial communities from Altamaha River, Georgia, United States - Atl_Atlam_RepA_8d (Metagenome... | ecosystem: Environmental > Aquatic > Freshwater > River... | reverse complement strand
GTGTGATATTTAGCAGCACATAGGCCGTGTGATCTCGGTTCAGCAGTACGGCCGGCAGGAGTTCGTCAGGCAGCGATGATGGCTCACGTTTTGCAAGCTTTACAGCAAAACCGGCCGCCTGCATCGCACGAATTCCGTGCTCTACAGACAGCCGGTCGGTGCTGGGCAAGTCGCCCAAGAACGATGCTGCTGACTTCTTGACTCCAGTCCTGCTGCAAACCCAGAGGAGGGTTTGCAGCAGGCTATCGGTGTCTGCCGGGCTCGCTTCGAAACGAGCGCCGCCAGGGTGATTCATGAACGCTTCCTTTAGACAATGATCGTGTGAATCTTATCATTGACCAACAGCTGGGCGTTTTGGTTCACGTACACCATGTAAGTCTCTGCACCATCGGTCTGGGTACCTGCAAGACTCCAGGCACCGCCTTCCGAGGACAGCTGAACCATGTCACCCGAGTCACCCGTGATCGTCACCTGTGAGGTACCGCTCAGAATATCCGGTTGACCCACAGCCAGTACGTCAGACAGCTTGACTCGTAGCGTATCGGTCTGGGCGTTCGTCATGTTGACCGAACCACCCGCCGCCTTGGCAACTGCACTCAGATCGAACACACGCTCACCGGTCGATGTCGTCTGGAACCAGACGTCGCCCATCTGATGCGTAGTGCCATCTGCGCTGGTGTAACTGCCCATCAAGCCGATCAGGTTACCGTTATTCATCGCCGTCGACTTTTGAGCGTCGAGCGAGATGGAGGCGATTCCCAGATCCTGCAGGCTGCGCAACTCACCAGCACTACTGATGCCGTCACCGTTGGCGTCGGTCCAGACCATCAACTCTGCGAAGGCAGCGTCGTTGACGTCAATCACGCCATCCAAGTTGCTATCGAGCGCTCGCAGTGCCGCGTAACCATCAGCAGCTTTCTTACCATCAGCTAGGACCGTTCCGGAACCGAAGAGCTCACCGCCGTTGTTGATCGTGCCATCTCGATTCACATCACGAACCAGCAGACCGTCGCTACGCGATGCCCAGGCGGTTTGCTCGACCTTGCCATCATTGTCGATATCGAACGTCACGCCATTCTGCAGCGTTGTTGTCTGGATGCCGTCACCATTGAGGTCAAGGACCAACGGGGTCACGAATCCAAGGTCGTCCGATGTCAAGGCACCGATGTTGGACGCGGTCAGTGTCATTAACGCTGAAGAGGTAAGTCCGCCCAACGCCAGAACTTGCACTGAGGTCATCGCGTCAAGCTGTCTGCTGCTCAAGCTTGCGATCTGATCCGTTGCCAGAGTTCCCAGAGTGGTGTTGCTCATTGCTGCAAGACCCGCTGAACTTAGTCCCGTTATGGCAGCTGCTGCGACACCATCCAACTGCGTCGAGGTCAGCAGACTCACTTCAGCCGACGTGAAGTAGCCGAGCTCAGTGCTGTTGAAGGTCGCAATCGCGCTTGAAGTCAGACCGCCCACTTGCAGGCTTGTTAGCTGAGTGATCTGCGCCGAGTTCAGACCGGCAATCTGGGCCGTTTCCAAAGTACCGATCGTTATCGACGTCAGCGCCGCTAGACCGGCTGAATGCAATCCGGTGATCGCTGAGGCTGACACCCCATCCAACTGCGTCGAGGTCAGCAGACTCACTTCAGCCGACGTGAAGTAGCCGAGCTCCGTACTGTCGAACGTTGCGATGTGCTCAGATGTCAGGCCGCCGACCTGCAGGCTCGTCAGCTCAGTAAGCTGGGCTGAGTTTAGACCGGCAACCTGCGCCGTTTCCAAAGTACCGATCGTTATCGACGTCAGTGCCGCTAGGCCGGCTGAATGCAATCCAGTAATCGCCGATGCTGAGACTCCATCCAACTGCGTGGAGGTCAGCAGACTCACTTCAGCCGAAGTGAAATAGCCGAGCTCAGTGCTGTCGAAGGTCGCAATCTGGTCAGACGTTAGCCCAGGTACGTGCATGCTGGTCAGCGCGACAATTTGTGTTGAATTCAGCCCAGCTACCTGACCGGTTTCCAAGGTGCCGATGGTGATTGAGGTCAGCGCCGCGAAGCCAGCGGAATCCAAGCCCTTAATCGCTGCTGTGCCAACACCATCCAACTGCGTCGAGGTCAGGAGACTTACTTCTGCGGAGGTGAAGTAACCCAACTCAGTACTGTTGAAGGTGGCGATTTGGTCAGAAGTCAAACCAGGGACCTGCAAGCTCGTTAATGCCGCAACCTGCACTGAACCTAAAAGACCTGCGATCTGTGCCGTGCCCAAGAATCCGAGCTGTACGCTTGTCAACCCTGCGACTGAGTCACTCGCCAACGCGGCCATATCTCTGGTTTCAATTCCCGGCAGTTGAACCGAAGTCAAACCGAGGAGCGTCTGAGAGTTGAACGTGTTGAACTGATAAGTCGTCAACGCAGCGATCTGTGCAGTGTCAATTCCTTGGATAGCCACACTGTTGATGGCACGAATCTGCAGAGATTCGAGTTTGCCCAATGTGTTGGTCGCGAATCCACTCAGCTGATAGCTCGTCAGGTTACCGATGGTGTTAGACGCAATCGAGGAAACTGCATTTGCGTTCAACGCAGCGATCTGGTTGGTCTCCAAGCCACGAATTGCCGTGCTATTGATCGCGAGGATCTCGTTGGTTTGAATCGTTCCCAGTTGCAGCGTTGTCAGCTGGCCAATTTGTACGCTGTTCAGTAGGGCAGTGCCATCGCTAGTCAGCCTGTTCAAATCACGTGTTTCGATCGAGGCGATCTGATCAGACGAGATCGAGCGAACCTGGTCTGAGGTCAGCGAGGCGAACTGCATCGTGTTCAGCGCCACGATCTGATCGGTAGTGAAAGCAAACAGGTCGCTGCTGTCGATGCCACGGATCTGGTTCGAGGTCATCGCCACCAATTGGTTGGTAAGGAAGGCCTGAATCTGATCGCTAGTCATCGCAGAGAGCTGCGTTGCCGTCAGGCTGCTTATGACAGCAGTTCTAATCGCCTGTAGCTGATCCGTTCCGAGTTTTGCAATATTGCTCAGCGCGCTCACCTGCGCCGTGGTCAAAGCTGCGACCTGTGTGGTCAGCAGCGACGCCATCTGGTTGCTGTACAGCGCATTGACATTTTGCGAGGTCAGCACCGCGACATCGCGAGACTCGATGTAGGTGACCTGGTCAGTGGCCAGCGCACGAATCTGATCCGACGTCATCACGAACACTTGCGAGGTCGTGAAGGCCGCGATTCTATCGCTGTCGAGACCAGCCAGATCGTTGGATTCAATGGCCACGACCTGATCTGAGCGCATTGCTGCGATCTGGGCGACCTTGAAGGCAGCGACCTGGTCGCTTGTTAATTTGGTCACGGCTGCGGAGAGCAGGGTAGCAACATCGCGTGTTTCAATGGCCGCAATCTGCGTAGTCAGCAGTGCATTGACATTGTTGCTGTTCAGAGCGACTACTTGCTGAGTACCCAGACCCACGATTTGATCAGTGGTCAAAGACGAAAGCACCGTCGTCGTCAGGTTGATCACGTTCGCAGAGGTAATCGCTGCCACATCGCGTGTTTCTATAGCGGTGACTTGCGAAGTGCCGAGGCTATTGAGCTGATTGCTGGTCAGGTTGGCAACCTGATCCGTGCGTAACGCCACGACCTGGGCGGTGCTCAAGCCCACCACGTCGGTACCCAATGCAACAGCTTGTGCACTAGTCAGCGTTGCAACTGCACCAGTGGACAGCGAGCTCACTTGCGCAGAGGCCAATTGAGTCAGGTTAGTCGAAGTCATGCCTGCGACGTTCACCGTAGTCAGCGCAGCAACCTGCGCAGTCGACAGATTGGAAATGCCATCCGAGGCCAGCGAGAATACCTGGCTGGTGCTCAGTACAGACACTTGGCTGGCGGTCAGCGCTGAGATCTGCGTGCTCAGGATCTTGCCCACGTTGGCCGAAGTCAGAGCAGCGATATCGTTAGTTTCAATTGCTGCCAGCTGGCTGGTGCCGAGCAATTGGACGTCATCGCTGGTGAGCGTGTTTACTTGCGATGTGGTCAAGGCAGCAATCTGCGTGGCCGACAACAGACCTAGCTGATCGCTGTTAAGGTTATTCAGCTGGTACGACGTCAGTGTGGCTACGAACGTCGTGCTCAGACTCGAAACGTCAGACGTCTCGATGTAGAACAACTGCTGCGAGCCTAGCTGACGGATTTGCGCTGTGCTGAAGGCGTTTAGCTGAGCCGTTCCAAGCCCTGCCATCTGATCGCTGTTCAGACCCGATACATCATTGGTCTCAATGTTCGCGATTTGGAGCGTAGTCAAGTTAGCCACCTGGTCGGTGGTCAGCTTGGCCAAGTTTGCAGAAGATAGCGAACGAATCTGCGCTGTCGTTATGCTAGTGACATCGTTGGTCTCGATTCCCTGCAGCTGGACGGAATTCAGGCTGCCAAACTGTTGGGTATTGAACGCTGCGAGCTGCGAACCAGACATGATTGCGATCTGGTCGGTACGCAGGCCCACCATGTCGGCCGACTGCATGACGGCCAGTTGCACGGTAGTCAAGCCGCCGATCTGGTCTGTCGTCAGACGCAGGACATGATCAGAATTGAGCGCAACAATCTGGTTGGTGGTCAAGCCCCGGATGTCGGCAGTTTCAACCGCCGATATTTGGTCAGAGGTCAGCTGCGAGACGTTGAGCGTTGACAGCGCCGCGATCTGCAGCGTGTTCAGCTGGACGATCTGATCGGTCGTCAGGCCTTTGACCGCGATCGAGTTCATCGCAGCGACCTGCGCCGTGGTGATACCCGACACATCGTTGGTTTCGATACCCGCGATCTGCGACGATGTCATCACACGGACTTGCGACGTGGCGAACGATCCCACTTGCGAGCCGCTGAGCGCAGCGATCTGGGTTGCCGACACACCGCCTTGCGAAACGTCACGGGTTTCGATTGCGGCGATCTGGGTTGTAGTGAGGCCCGCGAACTGGTCGGTATTTAGTGCAGCGAACTGGTCAGAGGTCATCGCAATGATGTTGGCGGTCGATAGGCCGCGCACGTCATTGGTCTCAATGCCTTTTAGCTGTACGCTAGTCAGCTGACCGATCTGCAGCGTAGTGAACGCGCCAATCTGCACAGTGGTGAGCGGAATGATCTGCTCGGTCGTCAGACCCTTCACGGCGATCGAGTTGATCGCAGCCACTTGGCCTGTCGTAAGCGCTGACACATCGTTGGTCTCGATCGCGCCAATCTGTGACGAGTTCATCACCCTGACTTGCGATGCAGCCAATGAGGCGACCTGGGTAGCGCTTAGCGCGGCGAACTGGGTGCCCGTGACACCTACAGCCGAGATATCCAGGGTCTCGATCACTGCAAGCTGTGCTGTAGTGAAACCGGCGAACTGGTCGGTGTTTAGCGCCGCCAGCTGGTCCGAAGTCATTGCGACCACGTCGGCCGTGTCGATGCCTCTGATATCGGCAACTTCGAATGCCTGTATCTGCAAGCTATTGAGTTGACGAATCTGTTGGGTGGTCAACGCGCCGATTTGTACTGTGTTGAGCTGAACAATCTGATCGGTTGTCAATCCTTTGACTGCAACCGAATTCAGCGCAGCAATTTGATCTGTCTTTAACCCGGAAATATCGTTCGTCTCAATCGAGCCAATCTGAGTCGAATTCATCACTCTGAGCTGCGCGGCCGTCAAGGAGCCGACCTGAGTTGCCGTAAAGCCAGCGATTTGATGCGTGCCTACACCCGCCACATCGCGCGTCTCGACCGCAGCGATGTTGGCTGTAGCCAGCGCTGCAACTTGTTGTGTCTGTAGGTAGCTGACCTGGTCAGAATTCAAGGCAACCACCTGAGCAGTCGTGAGTCCGCTGAGGTCCTTGGTTTCGATGGCACGCAGCTGATCTGAATTCAGCTGCGCAATTTGCGACGTCCTGATGGCAGAAACGCGCGCGGCGTCGAGCGCGACGATCTGGTCTGTTGTCAGACCGGTGATCACCGATGTCGCCAAGACACCGAGCTGGGCGGTGTTCAACACCGTGAAGGTTGCTGTCGGCAATGCATTGTACTGAGCAGAGTTCAGTACCGCTAGCTGTGCCGTGGTCAGGGTGCCAAGCTGGGTAGCAGACATGACACTGATCTGCTCTGTGGTGAGACCGCGCACCGTCGCGGTTGTTAACGAGGTCAGCTGCGCAGTACCGAATGCAGCCACCTGGTCAGTTCCCATGACGTTCAGGGTGGCTGAATTCAAGGTGGCAATATGGTCGGTACGTAGACCCCTGATGTCACTGGTCTCAATCGCCTTGATTTGATCAGAGTTCAGCGAGCTGATTTGAACAGTCCTCAAACCCGCGATCTGCGCGGTATTCAGCGAAACGACCTGGTCTGTGGTCAGACCTTTGATATTCGCGGTGGTCATTGATGCCACCTGTGCGGCCGACAGGAGAGCCGTCTGGTTGGTCATCAGTGCAGTGACTTGTGCCGACGAGATCACCGCTATCTGTGCGGTGTTCAAACCTACAACATCGCGAGTCTCTATCGCCTGTAGTTGCAGCGAGGTGAGTTGTTTGGCTTGTGCAGTCGTGAGGGCGCCGATTTGTACTGTGTTCAGCGCAACAACTTGGTCGGTGGTGATGCCACCAATGTCGTCCGTTGCAATCGCGCGAATCTGAACGGTAGTGAGGCTGCTCACATCCGCCGTGGAAATCGCACCGACCTGGCTGGAATTCAGCGCCACTAGTTGAGCCGTGTTCAGAGCACCCACTTGAGCGCCGGTCATCGCGTCAATCAGCTCGGTGCCGAGCTTGGCCACATCGCGCGTTTCCATTGCAATAACCTGATTGGTGCGCATTGCCGCAAACTGAGCAGTAGCGAGCGCCGAGAGCTGATCGGTGCTGAGCGCCACGATCTGAACCGTTGTAAGGCTTGCCGTTGCAGCCGTGGTGATGAAGTTGAGCTGATCCGAATTCAGTGCTTGTAGTTGTCTGGTGGTCAGGCTCGCAACCTGAGCGGTACCCATCGCCGCAACTTGAAGTGTGCTGAGACCCGCGAGGTCGGCGGTTTCAATGTTCGCGATCTGCGAGGTCTTCAGAGACGAGATGTCATTGGTTTCAATCGCATTGAGCGTATCGGAACTCAAGCCTACGATCTGCGCAGTATTAAAGCTGCCGATTTGTGCTGCCAGCAACGTGGCAATGCCAGAGGTACCCAATGCCTGGACATCACGGGTCTCCATCACAGCTACCTGCGAAGTCGTCAGCGCCGCGATCTGGTTGGTATTGAGATTCGCATACTGGATCGTTGTAAGCGCAACCACTTGCGATGTGCTCAGCGACACCAAATCGTTTGTCGGGAACGCCTGAATCTGATCAGAGCCCATGGCGACCAGCGCCGCAGTGGTGATTGAGCGCGCTTGTGCCGTATTGAATGCACCAGTTTGCTCCGTGCTTAATCCGATAATGTTTGAAGCCTTCAGGCTGGCCACTTGCGCAGTGGTCAAACCACTGGTCGCCAACACGTTGAGCTGATTCGTTGCCAGCGCCGCGACTTGTGCGGTGGACAGGGATGCCACCTGCGCAGCCAGCAACGCAGCAGAATTAGTTGTGCCAAGACTTGTGTAGTCCGCAGCTTGTATCGCAGCTACCTGAGCCGTCGAGAGCGCACGCACCTGGTCTGTACCCATATTGGCAAGTTGAGTTGCTTGAAGAGCAACCATTTGCGCGGTAGTTAGACCGGAGAGGTCTCGGGTTTCGATTGCCGCAACTTGGGCGGTGAGTAATCCATAGACTTGTGCGGTGCTCAGGCCAGCAATTTGCGAAGCACCGAATCCGGCGATTACAGAAATATCGACCGTGGCGAGATCAGCAACGTCAACCCCCCGAAGCTGAGTTGTCGTCAGGCCAGTAATCATGTTCGTCGGCAGAGCTGCAATTTGAGCCGCACTCAACCCTTTCAGCTGCGCGGTGGTAAAGCCTGTGACCGCACTAACGTTGATGGCACTGACCTGTCCGGTGTCAAAGTTACCAACGCGAGTCGCGCTCAGCGAGCCCAGCTGAGAAGCTGAGATTTTGCCGAGCTGGGTTTCGCTGAATGCGTCAACAGCGGAATCCGACAGCGCGACCATTAAGTTTGTGGTGATCGCCGCGAATTGCGCAGTGGTCATCGCGTTCACTGCCGCTGTTGGCAATGAGCTGATCGACGACGTCAAAAAACTCGATACTTGTGACGCGCTCAAGGCGGTCATTTGCGAGGCGGAGATCTTTGCCGTCTGCGACGCAGAAAGCGCGGAGATCTTTAACCCGCTCATGTCATCAGCATCGATCGCGGCAACGTTGGCATCAGTCAATACGCCAATTTGCGCCGCACTGAGTAACGATACCTGAGCCGCGGTCAGATCCTGAGCGTCAGCAGTTGTCAGCGCTGCGATTTGTGAAGTTCCGAGAGAGGAAATTGCCACCGATGTTGTTGTCATGGTTCTGTTCTCTTAAAAGGTGTTTTGTTTGCGAGTCTAATTAATAAACTAGATTTATTGCCCAGACTCGCGTCTAAGCCTTTGGTTTTTACAGCAAAAAATGCGCACGGATACTTTTACCAGGTTGCACTATAACAATTAAAACTAGTAGCCGCAAGTGTGAATTGAACTGTTTACACTTGAATCGACGGGTTTGATTGATAGATTTATTATCTTTATGCCTACATTTTGCTGGTTGTATTCGCTTAATACGGCGCTAACCAAACGTTATGTTATTTTTTACAACAGATAATGTCGGATTGCTTATGATATTTACAACTTGTGCGGTTGTTTCACTTTCAGGCAGCATTTGTTGCAATCGACTACGTGCTTGGACAGCGGCGATACACTCCTGAT
>Ga0255283_1000157_pt1 | contig 8830 bp, 5 predicted proteins | sample AtltaT_40_FD_183701 | JGI IMG/M metagenome (GOLD analysis project Ga0255283, IMG submission 183701) | Metatranscriptome of freshwater microbial communities from Altamaha River, Georgia, United States - Atl_Atlam_RepA_8d (Metagenome... | ecosystem: Environmental > Aquatic > Freshwater > River... | reverse complement strand
TTTTTTCTTCATTTTTTACGGCTCTCCACACCAAAAATTTCTTTTATACCTCTTATGACTATCATTATACTATGTATCATTAAATTGGCCGAATAACGAAGGTCGTTGTATGAAAAGGCATAGTAGTCAAACTTCACCGCCAGGTTTTCATAATCCCGCAGGAATTCAGGCATCGTCATTTGTTCGGTAATATCACCGTATGTCCGAATGCCGACTCGCAAGTCGGGCCCACCGGAGACCACCAGCGGCGTGTAGCGGAACGCACGCCGCCGAAACGAACCGGTCCGGTCCCAGTAGCTTGAATTTGTCTGAAAGTTGCAGGCTTCAGTCAAAGGGTGGAAGAAGTATTCAAAGACCTGCGCTTCGAGGCTCCGGCCCAGGCCGATCGGGTCGCCTCCCGTGCCAACATTGTCATTCCACCAATCGAGCGATACGAGAGAGTTGGATGGGTCATTCGTGTTGCGGTCCCTCTGCACCCATGGGTCGGAAGGGTATTCAGCCCAGCCCCTTTGGTTGTCAGAGGTGTACCACATCGGCCACCTGTAAAACTGGAGCGGTTCGCCGTAGGCATCCACAAATTCCAGAAGGCCATCGTTATCTGTATCCTGAATCTCCCGGTCCGTGAAATCGTCGCGACTGAACGCCGCACCCAGCGGCCCCTGACCCTCTACAAGCAGAGCATAAAGCATTTCACTGCGGGCCGTCTTGTGCGTATGGTTCTGAAGAAGCTGGGCGACGTAGTTCGACCCCTCGCTCTGCTCATCCACAGAGCCGTTGCCGTCGTTATCCGTGCCGTCGCCATCCCAAATAAAGGGGGCGCCTTCCGCCTTTTCATCCACCAGCCCGTTGCCATTGTTATCAACCCCGTCGTATCCGGCAGGACCATAACCAAGTTGCTTGTAGATTCCGGCGGCCGCCGTGTAGCTGGCTCCAAAAACACCAGTGCCGGAAAAATTGTAAGAGTCGTTATAGGTCTTGTTGGCTGGGCTTGTCGGCTGGGCGGGCAGGGGAGGAAAATAGCTGCCAAAGCTGCTGGAGCCATCAAAAGCCATTGCCGTGCCGATCGGTAGCGTGTAAGGAGCGATCGAAGCATTCGGTGCCAATGCTGCGGCCGAGCCGAGTTTCGCCTGCGAAATCCCGCCGAAGTTGATTGGATAATAGCCGGAAACGTCCATCCCGTTCAGAATAAAGACGTCAGGCATCTCGGCCCGCAGATAATCCGTCATTGCAATGGCGTGGGCCCTGGCATTACCAGCCCGGCCCGGTGAGAGGCCACGCATGGCACCGTAGCTGAAACCAGGAACGTTGGGTGGCTTGTTGGCCGCCGGTGTGGCCAGCCAGATGTGCGTGGCATTAGGCTTGACGTCGTCGTCCAGCAGGGCCTGAATCCGCTCTTTCACGGCCAGGTCGAGCTTCAGCACAAGTGCCTGTGTCGCTTTCAGATTCGCTGAACGGACGCCATCGTAACTTGCCAGCAGGATTACGCTCACCAAAATGCTGATGATGGTTATGACCACCAGCAACTCAATCAGCGTAAAGGCTCTGGCAGACCGACGACCTGGTCTGATTGGCGAACCCAGCAGAAAATGGCCTGTCATTTCCGGTCGCTCCTTTGAATAGTCTCTGTGGCGACGTCAGTTCAGGCGACCCTGTGAGAAATTTGTAATGTTGTCCGATTCAACACTTCGAGCGTTCGGGCTTTGTGGGTTGATACGCCCGGTAGCCGATACATCGGTGTCGGGCAGTGGGAGAGGTTCGGTTTTCGTCTTGCCTGCAAACTGGCCACCAAAACCGTATTTTCGGTCGGAACCGGCAGAGATGATCTGATAACTCTGAGGCTTCTGCCAGGCGGGCGAGCGGCCGATCGGAAACGCCGGGCCAGTTGTGTAGGGGTTCGGTGAGAGCGATATTCCTGCCGAGCCGCCAAAAATTCGAGCATAAGGCTGAGCGGGCATCGTCGTCTCATCCGACACACCACCCAATGATGGTGTGTAGCTTACCTGAGGATTGAAATTGGAATCCTGCGGGTCATAACTGTTGGCACCGTAAGCGCTGAAATAGATATATGGCCTTGATTCTTCCTCAGTTCCGAGAGAATCGATATAGCTTGGGAAGCCATCGTTATCGAAGTCAATCAATCGGTCAGCCTTGAACTCGAAAAAAGGCGTGTCGCGATTGAGTGTTGCCTTATTACCTTCGTTACGGCCATAAAGCGGAGCATCGGGGCGTTTGCAGAAACCAGTCAATTCATACGATAAACCTGTAGTAGGGTCGTTATAAGTCCGTGGAATTCCGCCCAGGAAAAAGACCATACATTCGTCTCCTTCCAGAATCCAATACGAAGTGAAAGCTCCGTCGCCGTTGACATCCTGCTGTGGTGCAGCACGGTTAAAAAGCTTGCGAGCCATCCGCTGCGAACGTTCAATCGCCTTCTGCGTCTGAGTAGCAATCTGTGTCTGGTTGGTAAGGCCACCGACATTCTTAAAATGAGTGGCCACGGCATTAACAAGAGCCGTGTTGTTCATGTATAGCCCAGACTCATCAATCACAAAAAAGCTTGGCGGGAAATCACCCATACGAGTTTTGAAGCTCGCCAGCGATTGCTCCAGCAGCGTAATCTCTGACGCCACGGCCGACTCACGTGCAGCCCTGACTGCCCCATTAATCGCAGGCAAAACCAGCCCGGCCAGCACGCCAATGATTGTGATGACAACTAGAAGCTCAATCAGCGTGAAGCCGCGACTAGCTCCGAGTCTTGCCCCGGATCGATCAGCGGCGTTTCGATAATCCAGATTCATCCGAGGCCACTCCACTCTTCTCTTGAAAATCCCCGTACGTCTGTCGTTCCGGGCCTTGTCTGTTTTTCAACCGGTTTGAAAGCCATCAGGCCGACACCAGTTAACTGATCAATACATCTATATGTTTTGCTGTTTCTGATACGCCCGTCAGATCGATTTGGTTCCCGTTCAGGCATTAAAAATCAGGATATTGTTTTCTCTGAGATTTATGGCCTTCTCGAGCATTACGTTCCCGGTCGATCAAAGTGACTGTAAAACTTGGTATTTCCGGATTTCTCCAGACAGCCGGACTTTTGTCCGGCCGCCGGTCAGAAAACTCTGAAAAAATCAGCCGGAGAGCTTGGAAATCAGCTGCACCAGCGGAAGGAAGAGTGCAATGACGATGAAACCGACGATTCCACCGAGCACGACGATCATGATCGGCTCAAGCAGGCTCATCAGCGACTCCACCAGCACTTCTACTTCTTCGTCGTAGTTGTCAGCGATTTTGTTGAGCATCGTGTCAAGGTCGCCCGTCTCTTCACCGACGTCGATCATGTTCACGACGATGTCGTCCACCAGTCGCGACTGCTTCAGAGGTACGCTGATTGTCTCACCTTCACGGATCGAGTCATAAATCCGTGTAAAGCATTTCTCAAACACAGCGTTTCCTGCCGTTTCACGCACGATGGAAATCGCCTCAAGAATCGGCACACCGGACGTCACCAGGGTGCCAAGCGTACGCATCGTTCGGGCCACTGTCGATTTGCCGGCAATCTGCCCCATGACCGGAATACGCAGAACAATCCAGTCCAGCACAAACGAGCCGATTTTTGTCTTATATAGCAGTTTGATAATGATCCACATCACAAACGGGGCAGCGATACACGCCGGAGCGTAATCGACGACGAAGTGGCTGGCATTAATCAGGAAGACTGTCATTTGCGGCAGATCAACGCCGAAATCCTTAAAGATCGCCTCGAATTTCGGAATGATGAAATAGAGGATGAAGCCGACGATCGTCACTGCCACGGTGATCACCACGATCGGGTAAACCATCGCGCCCTTGATTTTTCGCTTCAGCGACTGGGCTTTTTCTTTGAAGTCCGCCAGACGCTGCAAAATGGCTTCAAGCGCACCGCCCGCCTCACCGGCCCGCACCATATTGCAATAAAGCCGGTCAAATGCCTTTGGATGCTTGGCAAATGCTTCAGAAAGAGTCAGGCCGCTTTCGATATCCTCCACCACATCGCCAAGAGAATTCTTGAGCACGCCCGGCTTGCACTGTGCTTCAAGAATTTTAAGGCTTCGCAGAATCGGCAGACCGGCGTCCTGAAGCGTTGACAATTGACGTGTGAAAGTACAAAGTTGCTTCGGCTTGATCTTGCCGATCGTGAACGACTTCTTCTTCTTGCGGCCTTTTTTCTTGTTTGCCTTGGCCTTGGTTTTCGTCTTTTCGCCAATCGACGTGACAAAAAAGCCACGCTGGCGAATCAGTTGCTGGGCCTCTTCCTGGGAAGTGGCTTCAATCGTTTCCTTGACCGTTTTGCCGGTCTGATCCATCGCTTCAAACTGGTACGTTGGCATCGTCAGGTCCTCATCTTCTCAGCTTGTTCGCTTCGTGCATCCAACCAGATTACCGCCGATGAAAAAGATGACAGTTAAAGATTGATTCACTATCCCTTGCCCAGGCGAGCGCCGTGTCATTCCAAAACGGTTTCGCGAATGATTTCGTCAATCGTCGTTTTGCCTTCATGCACATTCAGCATGCCCGTTTCACGCAACGTACGCATCCCTGATCGCCGACAGGCCGCACGAAATTCATCGAGTGAAGTCTCTTTCACAATCATCTCGCGAAGCTGGTCAGTCATGATCAAAAGTTCGTAAATACCCATACGACCCTTGTATCCGGTGTTTTTGCAGGTTTCGCAACCCTTGCCGCGGAAAAACGCCAGACCGGCTGCCGTGGCCGTCGTCAGGCCAAGCTCGTTGAGCTTCTCCTCAGGCGGCATATACTGCTCTTTGCAGTTCGGGCAGATTCGCCGCACAAGCCGCTGTGCCAGCACACCTTCTACAGTGGCCGTGATGAGGAATGTCGGCAGACCCATATCACGCAGGCGGGTCACGGCTGAAGGGGCATCGTTCGTGTGAAGCGTCGTGAACACGGTATGGCCCGTAAGCGACGCCTGAATCGAAATTTCTGCCGTTTCAAGGTCACGCGTTTCACCGACAAGAATAATATCAGGGTCCTGCCGCAGAATTGCTCTCAGACATGCGCCAAATGTCACGCCGATGTCATGATTGATCGGGCACTGCACAAGACCGTCGATATCGTATTCCACCGGCTCTTCGGTCGTGATGATCTTATCTTCAATCGAGTTCAGCTCGTTGAGCGTGGCATAGAGGGTCGTCGTCTTACCGGATGACGTTGGCCCCGTCACCAGAATGATCCCGTTGGGCTTCAAAATCAGGCCACGCCAGAGTGCCAGCGTGTCTTCAGGCATCCCGATCTTCTCGAGGTCGAGATTCACCACCGTCTTGTCCAGAATTCGCAGCACAACCGACTCACCAAAGAGGGTCGGCAGTGTAGAAACACGAATGTCGATCTGATTTCCGCCCAGAGCCAGCTCAATTCGGCCGTCCTGCGGAATGCGTCTCTCGGCAATGTCAAGATTCGCCATAACCTTGATACGGCTTGAAATGGCCGCGCCCAGGTGCCGTGGCGGAGCCGTCAGCTCGAAAAGCACGCCGTCCACACGCAGACGCATCTTGTATTCAGATTCAAACGGCTCAAAGTGAATATCAGAAGCCTTGTCACGAATCGCCGTGAGAAGCACCAGATTGACCAGCTTTCGCACTGGGGCTGCATCGGCCATCTCTTCGATGGCTTCGAGGTCAATCGTGTTTTCGTTGCGATTCTGAAACTGTTGCAGCGCCTTGTCAGTCTCAATCTGCTTGATCACATCAATGATCGATTCCTGCTGGCCAACATAAAGCCGCTGAATCGTGTTGTTGACGTCCGCCTCAGTCGCGATAACCGCCTTGACTTCCGTGCCCAGAAATGAGCGAACTGAATCGAGGGCCGCCGGGTCTTCCGGGCGTGCCATCGCGATCGTGACCGACTTATCCTTTTTGTTCTGCGACAGCGGAATAATTTTGAACATGTCCGCCATCTGCTGGTTAATCAGTTGGCAGAGCTCGGCCGGAATCGTGATATCCGCCAGGCTCACCACCTTCATATCCAACTGTTCGCCAAGGGCACGTAAGAGCTGATCTTCGCTGATCAGCCCCAGCCGCATCGCGATCTTGCCAAACTGCTCGACACCGCCGCCCTGCGATTGCTCTTCAAGAATCCTCCATGTGGCCTCTTCATCCAGATAGCCCATATCCTGAAGAATTGTTCCGATGCGGCGTGCCATTTCGAAAAGTCCTGAATTTCAGAGAGATCAGAGGTGGTGGGAAACACGAAACCGGTTGATTTTATGCCTGAAGCTTCCAGTAGAAATGCTTAAGGGCCGGGCTCAATATGTGAACCCGACCTCGCAATTTTCTAAGTTAACGCTTCTTCTTGTCGCCGGCGTCCTCTTCCTCTTCATCATCCTCTTCACCGTCGTCAATAATACCCTTCTTCGCCAGTTCGATACGCTCTCTCAGTTCGGTCGCTTTACGAGCCCGGAAGATCGCATCTTCCTCTTCCACGATCCCCTGTCGCCAGAGATTAAAGAGCGAATCGTCCATCAGAATCATGCCGTGCTTACGGCCGGTCTGAATCGATGAATCAATACGATAAGTCTTGTTTTCACGGATCAGGTTCGAAATGGCCGGCGTGACCACCAGCATCTCATAAGCCGCCACCATGCCCTTAGGCTTTCGGGGCAGAAGAGCCTGAGCGAGAATACCAATGATCGCTACCGAAAGCTGTGTGCGGATCTGATCCTGCTGCTCCTTCGGAAACACGTCAATGATACGGTTCACCGTACCTTCAGCCGAGTTCGTGTGCAGCGTACCGAAAACAAGGTGCCCCGTTTCAGCTGCCGTAATGGCCGCCGAAATCGTTGCAAGGTCGCGCATCTCACCCACGAGGATGATATCAGGATCCATTCGGAGCGCACGCTTCAGAGCCTCCGGGAAGTCTGGCACATCGATGCCAATCTCGCGCTGATTCACCAGCGATTTGTTGTGCTTGTGGAAATATTCGATCGGATCCTCAATCGTAATGATGTGATGATCCATGTTGTGGTTGATCCAGTTGAGCATGCTCGAAAGCGACGTGGTCTTGCCCGACCCCGTCGGTCCGGTCACCAGCATCAGCCCTCTCGGACGCTTGATCAGTTCTTCGCATGCCTTTGGCAAACCAAGCTGTTCGAACGTCAGAAACTCGCTCGGAATTCGACGCAGCACCATTCCAATGTTGCCACGCTGCTTGAAAACAGCCACGCGAAATCGGCCCAGATCACCGAACGCAAACGCGAAGTCCGTTCCGCCAACTTCCTGCAATTCCTGCTGGCATCGTTCCGGAGTGATCGACTTCATCAGGCCGACCATATCATTCTGCTCAAGCACCTTCGTGTTGAGCGGCGTCATGTGCCCATGCAGTCGCAGCGTCGGCCGGGCACCCACCGTCAGGTGAAGGTCGCTCGCCTTCTGCGTAATCGCCGTATGAAGCATCTTGTCAATCAGAAGCGTGCCCATGATTCCTCACGTTCCACTTAATTGAGCCTAAGTACCTTACAGATCAAGTATTGCCGACGGTTCCCAGTTCTTTCTAACTCGCTGGTACGCAGCGATCAGATACGGAGAACTCCAATTCTTTTCCCTGATATGATGCCTGATGGCAAGTCTTTTTCTGAAGTTTCCGGCGGATTAAGCCTGACGATTTTGGAGAGGCGAACGTAAAACCAGTTCAGTTCGCCCTTTCGCATTAATCATACGCAACAGTTTTCGCAAACCGAACCGATCCCCCCATTTTATGGCAAAGAATAATCGATTCATTCGCTAAACCGCCTCCGTCCCAACGCTTAATTATCGCCCGAAACTGGATCAATGACCTCCCTTGTCACCACCAACGGCTGACGTGAAGAGGTCGTGATTCGTGATCTTCAAGACCTCGTCAACGGTTGTTAAACCCTTCATTGCTTTGATCATACCGTCTTCGAAGAGAGTTCGCATTCCCTCCCGGCGAGCTACCGCACGGATCTCCATCGGGCTCTCCCCCTTAAACGCCATCTCGCGAATCTTTGACGACATGACGAGAAGTTCAAAGATGGCCATGCGGCCACGTGTCCCCTTCTTATTGCAGTGGGCACAGCCCTTGCCTTCCATAAAGTTTGCCCGTTTCAGCACTTCGGGCTTCAGGCGAAGGCCCTCCACGATGTGCTTCGGTGGGTCAACCCGCACCTTGCACTTGGGGCAAATACGTCGAACAAGACGCTGGGCCATAATGCCCATCACAGAACTTGTCACCAGGAACGGAGCAATTCCGATATCAACCAAACGTGTAATAGCACTGGGCGCATCGTTCGTATGGAGTGTACTAAATACCAAGTGTCCAGTCAGTGAAGCCTGAATAGCCGTCTGGGCTGTCTCCTCATCGCGAATTTCGCCCACCAGGAGAATGTTAGGATTCTGTCTCATCATGGCCCGGATGATCTTGGCAAAGGTCATTCCGATTTTGTGCTTCACCTCACACTGATTCACCCCTGGCAGGTAGTATTCCACCGGTTCTTCAGCGGTGATGATCTTAGTATTTGGGGTATTGAGTTCGTTCAAAGCGGCGTAAAGTGTTGTTGTCTTGCCCGATCCCGTTGGTCCGGTCACCAGCAAAATGCCGTTGGGCCGGCGAATCAGTTGGCCGAATCGCTTGTAATCTTCTTCAGCAAAACCAATATCCCGCAGGCCGACCTTGATGTTATCACGGTCCAGAATTCGCATGACCACCGACTGGCCGTGGTTGGTCGGAAGAACGGATACTCGTAAATCGACTTCCTTCTCACCCGCCATCATCTTGATTCGGCCGTCCTGGGGACGCCTTTTTTCAGCAATGTCGATCGAGG
>Ga0255283_1000156_pt1 | contig 8833 bp, 7 predicted proteins | sample AtltaT_40_FD_183701 | JGI IMG/M metagenome (GOLD analysis project Ga0255283, IMG submission 183701) | Metatranscriptome of freshwater microbial communities from Altamaha River, Georgia, United States - Atl_Atlam_RepA_8d (Metagenome... | ecosystem: Environmental > Aquatic > Freshwater > River... | reverse complement strand
GCGTTGCCCAAGGCCACGACCGTCGACGACTACGAGGCGCTGCTGCCCTGGCGGATGAGGCTGGCGGACTGATCCGCCGAAATGGCGGGCCCGCCGCCGATCCAACACCGGCCCAACTCGCCCCTGCCAGCGATCAACCCGCTGCGCAAGGGGCGCGGTTTAATGACCGCTTACGGCTTACTTTCTCTGTATGCTTTAGTGCCACCGCTAGGTTTGCCTCTTCCAAGTCCACTGATGGCTCGACGGGTCGAGCTGCTCACGGTTTGTAGTGCAATTCCGGGCATACGTAGGCATCACGCAGCTACACGGCGCATGCGTCGAGCGTCTCGCTTGTGGACGACGCCCGCACCTACATTGAGAAGTCGGCACGCTCCGCCCAGAGGAGCGATAGTGACGGCTAACAAACGCCGCGGAACCGAAGCCGCTCAATTTCCTTATCGTCAAGTCCTGCGATGTCCCGTAGCACGTCGGCCGTATGCGCCCCTAACTCAGGACTCGGCTCTACATCCGTCTCACCGCCGCATGAGAAACGCAGCGGACTAGCAACTAAATCTATCTGCCCGAGAACAGGATCTTGTACCGATTGCCAGAGTCCGCGTTCGCGAAGGATCGGGCACGAAAAGATTTCAGCCGGGCTTTGGACTGGGCCTACAGCCACGCCGACCGGAGTTAAAATTTGCTCGATCACCTTCCGGGTTCTTTTGCAAGACCAGTGTTCGATAGCTTCTTTTAGCGCTCGATGATTCGCGACCCGGCGCTCAGCAGTCGAAAAGCGAGTGTCGTCAATCAGGTCCCTCCGCTCAATAGCGCGACAGAGCAATGGCCAGTGCGCCTCTGACGCAGACGCGATTGCGACGTAGCCGTCGCTGGCTTTGAATAAATCCCAAGGAGCACAAGCGCCGTGACCTGCCCCTGGGCTGTGCGTCTGCTTCATAATGGAATAGTTAGTGAGCCAGCGCTCGTTTAGACTGGCAAGGACATCATACATTGAGATGTCAATTAGGCGTCCATTGCCCCACCTCAATTTCTGCACATAACCAGAAAGAGCACCTAGGCTGGCGAACACTCCTGAGTAGAGATCCCCGATTGGAGCATTTAGCCACTGAGGCCTATCACCCTCGCCGCCCTCACACACACCAGTCAGTCCAGACATCGCCTGAACAACGATGTCGTACGCTTTGCGCCCCTCCGCAGTGCCCCAATCCTCTGGCAAGCCAAAGCCCGTGATGCTTACATATACTAGGCACGGGTTTATTGCAGAAAGTTCCGCATAAGTTAAACCGAGCTGCTTCAAAGCTGCAGGAGTGGAGTTGATTACGAAGATGTCGCAGCTGGAAACCAACCGCCTCAAGATTTCCCGGCCATCGGACTCTTTTAGGTTTAGAGTTACGCTCTTTTTACCCTGATTGACACGTGTAAAGAAGACGCTCCTAGTTTCACCTCTTTCCCCCTTGGCAAATGGGCCGACGGCTCTACCGACGTCACCTTTGGCAGGATCTTCGATCTTAAGAATTTCGGCGCCAAGTTCCGCCAATAATCTTGAACAATACGGACCCGCCAGCATCTGCTCGACGGCGAGCACGCGTACGCCGGCCAGCGGCAGTGCTATGTCTTTCAAGGTGTTGCTCCCTAGCTGCTATGGCATCAATCGCTCGGCCGAGCAATGTCCCATTAACCCCTTAGCTTGACTAGGGCATCGCCGGCCAATACGCCGCGCCCATTCGGCAAAACAAACAGCGGATTGATATCTAGCTCAGCAACGCGGTCCCCCAAGTCAACAGCGAGATCCGAAAGGCGCAGGATAGTATCCACAAGCGCCTCTATATCAGCTGGCTGTCTTCCGCGCGCGCCGGATAGAAGTGCAAACCCCTTGGTCTCCCTTATCATGCTCAGCGCCTCTTCTCGAGACACAGGTACTACGCGCGTGCTGAAGTCAGCATAAATTTCTACGAAAATGCCACCTATCCCGTACACAACCGTAGGGCCGAATGCAGGGTCGTTTTTCAATCCGAGAAGGACTTCAACAGCACCCTGAATTTGCTCCTGGATCAAGACCCCCTCGAGTCGTGCCTGTGGACTGTGCTTTCGCGCCGACTCAGTGACCTCTTTAACGGCCTGCAAAAGCTCAGAAGTGCTCTGTATACCGATCCGTACACCGTTAGCCTCGGATTTATGGGGGATGTCAGGCGATTGGATTTTCGCCACCAAGGGAAACCTTAGCGCGCTGGCTGCGACTGGAACAGCTTCACCAGTGGGAACTAAGGCGCCGCGTACGATCGGAATTCCGTGCTCTGCAATCAAGCGGGCACCTTCATATTCTGAGAGTACGCCGGAACGGCCTTCAATCCATGAATGGCCCCTTTTGCGTACCGCCGGGCGCGGCTCAGTTTCCTGCGGCGAATACTTTCGCACGCTGTCAGCAAACTTGCAAAGCACTCCCAAAGCCCGTGCGCACCTTACTGGAGTGCGGAATCGCGGAATGCCGGCGGCGTCAACGATTGCGTAAGCGTCCCCCGCGAGCTCGAGCCGCGAGTTCCACGCTACGAGCACTGGTTTGTCAGTTTCAGCGTGTACGTTCCGGATCGCATCGGCGAGGATCGAAGCATACCGACCGGATTGAGCGGCACAAGCAACAACGACGCTGTCCACATTGGGGTCATTTGCGATAATCGACAAGCACCGGCTCATCACCTCCGGCTTGTTCATTATTCCAGCTGTGACATCTATGGGATTGCTAATGACTGCGAACGTGGGAAGGATGTCTCGTAGCTGACCTACGCTGCTATCAGACAGAGCAGGGAGCTGTACACCAACCATGGAGCAGTGGTCAGCCAGCAGTATGCCGGCCCCGCCCGAAACTGTGACAACCGCAACTCTATTGCCCTTCGGAAGCCGGCCGGCCGCTAACGCCCTTGAAAAATCAGATACGTCGTCGACGTCAGATATTTGGATCGCCCCGATCTGCTCAAAGACTGACTGGTATATCTCTCGCGCACCAGCCAAATTCGCCGTATGCGACATTGCCGCTGCTGCACCAGCATCCGAGGAACCAACTTTCCAGACCAGGAATGGCTTTCCTGCTGCAAGCGCCTTCCTCCCGACCGACACCAATCTCCGGGCGTCTTTCAACCCCTCGATGTAAGCGACTATGATCTTAGTTTCGGCATCTTCACACAAGTAAGATATCAAATCCAAAGCCGTAATTGTGCTCTCATTCCCGGTGCTAACAAAAGCGCGGAAGCCCACAGCCTCTTCGTCCGCCATCATAAGAATGGCGCTTCCAAATCCGCCCGATTGCGAGACCACGCTGACGCCTCCCGGTCTGTACTCAATAGCGAACGCAGTGCCGAAACCAGCATAGAGGTTCTCGCGGACATTCATCAGGCCTTGGCAATTCGGGCCAATGACACCAATTCCATATCGCGCCGCAATCGCGGCGACTTGCACCTGCAGTCCGCGACCGGACTCCCCAACTTCTGCGAAGCCCGCGCTGTAAATAACCGCGAATGGTATCCCTTTAGCCCCACAGTCCTCAAGTACGGCCGGCACCTTTTCAGCAGGTATGAGTATTAGCGCTAGATCGACCTCATCTGGCAGCGAGGCTACGTCGGGGTAGCAGCGCACGCCCGAGATTTCTTCGTACTTCGGATTCACTGGATAGAGACGTCCAGTAAAGCCGTGCCGAAGCAGAAAGGCCATTGGTTGCCCGCTGATCCGCGTGACTTCAGCCGACGCCCCAACAATGGCGATACTTCGGGGACTAAATAGCCGCGCCAAATCTTGGCACGTGCTTTTGGTACTCGCCTCCAAACAGCTCTCCTATTTACAGTTCTCCAACCTACTCGCACGCACGAAGGCTCAGTTCACCGCTGGCTCAACCAAGCGCGGCTTGCAGCGGTGGTGATGATCACTATTCATTCTCGTGTATGCCCGCGTTTGCTAAGTTCCTCCGGTACTCTGTCAGTTGCTCAGCGACGAGTTGCTGCAACTTTTCCGGTGATGAAGTCCGGACAGTGAAACCCTGGCCACTAAGTGCCTTCTTCGTCGTCTCATCACTGAGGACGGCCGTGAATGCGCTATTGAGACGCTGAACAAGCGCATGATCCATATTGGCTGGACCGAACAAACCAGCCCAAGAAACAAGGCTGAACTGACTGAAGCCGCTTTCCGCAACTGTAGGAACATGAGGCAGGGCCGGAGAACGTTGGTCGAGGGTGACCGCGATAGCACGTACTCTGCCGCTCTGAATGTGTGGAAGCGCCGCAGGAAGGTTAGCAAAGAGCATCTGTACGCGCCCTCCGATCAGATCAGCCATAGCCGCCTGCTCTCCTTTATACGGAACATGAACTATTTCGATCCCGGAAAGGGCAATAATCTGCGCAAAGGAAACAATACCCGCGGTATTGCCCGTCCCATAGTTCAGCTTCCCGGGGTGCTTCTTGACGTATGCGACAAGCTCTTGAAGGTTCTTCGGGGGCAAAGAAGAATCAATCACAAGAAATAGGGAATATCTCCCGATGTCAGCGATAGGGGTGAAATCTCGAAGAACATCGTATGGGGGGTTACGCATGAGCACTGGCACAGTTGACATAGGTGCGCTCGTTCCCAACAACAGCGTCTGCCCATCAGGCACAGCCCTAGCAACTTCTCGACCTGCTATGGAGCCGTTAGCCCCTGCTTTGTTGTCGACGATTATTGGCTGCCCCAACCTTTGAGACACTTGGGGGGCAATCGTGCGCGCCAAAATGTCTGTGCCTGAACCAGCGGGGAATGGAACAACCAGCCGTATCGGCACGGTGGGGGACTGTGCAGACGCTAAGTTCCACCACACTCCGATCATGAGAGCTACCACCAGCCGGATTACTTTACTCATGCTTGTCTCCATTTAAAGGTTTATTGAAGAGGTTAATCCCGCGGCTTCTGTGCCGTCGAGACAACGCCTTGGGCCTCGAAACGCAATACGTCTTCGTGCGCTATACCCCAGCGCTCCAGCGCAATTCTGGTACTAGCCCCTGGTTCGTCTGGAGCAGTTGGGAGAGCCGCTGGTGTACGACTGAACCGTGGAGCCGGGGCTGGTTGAATAATCCCGTCGACTTCGACGAACGTGTGTCGCGCGCGGTTATGCTCATGAAGAGGTGCCTCTTCAAGGGAAAGAACGGGTGCAAAGCAGGCATCGGAGCCTTCAAGCAGGTCGCACCACACACTGCGACTCCGGGACGCGAATGTTTGCCGCAACACTGACCGGGCGTCTTCATTGTTCAATGCAGCCCAAGTCAGCTCTTCAAAACGAGGATCTCCGGTGTAGTCTCGGAGCTTTTTAATCAGTTCGACTCGAAACTTTGGCTCAATAGGCGCCACGGAAACAAACTTCCCGTCAGCACACTCGTAAGCATCCCAATAGTAGGCTCCGCTATCAGTTACATTGGTCCCTCTGACGTCGGAAAATTGACCACATGCCCGTAGGCCATAGAACGCCGTCATTAGGGAGGCGCTTCCATCAACCATTGCTGCATCCACGACCTGTCCTCTCCCGGTTTCTCTCGCATTAAGAATCCCGCTGAGGAGGCCTACTGCCAGGTATAGCGCCCCCCCCCCAAAGTCCCCAACAACGTTTAAGGGCGGGGTCGGAGGCTGATGTTTTCGACCGAAAGAATGGAGGGCTCCGCTTAGAGCAATATAGTTGAGATCGTGCCCAGCCGAGCTTGATAGTGCGCCGCTTTGGCCCCAGCCCGTCATTCGGCCATACACCAGCCTCGCGTTGGCAGCCGTGCAGACATCGGGGCCTAGTCCAATGCGCTCCATAGTCCCGGGACGATGTCCTTCGATCAATGCGTCTGCTTTTTCGATGAGGCCGAGGGCGAGGCTTACCCCAGCCGGACGTTTCAAGTCAATGATCACCGAGGGACGACTTCGATTTAAAAGGTCAAACTTTGCCGGCCTTCCCACGCCAAGTCCGGACGCCACGGGCCGGTCAATCCTGATCACGTCGGCACCAAGGTCGGCCAAGAGCATCGCACACATTGGGCCCGGCCCAATGCCACCGAACTCGACTATTCGAATACCAGCTAAGGGACCCAAAATTGATTCTCCAGACTCACGAGAGAAAACGGATACATCTTTAGCTAATCTGTGGACTGGCACCAGCCGTTTGAAGCAGAGCCTCCCACATGGGCTCTATAGCTAATCTGCGGACTTCGCCCCAGCTGCTTGAACCAGTGCTTCCCACATGGGTAACTCTCGCTTGATAGTTTCCGCAAATTCGCCTGGTGAACCGCCGAGAGGGACTGACCCCTGCTTCAGCAGGATTGCCTTGACTTCCGGCTCAGACAGCGCGCTCAACACAGCTTTGTTCAATTTGTCGACGACCTCAGTGGGCGTGCCATCTGGCACCATGAGGCCATTCCATTGCGGCACTTCAAAGCCGGTCAGCTTCTCCCCGATGGCTTTAACCTGAGGCAGCAATGGAACTCTTTCCCGAGTTGTCATGCCCAAGATCTTCAGTTGCCCCGACTGCGCATGTGGTAGAACATCAACTAGCGGGGAGAACATCGCCTCGATTCGCCCGGCTAACAGGTCTATGATGGCGGGTCCGCTTCCTTTGTACGGCACGTGCATCATCTCTCCATGCAAAAGAGAATTAAACAGCGCGCCAGCGATATGCATAGTAGATCCGTTTCCTGCGGACCCATAACGGACGAGACTTTTCTTAGTCCGCACCAGCTCGATGAACTCATCCAAAGATTCGACAGGGACTGACTTTGCTACGACTAGGGCGAAGGGGATAGAAACCACCCTAGCTACTGGCTGTAGATCCGTCACCAAGTCATAGTTCAATTTTTTATAGAGACTTTTGTTGATTAGATGAGTCGTCGTCATCAACAAGACAGTGTGCCCGTCATTCGGCGCTCGGGCCACAAGGCTAGCACCGATATTTGCCCCTCCTCCGCCGCGGTTCTCGATTACCACGGGCTGGCCTAGCTGAGTACTTAGACGAGCCGCCAAGAGCCTCCCAGTAGCGTCTGTGCTACCCCCAGCAGCGAACGGCACTACGATGACAATAGGTTTGGTTGGCCAGTTTTGAGCATAACTTTGCTCAGTCATACCGAGCAGCGAAGTAAGCAGCAATACGGCGCAAAGCTTCAGACATTTCATGGTGATGTTCCCAGGTTCAAAGGTGTCTAGAAATTATTAGCTTCTGGATCTCATTCGGCCCTTCTAAGATCTGTTGCCCTTTCGCGTCCCTCATCCACTTCTCGACCGGATGCTCTCGCGAGTATCCATATGAACCAAGCACTTGAACGGCCTCGGTTGTGGTTTCCATTGCCACGTCTGTAGCAAACAGCTTCGCCATGCTGGCCTTCTGCACAGTATTCAGACCTCGGTTGGCGGCGTCCGCGGCAGACCAGACGAGAAGCCTTGCGGCCTCCAACTGAGTCGCCAATCCAGCCAACTTGAACGCAATTCCTTGATGTTCGAGTAGTGTTTTGCCAAACGTCTTTCTCTCCTTGGCGTAGGCGGATGCATATTCCAGCGCTGCCCTTGCAATCCCCACCGCTCGCGCCGCCACAATAGTACGAAAATTAATGAATGCTCTTGACGCAATCATGAATCCCGCTCCTTCTTCCCCAAGTCGGGACGATGCAGGAAGGTGCAAGTTCTCGAAGTAGATCTCCCAACTGCCCGCGGCACGCGCGCCCATCTTCGCCTCTTTCCTGCCGACTTTAAATCCCACATTTGATCGCTCGACGAGAAAAGCCGTAATTCCCTTTGATTTTCTTTCTGGGTCGATCGTGGCAAATACCAGGATCAAATCGGCGATTCCGCCGTTAGTAATATATGATTTGGATCCGTCAAGAACGTAAGATCCGTCGGCTAAGCGCCGTGCGCGTGATCTAATTGCGGCCGCGTCCGATCCAGCGCCCGTTTCTGTCATCGCAATAGCCGCTCTGTAGCCAGGCCCGGCTAAGCGGGGCAGATAGCTTGAGCGCTGTTGTTCGGTGCCAAAGTCACGCAGCGCATTCGCGATGCCCATTGCTCCCAAAAAATTAGCAGCTATGCCGGCACAACCCCAGGAGAGCTCCTCGCAGATCAATGCATGCGTGACGCAATCCGTGATTCCACCACCACCGTACTCCTCTGAAATGTAGAAGTTCGTAAGCCCGATTTGCTGCGCCTTGTCGAATAGGCTCCAATCCATCTTCTCGCTTTCATCGCACGACGCAGCAGCGGGCCGAATGACCTCTCTAGAGAAGCGGGCGGCGAGCTCACGCAATGATTCTTGCTCTTCAGACAAGGAAATCTCAATCATTATTGCTCTCCGATGTGTCGATTGCTTGGCCTCTCTTGGAACTGAACGTACCCGAAGAGATTTCAGGGCCGTCAGCACCGCGACTCACGAATAGATTGACATTCCACTCGGCATCATTGCGGTCTGGGTAATCGTCCCTGTAATGGCCGCCTCTACTTTCCTTGCGTGTCTGAGCCGTCAGAGTCATCAGTTCGGCGACATCGAGCAGGTCGCGGAGCTGGGCCTTGTCCCAAGCGTCTTTCTTCGCCCTCAGTTGAACTCTCGGGTATTCTTGAGCTCGCATTGTTTGGATTTCGTTCATTGCGCGAGTTAGTGACTCATTCGTCCTGACAACGAGGACCTCATCCCACATAAGTTTCCTTAGCCGTGTCATTACTTGATTCGCGGGCTTCTCACCTTTTTCAACTGCAGCAAGCAGGGGAGTTTGCAAGGAATTTCGGTCAGCCGGAATCCGCGAGGGCACGTGCATCAAATCTGCCGCAGCGCTGGCCGCGTGGGTACCGGCGCGCCGACCGAATATCTGGC
>Ga0255283_1000146_pt1 | contig 9069 bp, 9 predicted proteins | sample AtltaT_40_FD_183701 | JGI IMG/M metagenome (GOLD analysis project Ga0255283, IMG submission 183701) | Metatranscriptome of freshwater microbial communities from Altamaha River, Georgia, United States - Atl_Atlam_RepA_8d (Metagenome... | ecosystem: Environmental > Aquatic > Freshwater > River... | reverse complement strand
GATGAATGCCCGGATGATTGGGTCTGGAGAGACTTCGATGCAAAAGCTGATTCATTTGGTGAACAGGCTGAAAAGTGCAGGACTGGCTCTGGCGATATTGGTTGTGCCAGGTGTAGCTGGGGTCTATGCCCAGTCTTCCTATAATCCTTACGAGCCGATGAATAATCAATTTCGGGCGTATGCGCGGCCGGGTGGGCTTAATCCGTTTGACGCGATGTCAAACAATCGCTCGCAGAATAATACGCTTGAGAGCGAGCTTGATTCGCTGATTGGCGGGCGCGAGACGGCGAGCGGCAAGTCTCGCGATTCAGACCGATACTACAACTCATTTCGCAAATACGACGAAGATTTCAATCGGCTTTATCGCCCGAATCAGGATGTTGACCGTGCTTATAATGAGCGCCGGATGACCCGCGAGAGTGATTATTTTAAGGCCCTGCGAGAGAAAGACCCGAAGAAACGATCTGAGATGATGCGAGCCTTTAACCGTGGAGAAGTCGCATCATCGGTAAAGGACGACGAGAAAGCGCAGGAGGATGTGCCGACCCGTCGCAGTCGGCTGAAGGCCGATTCAGATTTTGCACGCACGCGTTCAAGTCGTTCGACGCTTTCTCCGCCATCTGACCGATCGTCAACTGGCTCTTCGCGAAGCGGTAGTGCTGCCAGCGGCGGGTCACGTTCAGGCTCGGGTCTGTTGGGGGCAGACCGCCCCAGCTCTTCAGGCAGGTCTGGTTCGCTGACGCAGCGAAGCGGGTTGTTGTCGGAAGAGATTCGCCCGACCGACACCCCGCGTGGCTTCGGCTCGATGCGCAGCCGCGAAGAAGAGAAGAAGAAGGGTTCTTCCGGTAACTCTGGTCGTAGCAGCAATTTGCCGGGTCTTCCAGGGCTGGTCCCCTGAGCACCTTATCGGCTGATTTACGACTTTTTCGCCGACTCACTTGTATTTCCGACCGCTATTTGTAAACTATGAGCATGATGACGGGATCCAGTGCGATCCCGTTAATTTTGGAGTGAGATTGTGAATCGATTCACAATCGTTCCATCGATGGATTCATCATGCTAACAACATTCGACCCGCTGCTGATTTTTCTGGTCGTCGCGATTATCACCGGCGCCAGTATGATCATTCTCAGCCAGGTGATCGGCCCGCGAAAAAATACCGCCGTCAAGCTCATGCCTTATGAGTCGGGCATGGATCCGGTGGGCGATGCCCGCCAGCGGTTTGATGTGCGTTATTACCTGATTGCCATCGCGTTTTTGCTTTTCGATGTGGAACTGCTCTATCTCTACCCATGGGCAGTGACGCACTGGCGGATCGGTTCAGGAGCGGCGGCAGCAACTGCCCCGATTGAGCCATCGGCAACGGCAGCAAAATCGACTGTGGTGAAAGCGTCCGGCCCTTTGGCCGAAGTGGGTCTGCCACCGGCTTTTCGCGGGCTCGTATTTGCAGAAATCCTCGTATTCATGGCCGTTCTGATTGCAGCCTATGCCTATGCCTGGCGTAAAGGAGTCTTTCAATGGCGGTAAAACCGGGATTAATCGAGCTGCCGGGCCGCAGTGGCAAATCTGGCAGTGGTGTTTTTGCTCCTGAAGGCACGATCTTCACGACTCTTGACGCAGTTGTGAACTGGTGCCGGAAGAACAGTCTCTGGCCCATGCCTTTTGCCACTGCCTGCTGTGGTATTGAACTCATGGCCGTGGGTTCCAGCCGATTTGACATTGCCCGATTTGGCGCGGAAGTCATGCGATTCAGCCCTCGCCAGTGTGATCTGATGATCGTTGCTGGGCGAGTGGTCATGAAGATGATGCCCGTGCTCCAGCGTATCTGGCTGCAAATGCCAGAGCCAAAATATGCCATCAGCATGGGGGCCTGTGCCTCATCCGGCGGGATTTTTGACACTTATGCTGTGGTTCAGGGCGTGGATCGGTTTATTCCGATTGACGTTTACATTCCTGGCTGCCCGCCACGACCTGAGCAAATTCTGCGGGCCGTGATGGACGTTCAAGCCAAGGTTCAGAAGGGTGGCAGTGCGCTGGGCAATCTCGGTCTCCCAGAGCTTCGCCGGATGGAAGAACAACTGGTTCAGATCAAGCCACGTGCAGCATTGCCGGGTGTAGCAACAGAGCGAGCTGATGAATCGCGATACGGTTATCGGCTGCCGGGTGGCGAATCGCTGGTTGGTCGTCGCGATTCTTGAAAACCTGTCGATTCTGCGAATCATATCATTCCAACAGAGCAGACCTCATCGAAATGAAAACGCTGAAAACTCCGGACAAAACGCTGGCTGAGCTTCGAAAGCGGTTGGGCGAAGGTGTTTTTACGGTTTCAGAGAATCTTGACAATCTTCGCCTGCATGTACCAGCAGCAAAGCTGATCGATCTGCTTACGGCATTGCGTAATGATTTTGGCTTTCAGCTCACGGAATTGGGTGGCGAGGATTATCTAGGCTATCCCGGCCGATCAGCCAGCCGCGATCGTTTCGAGGTTCACTACATTCTTCTCAATCACGACACCGCCGAGCGGCTGGTTGTGAAGACTGGCGTGAGCGACCCGGACCCGACTTTGCCTTCGGTTTACTCGCTCTGGCATGGTGCGGACTGGATGGAGCGTGAAGTATTTGACATGTATGGCATCATCTTTGCGGGTCATCCTGACTTGCGAAGGATTCTGATGCCGGAAGGATTTCGATCATTTCCATTGCGGAAGGATTATCCGCTCCGTGGACGTGGCGAACGGCACAATTTCTCGCGTCTGACGCGAGAAGAGTCGTAAACACTCTTGGCGGTTTGTCTTATCTGATCAGGTCACTCGATTTTTGCAGGATAACGCGAACACATGCCGGTCAATCTTCTCGACGAACCCGACATTCAGGCGGAAAGCCGCGATTATCACTGGACGCTGAACTTCGGCCCCCAGCATCCGGCCACGCACACGACGCTCCGTCTGGTGCTTGAGCTGGAGGGTGAGACGATCCTGAAGGCGACACCTGATATTGGTTACCTTCATTCGGGCTTCGAGAAGCTCGGTGAGCATCTGAATCTGAACCAGTATGTGACGGTGGTTGACCGCAAGAACTACATCAGCCCGCCAATGAATGAGGTGGCCTGGCACAATGCGGTGGAGAAGCTGCTGGGCATTGAGCTGACAGAGCGATGTAAATATATTCGTGTCATTATTGGCGAGCTGGCCCGAATCAGTGACCACCTGCTCTGCGCGGGTGCGGCCGCGCTTGACTTGGGCGCATTCACCGCATTTCTTTATGCGTTTAACCTGCGTGAGCAGATTTACGACATTTACGAAGAGATGTCAGGTTATCGCTTTCACCCTGGTTTTACCCGGGTGGGCGGTGTGATGTATGACTTTACCGAGCGGGTGATTGATCGGATTGAGCGTCTGCTCAAAACGCTGCCCAAAGTGCTGGCCGACATGGAAAAGCTCTTGTTTCGGAACAAGATTTTTCTTGAGCGTATGCGTGGTGTGGGCACTCTGACGAAGGCCGACGCCCTTTCTTTCTGTGCGACGGGGCCAGTGGCTCGCGCCAGTGGTGTGACGTATGACCTGCGGAAAGATGAGCCTTATCTGGTCTATCCGGAATTTGATTTTGATGTGCCTTTTGCCACCGAGGGCGACTGCTTCGCCCGTTTCCATGTGCGTATGGAAGAGATGGTGCAGGCATCAAGGATTTTGAGACAGGCTCTGGATAAATTGCCAGGCGGGCCGGTGAATGTGCCGATTGCCGAGAAGTTCCCGATGCCTGACAAGGGCACAACATATAACAGCATGGAAGGGCTGATTCAGCACTTCGAGCTGGTCATGCCGAATCGTGGTTTCCAGACACCGAAAAACGAAATCTATGCGGCGGTGGAAGGCCCTAACGGTGAGCTGGGTTATTACCTGATCACCGACGGCACGCAGGTGGCCTGGCGCACACGCACACGGCCGCCTTCATTCATTCACTTCCAGCTTTTCCCGCACCTGATCCGTAATCACATGATTTCCGATGTGGTTGCTGTGCTGGGCTCGCTGAACATTATTGCCGCCGAACTTGACCGCTGATCACCGGGTAAATACGGAACTAGATGCCAGTCATGACCAATTCATCACTTGCCACCCCTCGACTGATTCCGGAAGCCCTTCGGCTCAAGATTGAAGGTTACATTCCGCGGTATCCGAGCAAGAAGGCTGTGACGCTTCCGGCCCTGCACATGGTGCATTCGCATTTTCGCTGCGTGCCGTATCAGGCGATGAAAGAGATTGCCGAGATTCTGGAAATCTCTCCGGCGGAAGTGGCCGATACGATGAGCTTCTACGGCTTTTTCCCGCAGGCTCCGCTGGGCGATGTGCGTGTCTGGATCTGCCGCTCGATCTCATGCATGCTGAGAGGTGGCGATGAGCTGCTGGAACATGCCTGTAAGCAATTGAAGATTGAGCCGGGGCAGACGTCAGCCGATGGCAAGCTGACGGTGGAATTTGCCGAGTGCCTGGGTGTGTGTGATCATGCTCCGGCAGCGCTGGCGGATGACGGCCGGGTGTATGGCCCGCTGGATGAAGCCGTTGTGGAGAAGATGCTGGAAGAGCTGCGTAAGGGGCCGGTGCCCCCGGAAGAGTTGTAAGAAGACAGTGCGGTTGGAGTTGAGTCGAGTTTTGTCCGCCCTGTTGATGATGGAGAGCTACTACTGTGGCCGCTTTTGAACCGGTACTGAGTCGAAACTGGAATAACCCTGACATCCTTTCCGTTAAGACTTACGAGTCCAAAGGCGGTTATGCGGCTTCTCGCAAGGCCCTGACGACGATGTCGCCTGACGACGTTGTGAATCTGGTCAAGGCTTCCGAGCTTCGCGGCCGTGGAGGTGCCGGTTTTCCGACTGGCATGAAATGGTCATTCCTGCCCAAGGATCGGCAGGAGACTTTCATGTGCATCAACGGCGATGAAAGCGAACCGGCCACCTTTAATAATCGCTATCTGGTCGAAAAAGATCCGCACCAGTTTATTGAAGGGATTTTGATTGGCTGTTATGCGACAAGAGCTCGCACAGCTTACGTTTACCTTCGCTTTGAATACATCAAGGCCGTTCATATTCTGGAAAAGGCGATTGCGGAAGCCCGGGCGGCGGGGCATCTGGGCAAGAATATTTATGGATCGGGATTTGATCTGGAGATCTGGTGCCACCGCGGCGCAGGTGCCTATATCTGCGGTGAAGAGACAGGTTTGATTGAGTCGCTGGAAGGTAAGCGAGGCTGGCCGCGGATTAAGCCCCCCTTCCCTGCGATTGAAGGCGCGTTTCGCAAACCGACGGTTGTCAACAACATTGAAACACTGGCCTGTGTGCCGCATATTGTGGAACGAGGGGCAGACTGGTTCAAGTCCATCGGTACGCCCAAGAGCTACGGGCCAAAGCTTTACACAATTTCCGGACAGGTGAACAAGCAGGTTTGTGTTGAATTGCCACTGGGCGTGACGACCAACCAGCTCATTGAAGAGCATGGGGGCGGCGTCTGGAAAGGTCGTAAAGCCAAGGCGGCGGTGCCGGGCGGCATCAGCATGGGCATTTTGAAAAAAGAGGAATTTGATATTCCGCTGGACTTCGAGGAGATTCGTAAGACTGGTTGTCTTGGTCTGGGCACGGCCGCTGTGACGGTGATGGATGAAACGACCCGGATTATTGACTATCTCTATAACACATCCCGGTTCTTCGCTCATGAGTCGTGCGGCCAGTGTACACCCTGTCGTGAAGGCACCGGCTGGCTTTACAAGACGATCAAGCGGATTCGTAATGGTGGTGGTCGAATTGAAGACCTCGACCTGATGAATCATCTGGCCAATAACATGGGCATCACGCCGGGCACGACGATCTGTGGTCTGGCGGATGGTGCAGCCTGGCCGATCAAGAATGCAATTGCGAAGTATCGGGACGAGCTCGAGGATTTCATCAAGAACAATCAGAATCCGGCGGCCCGGATTACAGGTGCCCAGGATGCAATTTCCAGGGGCGCTGCACCGATTGCGATGAACAGTTCGATGTTTGTGCCGGGCATAGGTCTGGCAAAAGCGCAGGGGACGAAGTAACCGGCGCATTCAGAGCGTAATTAAGCGAGATCAGAGTACTTTCGACGGAAACGGCAATGGCGACCATCATCATCGACGGCCAGAATTACGAACTGCCCGAGGGCGCGAAGTTTAACGCGATTCAGGCAGCACGTCATTTCGGCATCGAAATTCCGTATTACTGCTGGCATCCTGCCTTATCGGTAGTGGCCAATTGCCGGATGTGTGAAATAGAGGTCGGCACGAAAGACCCTGCCTCCGGCGAAATCAAAATGCTGCCGCGCGTGGTGCCTGGCTGCCAGACACCTGCAAAAGACGGCACGGTGCTGGTGACCAACAGCAAGAAAGTGCTGGAGCACCGCAAGAATATTATGGAGCTGCTCCTGATCAATCACCCGCTCGATTGCCCAGTCTGCGACCAGGCTGGCGAGTGTGGCCTGCAGGATTACAGCTATAGTCACGGGCGGGCCGAGCACCGCTTCGTGGAAGAGCGTAACGTCAAGCCTCGCAAGGATGTATCGGATCTGGTTGTTCTCAATACCGACCGCTGCATCATGTGTACAAGATGTGTCCGGTTTACGCGTGAGATCACCGGTACGGCCGAGCTTCAGGTGATGCGTCGTGGAGATCATGGTGAAATCTCCATCTTCCCGGATCAACCACTGGATAATCCGCTGGCGGGTAATGTGGTTGACCTCTGCCCGGTCGGGGCTCTTCTTGACAAGGATTTTCTGCACAATCAGCGTGTCTGGTTCCTTTCCAAGCATGATGGCGTCTGCACAGGCTGTGCTTCAGGTTGCAATATCAGCATGGAGGAGAACGCGGGCAAGGTTTGGCGCAACAAGCCCCGGCATAATCCCTATGTGAACGATTACTGGATTTGTGACGAGGGCCGATACAGCTATAAGGCGGCCAACGCACCTGATTTGCTGGGCGGAACGTACATTCTTGACGGCAGCGATCACCATGAAGTGCCGATTGAGCGTTTTCTGCATCGGCTGACGCAGGACTTGACTTATCGGATTTTGGAAAAAGAGTCGGTGCTGGGCATTCTTTCGCCTCATTTGAGTGTGGAAGAGGCTTATGCTGCAGCGAGCTGGGTGAAGCAGTTGACGACCCGTTCGAGTCTGGCACTGGGGCCAGTGCCTGTTGTCGGAGCTGATCAGACATTTGCGCCGGATAAGTCGGCAGGCCGCTCGGGCGACACGTCATTCCTGACACCCCGGCCGTTTACGATTTCGGCGGAGAAAGCTCCGAACCGGCGTGGAGTGGAACTGGTTCTTGAGCATTATGAAAAACAGGTCGTCGGTATCAATGATGCGCTGGCTCGCCCCGATGCGCCTCAGATCGTGATTGTGTTTGGTGGATCACCGGAAGCCAGCTGGCTTTCGGCTGACCAGACCGGACAGATACGTCGGGCGGAGAGGGTGATCCTCTTTGACACAACGATCAGCCCGCTGGCCGATCAGGCGGATTATGTAGCCGGCATGGCGACATTTGCCGAGAAGGCCGGCAGTTACGTGAACCGGAATGATCGGCTCCAGCGGTTTGACGCGGCTCTGGCGCCTCGGGATGGCGTTTTGCCGCTCTTGGATCTGCTGGCTGTCCTGAGTGGAACGGGTCGGGCACCGATCCAGTCAAAATCAGTTCTGGCCGAGGCTGCTGGCAAGATTGCAAGCCTGGCTGCTGCCAAAGGTGGCGAAGTTCCGGAGATGGGCCTGAACCTCAGGGGGAAGGACTTACCGGTGCCGGACGCCGGTTTCCAGGATGACTGGACACTTGCCAACTTGGCCTCCGTGTGAGGATGATGTCAAAAAAGGTTGCCGCTGCCGCTTTTTCAAACGCTGGATTCCGAACGCATGCTTGAAATCATCGGACTTCTGATCAAGATCAGCCTTGTGGTGGGTATCACTCAGGGTGCTGTGGCATATCTGATTCTGGTCGAGCGGAAAATAGCGGCCTTCGCTCAGGACCGTATCGGACCGAATCGCGTAGGGCCACTCGGGCTTTTACAGCCCATTGTTGACGGCGTAAAGATGTTCCTAAAAGAGGATGTCACGCCGAGCTATGTGAACAAACCGATTTTTATCCTCGCACCATTTCTGAGTATTATTGCGGCGATGATTGGCTTCGCGGTGATACCTTTTGGACCCGTTGGCCCCAAGAATCCGTCGCTGATGAATGGGCCGGTCCAGTTCCAGATTGCTCCCGGTATTGATATTGGGCTGCTTTATATTTTCGCGGTGGGCAGTCTGTCGGTTTATGGTGTGATACTGGCCGGGTATGCGTCTAACAATAAATATTCATTCCTGGGTGGTCTTCGTTCCAGCGCCCAGCTGATCAGCTATGAAATTCCGATGGGGATGTCGATTCTCGGGATGATTCTGCTGGTTGGCTCACTGGATCTGAATGCCGTGGTCGAATGGCAGAATCGGCATGTCTGGGGCATTGTGGCCCAGCCTTTAGGATTTCTTATTTTCCTGATTTGTGCCTTTGCCGAGACGAATCGTCTGCCGTTTGACCTGCCAGAGTCTGAGCAGGAACTCGTTGGCGGCTTTCATACGGAATATTCGTCGATGAAATTCGGCATGTTCTTCCTTGGTGAATACTTGCATGTGATCACGGTGAGCTACCTGGTGGTGATTCTTTTCCTGGGTGGGTGGGATATTCCGCTGGTCCCGCTGGGTGAGCAGACCGGCTGGTTTTTCACGCTGGTCAAGATGGGTATTCTGCTCTCCAAAGTGCTTCTGATGATTGTTTTCGTGATGTGGATTCGCTGGACGCTGCCCCGATTCCGCTATGACCGTCTCATGGAGCTGGCCTGGAAGCGAATGATTCCGCTGGCGATTGCCAACACGATCGTCACGGCCACCCTCTTACAACTGCTGCGTGGCTGAGCCCGGCATGGATTCATTGGATCAAGTGGAGCAATTCTGCAATGCGAAGTGACGACCCAGCCCTGAAGCGTATGAGCCCGCCAAAGCTGACGATGTTCGAGCAGAGTTATCTGCCACAGATTCTG
>Ga0255283_1000140_pt1 | contig 9178 bp, 16 predicted proteins | sample AtltaT_40_FD_183701 | JGI IMG/M metagenome (GOLD analysis project Ga0255283, IMG submission 183701) | Metatranscriptome of freshwater microbial communities from Altamaha River, Georgia, United States - Atl_Atlam_RepA_8d (Metagenome... | ecosystem: Environmental > Aquatic > Freshwater > River... | reverse complement strand
GTTAAATTAAATAACGATGGCCAAGCAATTACATTCGCAGCAGCTGACGAGTCTCAGCAAGCAAATGCAATGGCTGGAACTATGCGAGCACTTGTTGCAAATATGATGAAAGGTGTTTCTGAAGGATTCGTAAGAAAATTAACTTTAATTGGAGTTGGATACAAAGCTCAAGCACAAGGTGCAAACCTTAACCTTGATTTAGGTTTTTCACATCCAGTAAATTACAAAATGCCTGAAGGCATTAAAGTTGAAACACCAAGTCAAACTGAAATTATTTTAAAAGGTTCTGATAAACAATTAATTGGTCAAGTTGCTGCTCAAATTAGAGCATATCGACCACCAGAGCCATATAAAGGTAAAGGCGTTCGCTATTCAGATGAGAACGTTATTATCAAAGAAACTAAGAAAAAATAAAGGCTGAGATATGTATAATTCGAATCCCCGTTTACGTCGCGCCAAAAAGACACGAGCAAAAATCGCTGAGCTTCAAGTGACAAGATTAAGTGTTCATAGAACGAACACAAATATTTATGCCCAAATTATAAGTGCTGGTGAGAATAAAGTTTTAGCAAGCGCTTCTTCTCTTGAAGCAGATGTTAAAAAAACTTTAAAGAATGGTGGCAATATTGAGGCGGCGGCTCAAATAGGTAAACGCATTGCTGAAAAAGCAAAAAAAATCGGTATTACAAGTGTGGCATTTGATAGATCAGGTTATCGCTATCACGGCAGAGTTAAAGCTTTAGCAGATGCTGCTAGAGAAAATGGCTTGTCTTTCTAACCCAACAATTTAAATAGGTCAAAACATGGCAAAAGATTTAGAAAATCAACAAACGCAAACAGACGGTTTAAGAGAAAAAATGATTGCTGTAAACCGCGTTACTAAAGTAGTTAAAGGTGGCCGAATCATGAGTTTTGCTGCTTTAACTGTTGTAGGCGATGGAGACGGTTCTGTTGGTATGGGTAAAGGTAAGGCAAGAGAAGTGCCTGTAGCTGTTCAAAAAGCAATGGATGAAGCTAGAAGAGGCATGCTTAAAGTAAAACTAAATAATGGCACTTTGCAACATGCGGTGATGGGTGAGCATGGTGCTGCAAAAGTATTCATTCAGCCTGCTTCAGAAGGTACTGGCATTATTGCTGGTGGCGCAATGAGAGCGATTTTCGAAGTGATGGGCATTACAAATGTTTTAGCAAAATGTATTGGTTCAACAAATCCTTATAACGTTGTGAGAGCAACATTAAATGGACTTGAGTCCATGAATACACCTGCTGAAATTGCTGCTAAACGTGGTAAATCAGTAGAAGAAATTAGAGGCTAATAAAATGGCAAAAACAAAAAAAGAAATCACAGCTGGTTTAAAAGTTACATTAATTAAAAGTTTAATTGGTAGAACTGAGCCTCATCGTGCAACGGTTAAAGGTTTAGGTCTTAGAAGATTACATCATACAGTTGAATTGCAAGATACTCCTGCGATTCGAGGCATGATCAATGCAGTGAATTATTTACTTAAAGTCGAAAAGATATAAAGAGAAATTATGAAACTAAATACATTAAAACCAGCAGTTGGTTCTAAAAAAGTAGCAAGACGTGTTGGCCGAGGTATTGGTTCTGGTCTTGGAAAAACCGCTGGACGTGGCCACAAAGGTCAAAAATCTAGAGCTGGTGGATTCCATAAAGTCGGTTTTGAAGGTGGCCAAATGCCGATTCAAAGACGTCTACCAAAACGCGGATTTAAATCATTAACGCAAAAATTAACTGCACGTGTTAGAACAAATGAGCTCAATTTAGTTGAATCAGACAATATTGATTTGCTCGTATTAAAGTCAGCAAAATTAATTTCTGATAATGCAAAGACAGCAAAGGTTTATTTATCTGGCGAAGTAAAAAGAAAATTAACAATCCAAGGTTTATTGCTCACTAAGGGCGCTCGTGCTGCAATTGAAGCGGCAGGCGGAAAAGTAGTAGAAGTTTGAGAATTTAATTTTGGCTCAAGATAATCTATTAGGTGCTTTTGGTAAGACAAGCGAATTAAAAAATCGCATATTGTTTTGTTTAGGTGCGATTGTTGTGTATAGACTTGGTGCTCATATTCCAGTACCTGGAATTGACCCACTTGTGCTTAAAAAATTATTTGATTCACAAAGTGGTGGCATCTTGGGAATGTTTAATATGTTCTCTGGAGGCGCATTAAAAAGATTTACGTTATTTGCATTGGGGATCATGCCTTATATTTCAGCATCGATCATTATGCAATTATTAACAGTAGTATCGCCTCAACTTGAGCAACTTAAAAAAGATGGCGAAGCAGGTAGAAGGTTAATAACAAAATATACGAGATACGGCACAGTAATTTTGGCCGCATTTCAGGCGCTTGGTATTTCGATTGCGCTTGAGTCTCAACCAGGATTGGTGCTTGATCCAGGTTTAGCCTTTAGACTCACAACAGTTGTAACTTTAGTAAGTGGAACAATGTTCCTTATGTGGTTGGGTGAGCAAATTACTGAAAGAGGCATTGGTAATGGAATCTCAATTATTATTTTCTCAGGCATTGTGGCTGGGTTGCCTCATGCAGTGGGAAGTACGCTTGAGCTAGCTAGAACGGGTGCATTTTCAATACCGTTAGTTTTCTTTTTGTTTGCAGCAACTATTTTAGTAACAGCGCTGGTTGTTTTTGTTGAAAGAGGCCAGAGAAAAATTACTGTTAATTATGCAAAAAGACAGGTTGGCAATAAGTTATACGGAGGTCAAACTTCTCATTTGCCTTTGAAATTGAATATGGCGGGTGTAATCCCACCTATTTTTGCGTCAAGTATTATTTTATTTCCAGCGACTTTGGCTGGATGGTTTGGATCTAGTGAAAAGATGTTGTGGCTAAAGGATATTGGAGCTGCAATTTCACCAGGACAACCGATTTATATTTTTCTATTCGCTTTAGCGATAGTGTTTTTCTGCTTTTTTTATACTGCTTTGGTTTTTAATCCAAAGGAAACAGCAGATAACTTGAAAAAAGGTGGTGCGTTTGTTCCTGGGATTAGACCGGGAGAACAAACTGCAAAATATATCGACCAGATTATGGGTAGATTAACTTTAGTAGGTGCTGTGTACATAACGCTCGTGTGTTTATTGCCAGAGTTTTTAATACTTAAGTTTAATGTTCCTTTTTATTTTGGAGGTACATCGTTATTGATTATTGTAGTCGTAACGATGGATTTTATGACCCAGGTTCAATCTCATCTGATGTCATATCAGTATGAGGGATTGCTTAAAAAAGCTAACTTTAAAGGTGGCGCTAATGCGCTTAGATAACCTTTAATCAATGGCAAAAGAAGACACAATTGAGATGCAAGGGGAGATTATAGAAAATCTTCCAAATGCAACTTTTAGAGTTAAGTTAGAAAATGACCATGTTGTATTAGGTTATATTTCAGGAAAAATGCGTATGAATTATATTCGTATTCTTCCAGGCGATAAGGTGACTGTAGAAATGACACCTTATGATTTAACCAGAGCAAGAATTACGTTCAGGGTTAAATAAGTAATATTAATTAAAATTTAAGAGGTATAAAAATGAGAGTTCGTGCATCCGTAAAAACATTATGCCGAAACTGTAAAGTTGTCAGAAGAAGAGGTGTTGTGAGAGTAATTTGCTCAGATCCTCGACACAAGCAACGACAAGGATAAGGGTAGGTTGTTAATTGTTAAAAATTCAACAACCTGTTAAAATATAAGGCTTTTTATTTAATTTGCCATTTTTTTTGGAGTAAGTTATGGCTCGTATTGCTGGGGTAAATGTACCCGATCATCAACATGCAGAAATTGCTTTGACAGCAATTTATGGCATTGGAAGAAATACCGCAAAGAAAATCTGTGTTGCGGCGGGAATCATTGCGACTGCTAAATTAAAAGATTTGAACGATGCTGACGTAGAAAAGCTTCGTGATCAAGTAGCAAAAATTAAGGTTGAAGGTGACTTACGAAGAGAAGTCACAATGAATATTAAACGATTAATGGATCTTGGTTGTTATCGAGGTGTAAGACACAGAAGAGGTCTTCCAGTAAGAGGTCAAAGAACTAAAACGAATGCAAGAACAAGAAAAGGCCCTGTTAAAGCAATTAAACAGGCTAAATAAAAAAGGTTTAAGGATTATTTATGGCAACAAAAGCTAATGTTCGTGTAAAAAAGAAAGTTAAGAAAAACGTAGCAGAAGGTATAGCTCACGTTCACGCATCTTTCAATAACACAATCATCACAATTACAGACAGACAAGGTAATGCATTATCTTGGGCAACATCTGGCGGTGCTGGATTTAAGGGCTCAAGAAAAAGTACACCTTTTGCAGCCCAAGTTGCTGCTGAAGCAGCAGGTAAAGCAGCTCAAGAGTGTGGTGTAAAAAATCTTGAAGTAAAAATTAAAGGACCAGGCCCTGGAAGAGAATCTGCAGTGCGAGCTCTTAATGCTGCAGGATTTAAAATCACAAGCATTCAAGATGTGACGCCAGTTCCACACAATGGTTGCCGTCCACCAAAGAAAAGAAGAATTTAATAAGTTGAGCATTGAATTGCTCATTGAAACAGGAGAGTTATTTTGGCAAGAAATCTAGATCCTAAATGTCGTCAATGTAGAAGAGAAGGCGAAAAACTTTTTCTTAAAGGCGAAAAATGTTTTACTGACAAATGTGCTATTGAAAAGCGTAATTTTCCTCCTGGCCAGCATGGGCAAAGAAGAGCAAGTCGTTTATCAGATTACGGCGTTCAATTAAGAGAAAAACAAACACTCAGAAGAATTTATGGAATCTTAGAAGCGCAATTTAGAAGTTACTATGCTGAAGCGGAAAGAAAAAAAGGGATTACCGGCGAAAATCTTTTACAGCTTTTAGAATGCAGATTAGATAACGTTGCTTATCGTATGGGTATTGGCGCTTCGCGCACAGAAGCTAGACAAATCGTAAGACATAACAGTCTTTTAGTAAATGGTCAAAGAGTAAATATCCCTTCCTATCAAGTGAAGCCAGGCGATGTGCTCTCAGTTGCAGAAGCATCTAAGCAACAATTAAGAATTAAAGGTTCGATTGAAGCCGCAGAGCAGAGAGGTTTTCCAGAGTGGATTGAGGTTGATGTAAAAGGCCTTAAAGGTACATTCAAAAACAAACCACTACGTGATGATTTACCTACAACAATCAATGAATCACTCGTTGTTGAACTCTATTCAAAATAATTAAATAAGAATTATTGATAAGGATACATAATGCAAAATAGTCCTACAGAATATTTAAAACCAAGAATTGTAAATGTTGAAGTTATAAACCCAGTAAGAGCTCGCGTCACTCTTGAGCCTATGGAGAGAGGTTTTGGCTTTACTTTAGGTAATGCATTAAGACGTGTTTTATTGTCCTCAATTCCTGGCTATGCAATTACCGAGGTGAAAATTGATGGCGTAGTTCATGAATATTCAACTTTAGATGGTGTGCAAGAAGACGTAGTTGATATTCTTTTGAATTTGAAAGGCGTTGCATTAAAGCTTCATAGTAAATCTGAGACAATTCTCACGTTAAATAAAACTACTGAAGGTCCAGTAACAGCTGCTGATTTTGAAATAAACCATGACGCTGAAATTATTAATCCGAATCATTTAATTGCGCATCTTACAAAAGGCGGAAAATTAAATTTAGAAGTTAAGGTTGAGATGGGTAGAGGATATCAGCCTGTTCCAGCAAGAAGAAAATCAAACCAAGAAGATAAAACTTTAGGTTTTATCATGGTAGATGCTTCTTTTAGCCCAATCAATAAAGTAAGTTATTTTGTTGAGAGCGCGCGCGTAGAACAAAGAACAGACTTAGACAAATTAATCATGGACGTTGAAACTAATGGTGTTATTGATGCTGAACAAGCAATTCGAGATGCTGCTCGAATTTTAATGGGACAACTTTCTGTATTTGCTAACTTAGAAAGCGCTCTAACTGAAGTCGAAGTTAAACAAGCACCTCAAGTTGACCCGGTTTTATTAAGACCCGTTGATGATCTAGAGCTCACTGTAAGATCAGCAAATTGTTTAAAAGCAGAAAATATTTATTACATTGGCGATTTAATTCAACGAAGTGAAAATGAACTTTTAAAGGCTCCAAATCTTGGAAGAAAATCACTTAATGAGATTAAAGATGTTCTTGCTTCTAAAGGTTTAACTTTAGGTATGAAACTAGAAAATTGGCCTCCAGCAGGTTTAGAAAAAGCGTAATTATTAAATAAGAAAAATTTGAGGGTAAGAGTATGCGTCACGCAAATGGTCATAGAAAACTAAACAGAACGAGCAGTCATCGACAAGCAATGTTGAGAAATATGGCTACCTCCTTGTTGAAAAATGAGATTATTAAAACTACATTACCTAAAGCTAAAGAGCTAAGAAAAGTAGCTGAACCTCTTATTACATTAGCAAAAAATGCAACTTTATCTAATAGACGATTAGCTTTTAGTCGCTTAAGAGATAGAGACATTGTGACTAAATTATTTGCTGAGTTAGGCCCAAGATATAACACAAGAAAAGGCGGCTATTTAAGAATATTGAAATGTGGTTTCCGAGACGGAGATAATGCGCCTATGGCCTTTGTTGAGCTTGTAGATAGACCTATTGTTGAGGTTTCGACACCAGCGCCCAAAGAAGAGGTAGTTGCAGAGTAATAAAGTATTCTCTTATAAATAAAAAAGCCAGCTTTAGCTGGCTTTTTTATTGTTTGATTTAAAGCTTAAAAATTATTTGATTTTAGCTTCTTTGTATACAACGTGTTTTCTGACAACAGGATCAAATTTTTTGATTTCCATTTTGTCAGGCATCGTTCTTTTATTTTTTGTTGTTGTATAGAAATGCCCAGTACCGGCACTAGATTCTAATTTGATTTTTTCACGCATATATATTCCTTAAATTTTTTGGCCAGCTGCACGCATTTTTTTAACAATAGCATCAATACCTAGCTTGTCTATCGTTCTTAGCGCAGCATTAGTAATTCTCATTGAGACCCAACGATTCTCAGTTTCAACCCAAAATTTACGGTTTTGTAAATTAGGTAAAAAGCGTCTTTTGGTCTTGTTATTGGCGTGAGATACGTTGTTTCCTGACATTGGTTTTTTGCCGGTTAATTGACATACGCGAGCCATAATTTAAATCCTTTATTTGTTACAATAATTTCGAAAAAGACTGCTATTAAACCACATAACCCACTGTCTTTTCAAGTGAATTCGTTAGTTTTTCCCCGTACTTCCAAAGCCGCCTTCGCCTCGCTCAGTCTCTGGATATTCGTCTACGAGGTTAAATTTGGCCTGGATAACTGGGACAATCACAAGCTGGGCGATACGCTCCATAGGATTGAGCAGAAAGGGGTTGTCGCCGCGATTCCAGCAAGAAACTAGCAATTGACCTTGGTAATCTGAATCAATCAGACCCACCAAGTTACCTAAAACAATCCCGTGTTTGTGACCCAAACCAGATCTGGGAAGAATAAGGGCTGCATAAGCAGGGTCTTTAATAAAGATAGAAATACCAGTGGGTATAAGAAAGGTTTCGCCAGGATTAATCGTTTGGACATGCTCAGTGCATGCACGAAGATCGAGACCTGCTGAGCCTGGTGATGCATAATTAGGTAGCATTTCCTGAATACGTTTATCCAAAATTTTAAAATCAATGACTAGATCCATATTATTTATCCGAATGTATTCGATGAGCTATCTCTTTCAAAATAGCTTTAGCTGCAACTATTTTATTTGATTTTGGTACATCAATAACTTTGTTTTTATCAATTATTGAAATCTTTGTATCCTCAAGACCCATAGAGTCATGAATTAAATTTGCCACAATTAAATCTAAATTTTTCGCCTTCATTTTTTTTTTGTGCGTTCTCAATGAGGTTTTCATTTTCAGCTGCAAAGCCTACTTTAAAGATTTTATTATTAGATAATCCAATCTCTTTAAGAATATCGATTGTAGGGGTGAGTTGAAGCGTCATATCTGAATCACCTTTTTTTAATTTACCTATAAATTTTTCTTTTGGCTTGTAATCAGAAACAGCTGCGACACTAATAAAAATATCTTGATTGTTGATATGATCAAGAACTGCTTGATGCATCGAGTCGGCGTTGCTTGCATGTATGACTTTTATATTTTCTGAAAAATTTTGATGTGTTGATGTGACTAAAGTGACGGACGCACCCATAGACGCAGCTGTATTGGCGATAGCAGCTCCCATATTCCCTGAACTAAGGTTTGTAATGCCTCGTACATCATCTATCATTTCAATCGTGCCGCCAGAAGTTATTAACAATTTTTTATTATTAAGTATTTTTGGGGTGAGATGATTTTGAATTGATTCAAATATTTCTTCAGCATCCATCATTCTTCCAAGCCCTATATCGCCACAAGCTTGTTCTCCTGAGTCGGGACCAAAAAATAAGACGCCATCTTTCTTCAGCTGAGAAACATTACGCTGAGTAGCTTCATTGTTCCACATATGAACATTCATAGCAGGGGCTACAGCAATTGGACAAGTTCTCGCTAAACATAAAGAGGATAAAAGATCGTCAGCAAGACCATGCGTTAATTTTGCTAGGAAATTAGCGCTGGCAGGAGCGATAATTATGAGGTCATAATTTCTTGATAGTTCTATATGCGACATACCATTGTTGGTATTGTTTTTCCATAAACTTGTAAGTACTTCTTTGCCAGATAGAGCTTGGAACGTTAGCGGAGTTATGAAATGACAAGCAGACTCAGTCATCACAACTTGAACATCACAATCATTTTTAATGAGAAGGCGAGTTAATTCAGCGGCTTTATAAGCAGCTATACCTCCAGTAACACCAAGAATAATTTTATGAGATGCCAAGTTAAGATTTACACGGTCAAAATGAATTTAGTTTTTTTAATTTTTAGTAATTGCATATAATTAAAGAATAAATGGGAGTCAAGTATATCAAAGATATATAAGCCAATAAATTAATTTAGAGATCTAATTCGAAAACATCATGATAAAAAAATATTTAAAAAATATAGTTTGGTTTTTAATAGCTATATTAGGAGCTCTTGCTTTTTCGACGATTGCTCTCAGTCGAAATGAAAGCATCAATGCTGTTTGGTTTATTACAGCAGCTATCTGTGTATTCATGATTGCCTACAGATTTTATGCAAGCTGGATTGCG
>Ga0255283_1000137_pt1 | contig 9219 bp, 17 predicted proteins | sample AtltaT_40_FD_183701 | JGI IMG/M metagenome (GOLD analysis project Ga0255283, IMG submission 183701) | Metatranscriptome of freshwater microbial communities from Altamaha River, Georgia, United States - Atl_Atlam_RepA_8d (Metagenome... | ecosystem: Environmental > Aquatic > Freshwater > River... | reverse complement strand
TTGTTAACCCATTTACTAAGAAACTAGTAAAGCCTATAGCTTGATCTAGTTTACCTATAAAGAGAGTTAAACCATCATTAAATACTTGGAAACCACTAGAAACAGTAGTGCCCATAAGAGCAGCTTCTTCTTTAAGAATTTCTAGCTGAGAAGTAATAGCTTCTAATACAACAGAGCTAGTTAACTGTCCATCTTTAGCTAGTTCTCTTAGCTTACCAAAAGGAATTCCCATACCATCAGCAATAGCAAGGGCAATTCTAGGTGCTTGTTCTAAGACTGAGTTTAATTCTTCACCACGTAATTCACCAGAAGCAAGACCTTGAGATAGCTGTATCATAGCTGCATTAAGGCTTTCACCAGCGCCACCAGACACTTTAGCTGCATACTGAATTGCTTCTACGGCATTAATAATTTCGTCTGCAGAGTATTGGTCACCAAGTGTCATACCAAGTCTATTGAACATGTCAATAGCGCCTTGAACAGAAGTGCCAGAAGCTTGGCTAATATCGTAAAGAGTATCTCTTACGTATTCTAGCTCTCCGCCTCTACCTACTACTAGAGCAAGTTTGCTTTCTAGTTTAGTAACAGAGTCACCAGCTTCAATAAAACCTTTTAAACCAAAAGAAATACCAGCAAAAGCTGCTGCAGAAACAGCTAAAGCTTTCATAGATGCTATTGTTGACTTAGCAGTCCTGTCTAGTGACTGCATAGAACGAGTCATAGCATCAATATTTTTAATTGAATTCTTTGAATCAAAGTTGCCAGCTTTAGCTACATTTTTTTGAGTGTTGTTTGCTGCTAAACCTAGCCTATTTAAGCCCTTGTTAATATTTTCAATAGAAAGAAGAGCTTTAGAATCATCTGCATTAAAATGAAGTTGTACTGTCATTTCAATCTCCTATAAAATAAAAAAGCCCTAGGAACATTGATTCCATAGGGCCAATTTATAAATTAAAATTACTCTTTGTATTCGACTATAGTTCCTTTTGGAGTACCATAATCTAAAACTGTTCTTTCAATAAAGTTAGCAGGTGCTTGTTGACTAGAGCCTGCATTTAAGTACTTAATATAGTCTTTATCATTATTAATTTCAAAAGAAAGTTTTTCTTTGTCTAGGTTAGTTACTTCCCAAGAGTTAGCTGCGGCCCCTGTATCCTTAGGTGTAACTTCTTTTAAGTCAGATAAAATTGCTTTACTTACAGAATCTAATTTAGAACTTATTTCTCTTTCGATTTGTTTTTTAAGGCCTTTTTTATCAAAAGTGAAAGTTGTCTTAATCATGTTATTCCTTTAACCTTGATGTTACCTCTTGCTCTGTAAATCTATTAGAGAATCTATCAAATAGTTTTTCTGCAAAAGTCTTTTGTGTAGTTGAATTTAAACTCTCTTGTTTTAAAATTTTAAGAGATTCAAATAAATCTTCTGGTTTTATTTTACCACCACCAAAACTCATAGCAATAACCGCAGAACGATTATCTTCTCGCCAACCTAATGGACGTCTAGAAAAATATTCTTGCCAACCTAAAACTTCTTCATAAGGTAAATTGTCTAACTCTACTAAAGTTAAACCTAAACAAAAAGCTAACTCATAACGAGATAGCTCTTCGTTGCTTAGTCGTTTCCCTTTGGCTCTTCCGCATTAATACCTGAATAAACAAGTACTTCTTTAGCTAGTTTTGAAATTTCATCTAGTGGAAAAGAGTCAATTTCATCGTCTGTCATTTCGTTAGCATCTACTACACCAATACGAATTACTTTACGTTGAATAGCAAGACCTTGCTCATTTTCTGCTAGTTTTTTAACCTCAGTATTAACAAAAGACTGGAAATCTTTAACTTCTAAACCTGTTAGTTTTTTGATCTCAACAGAATCTTTTTTACCTAGAAAAGTTACTTTTTTAGTAGGTGCAATTTGACCAAGAAGTGAACGCATATTATTTATCTCCTAAAATATCTTTATTATTTTCGCGAATTGACTCAATCAAAGAATTAAGTTTACTCAGATTAGAAAGAGTTGTCATTACCTCTTGTACTTTTTCTGGTTGACCTTGAAATTCAGGTAGTCTAGCGATTGTTTTTTGTGTTGAAATAGAAATACTGGCTTGCATGTGCTTCAGTGTTTCTTTTACAACGTAATCATTTGAAAACGGTTTATTCATTTATGGATTCCTGATGTAAGGAGGCCCTCACACCAAAGTATAAGGGCCTTCTAAAGATTAGGTAGTAGCAGTTACAGTGAAAGGACCATAGAAGTCTGACTGAATTGAAAGAGCTACTGTGGCAGTCATTGCATCATCACGTGCAGGAGTTGTTAGCAGTGATTCTACTTTACCGACAAAGTAAATTAGTGCGTTAGGAATAGGGACAGCTGAAGAACCACCAACGTTGGCGGTTGTACCGCCAGTAATTAGAGTTGGAGGTTTAGCGGTAAGTAGCGCTACTTGGAATACCTTTGAGATACCGTCAGCAACAGCATCACCTAGAGTACCTGATGTAGCAAAGCTTGCGGGAACCTTAGCCCAATCACCGGGAACATAGTTAACAGTTAGTTCAAGATCAGGGGCGTCTGACTGAGCACCAATGGACTGAGTCTGAGCCTGACCATAAACTGGAACCTTAACGATGTTAGCTGGTGTACCAAAAGCTGGCATGTCACGAATATTTTTGATTTCAACAAAGTTACCAGCAGCAGCAAAGTTGGCTTTTAGGTTAGTTTCGTTTAGTGTAGCTGGAACAGCTGTACGAGAAACGCAAACAGCGGAATACTGAGCAGCTGAGATAGAAGTAGGAAATGCCATGTTATATCCTCATTAGATTGTGTATGGACCAAAGAAGTCTGATTGAATTGAGAGAGCAACAGTAGCAGTCATTGCATCATCACGAGCTGGAGTTACTAGAAGTGATTCAATTTTACCAACAAAATAAATAAGAGCATTAGGAACTGTACCAATACCGCCAGCACCAGCTGTAGTATTTAAGTTAGCAGGTTTGGCAGTCATAAGTGCTACTTGAAATACTTTAGAAATGCCATCACCTACAGCATCACCTAGAGTACCTGTACCTAGAGTTTGACCACTATTTTGGAAAGCTGCACCTGCTTTAGCCCAGTCACCTGGTACAAAGTTAACAGTTAGTTCTAGGTCAGGAGCATCTGATTGAGCACCAATAGATTGTGTTTGTGCTTGCCCGTAAACTGGAACCTTAATAATATTTGCAGGAGTACCAAAAGCTGGCATGTCGCGAATATTTTTGATTTCAACGTAATCAGCACGAGGGGCACTAGTTTGACCATTAAATAGTGCGGCAAGAGTAGTATTGTTAAAAGTAGAGATTGCAGGAGGTGCAACTCTAGTTACAGTCACAGCTGAATACTGTGCTGCAGAAATAGAAGTAGGAAAAGCCATAAGTTATTCTCCGTAATAAGTGAAAGGAACAGAATAATCTGCTCTTGAAAGAGTTGAGTCGTCTGGATCTGGACCGATGAATTGTAAAGAACTTACACTAGTTTGTATATTGTAGCTTAAAAGCTTACTTTCAAAGATTCCATCTAAAGCGTTAGCTATTACTGAGGGTTCTTTTTGGCCTTTTCCTGCTTTGTAATAAATACTTACTATTACGAGACCTGTAACTAACTTGTTATCTCTGTAAGCAACTCTATTTGCTTTTCCAGTTACAATCGCTAACTTTAAAAAAGGAACGGCAGAGATAGTCCCCTTGTAGTCTGCAGGGTAAACGGGCAAAGTTGCTAGTAAGTTATTTTGGGACAAACCATAGAAAGTGTTAATGATTTCTTCAAACATTAAACACCTCTTACTTTTAGTTGTATAATCCCAGGAAATTGCTCTAAAGTTTCAAAGCGATAAGTTTTGTTATCAAAAGTTATAGTTGAGTAACGAGAACCGTCTAAGTCTTTAGCTCTAATGATTAAATCTTTTACAATATTTAAATCTCTATCTAAAACTGAGTTTACCTCAATAAACTCAACAACATAAGTTTGTTGGTCTAGAATTAAGTCACCAGTGCTAAAGTTAAAACCTGTAGCGGTCTCTTCGGAAAGAACTCCTGTTTTTACCAAATCTCCAGCAGCTTCAAAGGCTTGATCTACTGCAGATTCTACTGTTGATGTTAGACTCATTAGTTAGCCCTCCACCAACCTCCCGGAGCAGTATAACCTTGACTAAAAATCAGTGGCTGAATAAGCATACTAACTTCAGTAGGTACTAAAGGAGTTTGTGGAGAAGAACTACGACCTGCATCGCTATTAGAAAGACTAATAGGACCAATAGAAATTGAGTCATAGGTTACATCATAACCTTTAGTTACTGTTGGGTATTTTACAAGGTGTAATGCTAGATAAGCAGTAGCTTTTTCTAGTCTAATAGGAATTTCTCCTTGTTCTACTGGAACATGAAGAGAAAGCACAGGATCAAAGAAACTAAGTTTAGCTCTAGGCCAAGCAAGGGGTTGAGACGACGAAACCGCCGTCCCAATCCATTCATTTTGATCCAGAATTCGAGTTGCATCAACCAGCGCCTGTTCTTGAGCATCTAAACTAGCAGCTTCCCAGTAGGGATTGTCTGCAAGATACTCATCAGCAGACTCTAAATAAGAGTTTCCAAATAAAAGTAGCGCCATGATGCCTCCTCAAGTTAAGGTGCTACTGCTACACAACGGCGAGCATAGCGACGTAGAAGAGTCATAAGATGATCATCATTAGCTTCAAGTTTAAACTTAGTGATGAAAGCTTCTACATCTACTGACACGCCAGTAGCAGTTGTTACATAAACTGGTTTTTCAGCCATTTTACACCACCAATTAAGCGTGTAGAATTGGGAGAATACCTAGGTTTAGTGGATCCATTGTACGGGTCCAAGAAGCGGCAGCGCCTAGGGTTGTGTTGGTAGCAAAGTTGTTTGTTGCGCCAACCCAGTCATAACCCATTGGATGAGCAACGAAGCCATAGCGGTACCAAATGTTGGTTGAACCGCCACCAGCATAGCTAGCAGGATTACGATCAACTTCAGTAGCAACTGGCATTGGGATTTCACGGAAAGCAACTGAACCAGGCTTGACAAGGAAGGTTGTCTTGGTTGACTGGTCGTTAACGTTAGCAGAAGCAGCTAGGTTACCCTGAGCAGCACGAGTTAGGATTAGACGGAACTTACCACCGAAGATGGTCTGGAAGTCTAGGTTACCATCACGAACACGATCCTGATCGATTAGGTTAGCTGCACGTAGGTCAGCTAGAACTTCGGGTGAAGTTACCATGTAAACGAAGTCTGGTTCGTAGTCCTTGAAGAACATACCCATTGCACGGAATAGACGCTCACCACGAGCAGCACCGATTTCTGAGGAGTCAACTAGCTTACGAGCATCGCCAGCACCAGTAGCAGCAGCACCGAAAGCACCGTTAGCGTTGATGTCAACGAAAGCACCGATTGAACCTGAAGGAACGGTATCGAAAGAAGTGATACCAGCGCCTAGAGCAACTTCTGAAGCGGCAACGCCCTTCATGATTGAGAGGACAGCGTTATGCTCGTCTTGAGCGCGTGACTGAGCAAAGTTACGAGCAAAGAAGGCAAGACCGTCCTGCTGTGAGATAATACGCTGTAGGTTAACCTGTTCAGCACCGATAGTACGAGCATTCTTTACATAGTTTGCGATATCGGTTGAAATGGTTGAGTAAGTACCATCAGTAGCAGTTGTTAGAGAAGCATTGTTGATGGTAGCAGAGAGTGGCTTGTACCAACGTAGCTGACCAGCAAAGCCTTCGCCGTTTGGATCTAGTTCTGTTGAAGCAGCAACCATACCAGTGGAGTTAATACGCTTTTCTTCAGTCCAACGCTCTTCTGCATAAGCAGAGATAGCGACTGCTACGTTCTGGAAATTAAGATGATTAATGGGCATTTTTGTTGTACCTTTTTAGTTATAATAGTTGACTTTTAATAAGTCACTGTTCCGAGTTTACCTGATTCAGCTAGAGCAAGAAGCTCTTCTGTTGACATACCAGAGAGAGACTTTGGTCTTGACATAGAAGCAGAGTTCTTGTTAGAGTTTGAACCAGCACCTGAGTTTTCCTTAGGTTTGAAAAGAAAATCCTTATTAGGATCTTTAGCGAAAGCCTTGAGATAGTCGTTAATACTAGCCCCAGACCTATGGACCCATGAACCGTCTTCATCTTGGACAAGCTCAGGGAGAATAGTTTTAAAAGCAGTTTCACGTGCGAAGTCGTTACGGAAGTCGAGAGAGCTTAGATGCTTATCTAGCTCACGATCTCGTGTAATTGAAGTCAGCTTTTCTTGAAGAATCTTTTCACGTTCTTCCATTTCAGCTAGCTTTAGTTTAGCTGCTTCATAATGCTTTCCTTCGTCTTCAAGCTGTTTACGTTGCTTTTCTTGATTTTCGGCTTTTAGGCGAGCATTTTCACGCGCCATTTCTTCAGCTTTTTTGTAGGCTTTGTCAACGTTAGCCTTCATTTGCTTAAGCTCTTCGGCCACCATTTGCTTCAATAGAGCTTGATGCTCTTCTGCAAGAGAGGCTTTCTTATTAGAAAGGTCTTGAGAGCTGGTGTCGTTATCGTTGTCTTCGTTATTATCGACATTATTTTCGTTTTGATCAGCCATAGTTATATATTTTTCCTTTTGCACAGCATTATAATGAACTAGAGGTACAACAATAGTTCGTTTAGTCTATGGTTTTAAATTTGGCGAGGGTGGTAGGAATCGAACCCACTCTGACGCGGTTTTGGAGACCGCCGCTCTACCAGTGAGCTACACCGACATAGTACGGTTGTTTAAAGTCCAACCGGAAGACTATAAGTAACCTTTTGGGGTGCGATTGGTTTTCCTACTAGCATTGTTATCTAGTTTACCAGAAGGCGTAAAAGGTCTTGTACTTATTTCTTTTCTACTGCTGGTTTTTCAACAGGAGGTTTAGCCACAGGCTTATCTTCTTCTAGAGACTCTACAACAGATTGAAGCTTGCGCCACTGAGCTGAGTTTGGACCTTCAACTGGAATGCCTTGTGCAAATTCAGCAAAGTAGTCTTTAAATTCTTTGAGTTTCATTTTTTATACCTATATTCAGGAGGTTGAGTAACAAAGAAGCATAAAGTACAGGTGAGAATTCCTTCTCTATGATTCCATACTGTTGCTTCTACTAACTTTCCTTTTTTACAAGAAGGGCAAATACAACCATGATAAAGTTCATACTCTTTAGTCATATAGTCACCTCAGAAAAAGAAAGGAAAGTGCAGGGTAGGCAGGAACAGAGAGTAACTCTATTCCCACCCCTAGGGTTTTCGACCCCCTCTTCTTTATAGCTAAGAGGTAAAATTACCGACCCTTTGGCTTAACGCGACGAGCCATAGCTGCACGAACACGACGATTACGAGCAGTAGCACCCATCTTAGCAGCACCTGCTGCGGCTTTGGCTGTTTGACGAACACTACCGCCTGCAGCCCGTAGATTACGAGCAGCACCTACGCCAGCCTTAGCGCCTGCTACAGCATCTTTAATACCAAATTTAATACGACTCTTGAGTGCACGACCCTTACGGCGTAGGCGAGCAGAAGCCTCTTGAGCTTTCTTTAGCGCAGCTGCACGAGCTGAACTGAATGTATATGCCATTTCTTTGTTCCTTTTACTTTAATGCTTTTCTGATTTTACCACGTAGAATATTAATTCTACCTGTTACTTTACTTACTGCTCGCTTAATATTTGTTTTAAGTCTTAGTGCAGTGGTACCGCCTAATTTACGACGAGCTGCCTGACGTGCTTTTTCAAGGTTGCGTTTTGCAGCTGCAATTTGATTTGATGTTCTAGTACCTGCGCGAGCAAGGCGAGAAGGTGTCTTGGTACCAGGCCGAGCAGGAGTTGCACGAGTTTTACCAGCTGCAGAACGTGAGGCGCCTGAACGAGGAGTCATACCAGCTTTGTCTAGAGCTGCCCAAGCCTGAGGTGTTAAACTTCTTTTAGGTTTCTTAGCCATTTTATTTTCCTATTGAGAAAGAGCGTTTAGTTGTGCTAAACCGAGAAGAAAATAAGCAGTTTCACGAGTCATATTAGCTGACCGAACAATCATTTCATCTTCTTTAGTTACAGCAATAATAAGTAACTCTTGTGTATTGTCTTTAATTTCAATTAGTTGATTAACAACTTCATCGATTTCAGACCTATCTAAGTTAGTTGAAACTGGTTGCTTATTAAAAATATTTACAATTTTATCAGTCATTGTTTTTCCTTATGGCCCCCAACCATAATAGTCGTAACCATTCTTTAAAGGGGCTGTAATTTCTTCTGGTTTAAATTTAGGATCAAAGTAGCCAAGATCCTCAGCTTCCTTAAGATACTTAAAATACAAATCATCAGGTAAGCCATCTTCACGAAGAGCATCTAAAGTCTTTTTAACCTTTGGGTATTGAGCAAAACGTTTATAGATATCTCTAACTTCTACAAGAAGAGGGTCAATTTCATTAATGTTTAAAGCAGCAGCATCATGAATAGTAGAAGTAGGAGTACCTGTTCTACGGCCCCAGAGATGTAACTGTCTTACAACACTAGCATCGTCAGCATGAGTACCGTTAACGCCTAGACCAAGCCTTACATCACCTACCTGACCTTTACCTAGTAACTTACCGTCTTCAGCAGACATCTGATAGATGTTTCTAATGTAACGACCAGACTGAGGATCATAGAAACGAATCTCTTGTTGAATCTTAGGGCGATAGTCTTGATAAAGTTTTTTACCGTCGAAAGTAATCCAAGGAATTCTAACTTTCTTAGTAGTTCTGGCATAGTCTTGACCTACACGTTTCCAAAAATCAATGTAATTGTCTGTTACAGGAGCACGTTCAGATAACTTCTCAGACATGATAGCTGCAATACGTTTAAAGTGATCCGGGCCAACTTGTGGACCTCTACGGTTACTGTATTTGTAAACAAAGTCAGCTAAGTCTGGATGAATTTCAGCAGCTTCAGCAAGAAGAGCATCACTAACAGCTTTATCTGGATTGTTAGCAATTTCAAGGACTTCTTTCTTTAACGCTAAGAGGTCGGCTTGAGTGTCTGTAGCTCCAAGAGCTTTAGCTTCTTTAATTTTAACATCGATTTGCTTACTAAGTGCTAGATATTCTGCTCTAGTAGTAACAAGAATATCTTGCTTACGAAGAACTTTAGAGAACTCAAGAGCAACTCGTGCTGCTTGTCCTGCTTTACCTGCAC
>Ga0255283_1000136_pt1 | contig 9265 bp, 2 predicted proteins | sample AtltaT_40_FD_183701 | JGI IMG/M metagenome (GOLD analysis project Ga0255283, IMG submission 183701) | Metatranscriptome of freshwater microbial communities from Altamaha River, Georgia, United States - Atl_Atlam_RepA_8d (Metagenome... | ecosystem: Environmental > Aquatic > Freshwater > River... | reverse complement strand
TGGGAACGAAAGCTCGGAAGCTCCGACGTTATAAAAGTTGAAGGAAAACGCCGGAGCGTCTTATGTTTTATATAGCGTCTTCTCGCTCGTCCCAGCTCATCATGGTCCTCCAATAAAAGGACAATAACATGATGGAACAGTTGTGGGTGTTTGACAGGCTTTCCAGGTTTAAGGGAACCACAAGTAACCTAACCGGCCATATCCTGCCAAAATTGGTGTCAAATTTTGTTTGTGCCTACTCCGTATAAGAGTAAGGCGTCGCTGCGATAAAATTCATCAAAGTAAAGTCTTCTGCTGCTGCAGTAAGTTCGCTTGCGACATAAGTTGCGTTAGCCGTACAATCCATGAAAACGGAATAACTTCTCAGCGCCCTGGGAAGAAACATGGATGATAGTGAAGGATCGTAAATATCCGCATTTGACGGAACACCAAATAAATTATTGGTGTAACACGGAATTTCGAATTCGATACCTGAATTGGTGTAAGGGGCGAATTGAGTTGCTCCTCGAATACCAGTTATATTACTGGCTCCCACTAATGAGAATCCCGGAGTAGGGACCCCAATGGGAGAATCGAGTTGTACGCTCATAATAGCCATCATCGCTGGTGCATGCCCCGTGATTCGAACTCGCTTTCTAAATCCCCCACGCATTCCTAAGTAGGAAGGACGGAGAAAGGAAAGAAGACTGACAGTCGAGCTATCCGCAGTGGTGCCTGACGGCGACGGCAAAAGTTGCGGAACGATAGTCGGACGATATACAACGAAATCGCCGACGTTATAGCTCGAAACGACAAGTGTCTTAACATCTGTCTGGGTGAATCGCTTAAGAAGGGACCTGAACGAAAAAACCCTCTCTCCGTAGTGTAGTTGAGCTGCCCTAACCGAGTCAGACCCGATGTCGACCAAATCAATACAAGGTCCGTCCATTTGGGTGCTTGAATCACCTTGAGTGACCCTCTTTGGTAACAACGATTGATCGGGATAAGCGAATTCAATATCGTCACTCGAAACAGTGACCGCATAGTCAACGGCGTAGCCTGAAGGACCAACTAGATTGGTGATAGGGACCAAAGCGACCCAACCATTAGCATAGTTGCGCATAACACTAGCGGCGCTAGCACTACTAATACTATATTGGGAAACTGTATCTGGAGCACACTCTTGATAATACCTTGGTTGGGCCCATTTAATGCACACACTGACCTCAGTTGTTGTCTGCAAATCAATTATTGCAAGATAATTCTTGTTTAAAGACAATCCTGCGGAAATGAGGGAAAATTGATCGCAATTGGGTTCATAAAAAACAGCTATCTTACCCCTATGAAAGGAGGTGGGATAGAAAGTAAAGGTGAGTTTAATAGAACCACGCCACGCTTGAAAAGGAATTGAGGCGTAATGCAGGGCGGTAGGCTGAACGTATTGGTTCGTGCCACTGGTGTATCGTCTATGCATCTGGGGCATGACAAAAGCTCGCCAAATTGGAGACATTGGGGATGAAGAATAGCTCCATGTCTGTAGGTCTAGGAGAGATTCGCGCTTGGCTATGGTAGCAATGACCATATCATCATCAACAGTTCCACAAATTCTCGGATCAACGGTGAGCTCCTGTTTAGGATCCATTGTAATACGATGTCCCGTGTCATATCCTATCAGATTAGCAGAATTCTGAAAAGGTTCAGGTCTAATACGACTAGGCTGGGTAGTCATGACTGGCATAGACCAACCAAACAAAGAAGCCATCCTGGAAACTGTCCCCAAAGCAATTGCACTAGCTTTCGCGAATGGAGCAATAGTTGGAATAGCTGAGAGAGCCATGGCTGCTGTGCTTGCTGCCCCGGCATATTTCTCGACTGGACCGGTCTTCCTCTCATCACTATCACCTTGAGTCGTAATCGCCATGACACTCGCCGTTGGTGGACCCAACTCAACATCCTCTAACCATCCGTAGAGATAGTAATAAGGATCGGTAGCTCCACTTGTTGCCGATATGCCATTCAATACACCAATAACAAGTTGGCCCAAAGGTGTGATGTCATCAATCTCTGCTGCATCTGAAAGAGCAGAAGGACTCGCATTGTATAGGCGAGCCGCGGGATTGGGGGCAATAAATGGGACTGTCATTTCGTAAGGCTTATTCAGGCGTATGTCAAGTTTCATAGCTCCTGGTACTTGGGACAACCACTTGGAAAAGTTATTACCCTTGCTTCCTGTATTGACGTACATGTTGTAGACAGCATTGGTTGTGTGCAGAGGTACGTAACTGACAAGAAGAGACCCTTTGTGATAAGGGGTGGCAGCCAAGGTAAGCTTAAGATGGAGATTGGCTCGTATCATCGAGTAATTCCGCAACTTTGCTCTAATGGTCGGATTGGAGAAGTAAAGACTCCAGACATTGTGGAAAAACCTGGTAGACGATGATGTGATGTTGGCAGTCGCCAAAAGCATAGGACGGGAAAAGAAAGAATCCAAATCCTCCCTACTATCCGCGAATATTTTCACATTGCTCATCGCCATAACCATATTGCGAGTGGGGGTGTCTCCATCAACGTCTATCAAAGTGACGTGCTTCTCCTCAGGAACGCTTTCGTGTGGAACAACCTCAGATAATGACTGAGTCACTGCCTGTGGAAGCTGAGTTCTACGCTTGCCTAGAGAAAGGATTCCAATTGAATGTTGTAATGACAATATTTCTGAATGAACGTAGAGAGCTTTGTCAACTCTATCACGCACGTCACTCTTGCAAAAATATGCCTCGGAAGCTTTTAAGATACGAGCAGACTCGACATCCATAACTTCCTTCGCCATTTGCTTGAATGAACTAAGCTTTAGATTCAACTCATACATGGCATTGTCGTACTCAACATCAAGGGAAATTTCTGAATTATTCTCCTTTTCATCAGAGTCGCTTTGAGTAAACGCTTCTAAGGAAAACAAATCCTTCCATCCAAATCCCTTCCAAAATCTAGGTTTCTCATCACAGGGTAACGATCCACCTTCACACCATTCCTGATGTTTCAAGAGGGAGTCATGAATGCTGGATGCATCAGGAATTTTCGCTAGAACGACATCCTTATCAACCCTGAGCCACTCAGCGATATCTTGTGCCAAGTGGAAACGGATCGATTCAACCTCGTTTGGCGGGAGATGGAAAAGCAGCTCTCGCAAGGCACTACTCGTGGTACTGATGATCTGATTACCAAGGGTCTCATGTTTGGAAGGCAAAACCCAATTCAAACTACGCTTAATGGAATCGACCGCAAGGGCAGCCACTACGTGATCTCCAAACCACGCGCGTCTGTGCCAAGTTCTCTTGAGAAAACTGGCTTCAGTAGGGTGAACGAACTTAGACAATTTTCCGTCTTTGGCCGCACTAGTGAATTCCATAGAGGTATTCTCCTTAACAAACTTCGCGTAGGCGAGATTGTTCATGAAATCTTGGTGTTCATCTTTCACGGCCACCAACACATCGTCCCCATATATAAGGGGGCAACAGTTGTCAAAAAAAGGTACCTCTATCATTAGAAGTGTACCAATACGCCATGAGAAGCATCAAACCCCGAAGAGAATTATCTTCCGCAGTCCCGTATTTGCCTGAAGGCTGGTAACCAGGTACGACAAACAAGTCTCTATTAACCGAGATATACGGATAAATCTGGTCAGTAAGAACTCCCGCGAGCATGCGCAAAGCCTCATCATTATATCCCATTCTCTGGCATAGTTTGTAAATGAGCGACGCCGATGCAATAGCCAATTCAACTGGCATAGCAAGGTCGTAACCACTGTAATCTCCCTCCATCCATTTCTGCGAAAAAGAGATAAGTTTGTTCCACAGACCTTCAGCTTGAGTATGCATATTGACCCCTATTGCAATACCAAAGTTGTGACCAACTTCCACAATAGCGGAGTACATGGGAGCCAAAAACATGCGCTGGACCAAAAGACTCGGAAACGAAGAGGTACAAAAAACGCGTGTTTTACCTTTCAACACTTTCTCCATCAATCGTGGTTCGTCTTTCAACTGACACTCAAAAATGGTTGGCACATAGTCATCCTTTGAAAGAGCATGCAAGAGAATATCAACATCCCTCTGAACCTTATTTGAAAGGCGGGCTTGAGGCTGATCACCTTCGACGTAGGGTCTCTTGTTTCCAGGATAACCAAAACCACCTGCAGTGCTCAGATCAATTTTCCTTACATACACATCGCTAGGGATGCCATTCAAAGCTTGAACAGCTGTTAACGGAGCCCATTTTCCATGCTGATCAGCGGGAATAACGCTGACGAACCTCTCAACGAGTTCGTCAATGATCGGTTGGAACCTTGACAAAGGAAAACTCTTCTTATTGATGGCTACTTTCTCGAGAAAATTGTTATAGGGATTAACATACTTCACGCGCAACAAAGTGGGTTTCATAACTGGAGGAAGGTACAAGGAAAAAACAGTCCTGGGGAAGTACCTATCAAATAAAGAATCGACTTGCTTAGTTATAGGACTAGCTACTAGTTCGGAATTCTTATTCATAAGTACAGGACCCTTTAGTTTCCCATAATATTCTATAGATCGCAACTCCAGGTAATGGAGAGGAGATTTCATGAGAGGAGCCTCCAATTGAATTGAGGTGTCAGCATGAGATGCTACAGGCAAAATCGAAGCCCATCGGAGATTCAGTTCAGAGATTGCTCTCATAATCTGCTCCCTCGAGAACCTCGGCCCAAATGAATATTGAGTAGGCTCCGCAGCAGCACCATGGATACCAATAAGGTAATCGCCCCCTCCAATCTTACATGTCAAGGGAAGTCCGCAATTGCCTCCTTTGTTTCCATCCCACTCATACATGACGGCATCGTCCAGCAAGATGTCTCCAACATGCTTATCATACAATTTGACGTGAGTCGAAGTAAACCTCGTTGGAGTGAGGGCGACGAATCCCTCAGCGAAGTCAGTATCAAGACCATCATTTAGCGAGTTTGTCAAATCGAGAAATTTCCTACACGGAACGCGAAGCATAACCACATCATTTGAGACATCAACAACATCTTCCTTGCAGAAGGCAAATTCTTGATACTTCGAATCATCTTTCTCGAAGGAGGCGTAGATCCTAATGGATCCTTCTTCCTTACCACAAAAAAGATGTTTGTTCGTGATCATGTATTGGCCTTTGATGCCAAGTGCATATGCTCGATTAACAATCCCAGTATGAGTGGAGAAATAAACGACATTCTTCATAGCGCGCTTGGCAAAATCATTCAGGTCTTGGGTAGATGTAGATAAGACATGTCTACGGTCCCAAATGTTATAAGACTGTGTAAGAGCATTTTTAGTACGAGAAAGTTGCAATCCTGCACCAATCTTCTCTTCAACCTCTTCAATCTTAGTATTGAAAGGACCCTCCAATTTACCATCGGAGGAGACCTCGACCTTGACATCACCTTGAGATTGGATAGGAAGTTCTTCCTTGGCCTTCTTCGGCTTAAGTACGAAAACTTTCGTCAACTTATCATCTTCTTGCTTGGAAAATACTTCCTTGAGGAGAGCGCCGGATGCCAAAAACGTGGATGCGGCTAGGAACCAAATAAGATAATTACTTCCTGCCTTACCTATGTCACTTTCTAGCATCTTCTTGGAAAACATCCCCGTGAAACTGTTGTAGCACGAGCGCATCTTATGGATTGAGTGAGAAATACTCGTTCCAAAAGTGCGACCCGTGAAATACAAGTAACACAGATACAGCAGGAGAAAGTCAAATACCTTAACGAACCACCACAAAGTGGTAAGACCCATCTTGCCAAATAAAGTCGTGCAGTAACCCGAGAAATACGCATACACGCACACAAAGAAAAGAATACTCGGATGCGTATCAGTTATTCCTGCTATCACCAACACAAGAGTCACAATAAAGGACAGCGTGGAATCGATCAATTCCTTGGTTGACTTAGCAAAAAAAATTGCTTTCTCCTTAAAATCCGTGAGGTATTCTTGAAGCGAGGTAGAGAAATCACTATCTCCATGAGCGACAATAGGATTACCATAGATACTGGAGACAATCTTATGTCTAACGTCATCCATGCGAATTTCCTTCTCAAGGTGCTTCGTATAAAGATGTCTCAACAGATCACAATAGTTGTCAATATTGGACTCCTCATCTTTGCCATCAAGAAGGACAATATCCTCGGACCTTTTGGCATCAATTGGCCTATGTGCAGTTACTCTAAAGTACCACAAGTCCATCGGGCGCTCGACGTCCTTAGTCTTCTCTGGGTCAAGACATAACCTACCCTCCTCACGATATTGTGGCTTGACTATCGCTTCCACGGTAATCCACCGCCTCTTGAAGGCGGCTGGATTGTTAACCTGATGAGGCAAGTTCATGTCGGCCTTGTTGGTATCAACTAAAACGAGTTCACAATAAAGTTTGGTCTTGCCCTTTCCTTCAAATGCCATGTCTGGATAAAACGTAAGATTGTCAATGACAGACGTCATTTCAATAAGACGCTCATCAACGATGTTCTTCGCCATGTTCTCATGCATAGTACCCATTTCGGAGTAAAAAAGATAGGGATTAGTCATGGGATCATATCCCTCCCAATACTTGCTCGTCCTACTGCGAGGATAGATTTGACTCTCGTCAAACTCACGACCTCTAACTTCGGAAAAAATGGCAGCCGAAACTCGAAGTACACTGCTTTTACCAGTTCCCGGTGGAGAACAGAAAACTATTGCAAATGGTGTCATTCTACATTCTCCTGCAATTCTAGCTTCAATGTTGGAGAGAAGCCCGGTCAATTTCACAAGTTCAACTTTAAGATCAACTGATGACTTCCTCCAAGGAGAGATGTTCTTGATATAAAGGGGAATAGACTTAACGACGTCACGTAATTCAGCGGCATAATCCTTAATGTCGCGGAATCCTTCTTTAGGTAATCCGGTGTATAAGTAATCCTGCTGTACGTATAGCAAGCGGATCTTAGACTCCAGTTCCATAAGAGGATCAGACGCAAAGACAAGTTCCTTCAATGGTACTCCTTTCATCCATGACTGAAAATATCGCTCCAGAACTGAAAGCGAACCTAAAGCAAAATCAAGAAGTTCCAGTGGATTCGTAACCTTCTCTGGGACCTTCACATACTTGAAGAATTCCTTTGGTACAATATCCTTGAAAACCTTGATACTCATAAGAGTGGCCATCAGTTTGTACATGGCTTGAAGGAGTTCACTATTCATCGTGTATTTGAGAAACGATCTCGCATCATCCACATATCCCTGAGAAATAATTTCAGCTTCGTCAATGTCTCCTACGATAGTGTACCCTTTCTTGTACATCAAATTGTGGATATGAAGTTGTTTGCAGACTCTCTTAAATTCACTCTTCTCATCCTTGAACAGCGGTGATATTATCAATACGCTCGACGTCAATAGATTGAGAGCTGCTGAGTACTTGTAATCCTCAGTATCAATGTATCTACGAACAAAATTCTTTGCGACAATGGAGACTATAGCGAAATCACTAGTCATTAATGCGGTAAATACGTCTATTACATCCATGTAAAATTCCAATTTAGCGATGAACTCCTTATCAGCTGGACTTAGGAGCTTACGGTCACAAACATGACTAGCGTAATAGGACACCTTATTGTAAAGTCCTGCTGTGTCGCCAGCAATAGTGCCAGCCAGCCTGAAGGGAGCTTGTTGGAAAACATTCCTCACAGCACCACATGTACTGCGCATAATGTCAGAGCAGGCATACTTGTTCGCACGAATATGTCTTCTCAAACAAGAATAACAAAAGGGTTTCCTATTATCGGGCGCTTGGCGCGGTGGAACAGGAGATTCTTTCTGCTCCTCAGAAGGAGGTTCTTTTACCTCCTCCCTGTGAGAGGGATTCTCTCCTTTTTCCTCCGATTGATCAGGATTACCCTGAGTAACGCATCTAAAATGCGTAATAGTCCCCTGGTGAAAAATTTCACTGGACACAATCTCTTCGCAAGCGAAGATATCACCTGACCGGGTGACATCCCCAACACTCTTTGACATGCTACATTTAGAAATCTGGGAAATCATCATGTATTTTGAAAGAGAAATAAACAAAAGAAAATAAAATAGCCCTTAAAATAAAAGAAAATAGTAATGATCTCGAACGAGTAAACACAACGAATACTGCCTGATGACAATACTACCGATTGTGTGGAACTAAATTCAAAATCAAAACTAGAATAATTCGCAACTGAGTAATGCAGGAAATCTGGGTGGCTAACCCCAGACCCCTCCTAGGTAATGAACCCGTAAGCTGACGCGAGACACCGGTAATTAACCGTAAACTTCTCTCAGCATGCCTCATGCCAATCGTTCACAACGAACTGATCACCAAACCTCAGGTGTGTTAAGCCCTATCAGTTTAATCCCTTCCTCGGTCAAGGGTTCGGGACCACAAAATATATCCCCTTATGGGGTGTCCGATTCGGAACAGTCAAACTACGACTCCGTTCCTAGCCCAATTTGTTATAGCATAATTGACTAGGTATCTTCAGGCATTCACTGCAAAACTTCTCGTAATAGGTAATGCAGCCCTGACGATTAGGCGTCTAACCCCTTGCGTGGGTGTAGAGATTGCTCTCGGACAAGATTTTCTCACGTCATCTTGGTAAAATTATTGTATGACCACTTGACTCTCCTATCTTAAGTATATTATGACAACGGCACAATTCATTGATCGTGCGGAAGCCAAAGGACCTAAGGAGCCCAAGTGTCCACTAAGGAGGCTAAAAGCCCGCTGGCGTGGTAAACGAATAATCCCAAGTCTAACCGTGGTACTCGATCTTTCTATCCTATGGTAGACGGTAAAATGAAACAGTTCATCACTAATGGATCGGCAACTACGTACCCAACCTTGCACCTCGTGCTTAATCTGGAAACGGAAAAATTCCAGTCTGATGGCCATAACTCTCCATCAGTAGAGGGTGAGATGAAAAATCTCTATTGCGGGGCGAAAGCCCCGCAAAGGGGGAGCAGAAGCTCCCCCAAAATTTACTCTAGGGAAAACGGCAAAGCCGGAAAACCTCGACAAAAGTCGCTTAGCGCTACGCGCTTAACCTGGGAACGGAATAATCCCAGTCTGACAGCCATACATCTCTGTCAGTAGAGAAATCTGCGTACGGAATAAAGCAGATTATTGAAAACTCGATAAATAGATCTAACAAGCATAAGTGTCGGCTCACTAACCGAGACTCGTGCTCGATCAACCTACTCATGCTCGCCGGGGGGTAGAC
>Ga0255283_1000130_pt1 | contig 9461 bp, 5 predicted proteins | sample AtltaT_40_FD_183701 | JGI IMG/M metagenome (GOLD analysis project Ga0255283, IMG submission 183701) | Metatranscriptome of freshwater microbial communities from Altamaha River, Georgia, United States - Atl_Atlam_RepA_8d (Metagenome... | ecosystem: Environmental > Aquatic > Freshwater > River... | reverse complement strand
GATGCGATTGGTCCGGAAGATTTGGCGACCACGGTTTATCATGCCCTTGGTATCGTGGCCGACAAGGAAATTATGGCCCCGGGAAATCGTCCGATTGAAATTGTGGACGGTGGCACGGTTCGTAAGGAATTGCTGGGCTGATTGTGCGACATATGCAGAGGCCGGCGGAAGGTCGGCCTCTGTTTTGTTTTTTGCTGATAACTGATGCCTGCCTGAAGACTTTTTCCCGCCTTTTTCTCTGCACCATGACGAAGGACACCAAAAGATGCCAAAAGTCATGATCTGCTCAACCGAGTGGAAAGAGATATTGCGGAAGAGGCGTGCTCTTGGGCACGACCGCAAGGATGAAGTCTGGAATGGAGTTTATTTTATGGCTCCTGACCCAACCAATTCGCATCAGTATAAAGTTATGGGCCTTGCATTCATCCTGAAGCAGATTGTATCGAGCGATACGCTGGTTCAGGCGGGCGGCAACGTGAGCGACCGAAAAAAAGGCTGGAAATTGAATTTCCGCTGTCCTGATGTGATGGTCTTTCTGCCGGGCAATCCGGCAGAAGATTGCGAAACGCATTATGTAGGTGGGCCTGATTTTCTGGTTGAAGTGGTGAGCCCCGGCGACCGGAGCGAGAAAAAACTTGGGTTTTATGCCTCAGTTGGCGTGCGTGAAGTGCTTTTGGTCGATCAGGGCAAAGCCAGAATTACACTTTACAAGCGAGATGGCGAAGGCTGGGCAGAGCCTGCCACGGCAAAATTGGATGAAGACAGTCGCCTTCAGTCCGATGTCTTACCTGTTTCGTTTTCATTTCAGTCAGTGGCGGGCGATAAGCGGCCACATGTTTTCGTTCGTCATTTAATTGACGGACGTATCTGGGATGCCTGACAGGGCATATTCCCTGAGCTGCACTTGCTCGATTTGAACCATGAATGACCTCTGTGAATCCAGGCAAATGATGATAAAACTTCTCAAAAGTATGACGCGTGGACTGTTGCTTCTCTGCCTGAGTGCAGTCGCTGCCGAGGCCGCCTCTCCATCGATGACAGCGGTGCGGCCGACGGGTGGGCAGCGGGGAACGGAAGTGGTTGTGACCCTTTCCGGAGCACGGCTGGGCGATGCTCAGGAAGTGGTTTTCTTCGAGCCTGGTATTGATGTCACGAAGATCGAAAAGGTCAACGACAATTCGGTCAAGGCAACTTTCAAGATCAAGCCCGATGCCAACCCCGGCACATATAACCTTCGACTGAGAACAGCGACTGGGGTGAGCGAGCTGCGCAGCTTCAGCGTGGGGCTTTATCCTGAAACAAATGAAAAAGAGCCGAATAACGATTTTACCGCCCCTCAGCCGGTGCCGCTGGGCAGCGTGATTAATGGCGTTGCTGAAAATGAAGACGTTGATTATTTCGTCTTTGAGGCCAAAAAGGGGCAGCGAGTCACGGCCGAGGTGGAAGGTATCCGCCTGGGAATTGCCCACTTCGACCCCTATGTTTCAATTATGAACACAAAGCGGTTTCATCTGGTCACCAGCGACGATTCTGCGCTGGTATGGCAAGATGGTTTTGTGAACCTGACGATTCCGGAAGACGGCAAATACATTGTGCAGGTGCGTGAATCAGCCTATGCGGGTAATGGCGGATGCCTTTATCGTCTGCATTTGGGCACATTTCCGCGGGCTGCAACGATCGTTCCAGCCGGCGGCAAGCTGGGCGAAAAGGTTCAGGTAACATGGCAGGGCGACCCCAAGGGGCCGATTAAGCGTGAATTACAGCTTCCTGCTGAAATGACTGCAACTTACGGCGTATTTGCGGCGGATGGCGATGGGCAGTCACCCTTCCCTAATATTTTCCGCCTGAGCCGCTGGGGCAACGCCGTGGAGGCTGAGCCGAATAACGACCACAACACGGCCACGCCTTTCGAAGCCCCACTTTCACTCAATGGAGTCATTGAAAAGCCGGGCGATGTCGATCACTTCATTTTCAAGGCGAAAAAAGGCCAGACTTATGACGTCTCAGCCTATGCACGGCGGATTCGATCGCCGCTTGATCCGATACTTTACATCGGTAAAAAGGGTGGCGGTGCACTCGTTGGTAATGATGATGCGGCAGGGCCCGATTCAGGCTTTCGATTTACGGCGCCCGACGATGGCGAATATGTCGTCTGGCTGGTCGATCACCTTGGTAAAGGTGGTCCGGACTATTTCTATCGGGTGGAACTGACGCCGGTCGAGCCACGGCTTTCGCTGAATTTGCAGAGCGAAGAGCTTCCACGCGGCACCGGCAGTGTTTCGGTGAGCGTGCCCAAAGGTGGGCGGCAGGCGATTCTGGTGTATGCCGGGCGGGAAAACTGGGGCGGTGATTTGAAAGTTGCTCCTGAAAATCTGCCAGCCGGTGTGACGGTTGAAAATGACATTATGCCAGCCAGTCAGGGAGTGGTGCCTGTGCTCTTTAAAGCCGACGCTGCTGCCGCCAATGCTGCCAAGCTGGCCCGATTCGGCGGTCAACCAGTGGATGCTAACGTGAAGTTGGCGAGCCAGCAGTTTAGCCATACGACTGTGATGGTTCATGGCCAGAACCTGGTCAATTTCTGGTCTCAGGCCAATGATCGAATGGTCGTTGCGGTAACGGATGCTGCACCGTTTGAAATTGAGGTTGTTGAGCCGAAAGTGCCACTGGTGCATAACGGATCGATGAATCTGAAGGTTGTGGCCAAGCGTAAAGAAGGCTTTACTGCGCCGATCAGTGTCTCCTTCCCCTGGCTGCCACCGGGCATTGGTGCCTCGGGTGGTGTGACGATTCCCGAGAAGCAGAACGAAGCATTGATCCCCATGAACGCGGGTGGGGCTGAGGTTCGGACCTGGAAGCTGGTCGTGAATGGCACAGCCAATACGCCCACAGGCCCGATGATGGTCTCCTCTCAGCTTTTCAATCTGCGAATCAGCCCACCTTATCTTGGCCTGGCGTTTCAGGCGGCCAGTGTCGAGCAGGGCAAGGGTGTGCCATTTGTCGTGAAGGTCAATAAATCAATTGACTGGGAAGGCGATGCAACGGTTTCGCTGATCGGCCTGCCGAACAAGGTTACGACCGAAGTGCTGAAGATCAAAAAAGATACGCCTGAGATGCTCTTCAACGTCACGACCGACAAGGTTTCACCGGCTGGGAATCATAAAAATCTCTTCTGTCAGGTGGTGATCATGGCCAATGGCGAGCCAATTACGCACAATATCGGCTCAGGCGAACTTCGAATCGACGTTCCAATCCCGCCCAAGACGCCACCGGCCACTGCACCGGCGGCACCCAAGCCCGCCGTTGCCGCCGCACCCAAGCCCGCTGCCGCACCACCCAAACCGTTGAGCCGGCTGGAAAAACTTCGGCTAGAGGCCAAGGAGCGTGCTGAAGCCACTGCCGGCAAGACCGAGCAGGCTGCACCAGCGCAGAAAACAGGAGCGTCCAAATGATGAGATCGAATCACAACATGAATGCTTACCTCTTACGTGCCATTCGTTTCCGGAGCCTGCCGCTCATGCCTCGACGGTTCACCACTGCTTTCGTGTTATTCGCACTTCTCGCAATATCTGCATCCGCTGGAGCGGCTGATAATAGCCTTAAAGAGCTTATTGTCTTTCCGCAACAAGTCAGCCTGACAAATCAGCAGGACCGCCAGTCGATGGTGGTTCAGGCAGTCATGGCCAATGGGCTGACAGAAGATGTGTCGCTGAAGGCTGCGATCAAGCTGGAAAATCTGGGTCTGGTCAAGATAGAGAAGGCCGTGCTCTGGCCTGTGGCTGACGGCGAAACGAAGATGACGGTGGAATTCGGCGGCAAGTCGGTCGTGGTGCCGGTGAAAGTTAGTGCATCCAAAACAGTTATGCCGATTTCGTTTCGAATGGATGTGATGCCAGTCTTCATGAAAGCCAACTGCAACACTGGCAGTTGCCACGGCGCAGCCAGAGGAAAAGATGGTTTCCGCCTGAGCCTTTTCGGCTTCGACCCTGAGGGCGATCATCATCGATTGACGCGTGAAATGCCGGGCCGAAGGCTCAATCAGGCGGTGCCGGCTGAATCAACACTGATTGAAAAAGCTGTTGGGGCTGTGCAACACACAGGTGGCAAGCGGATTGAGCCTGGTACCGAAATGTATCAGACGCTTATCCGCTGGATTGAAACCGGTTCACCGAATGATGACGTGGCCAAGCTGCCGAAGCTGGTCGATGTGCAGCTTGCCCCTAAGCAGGCAGTGCTTGACGGCAAGGGTTCGAGTCAGCGACTCTCTGTTATTGCCAAATACTCTGATGGCACAGACCGAGACGTGACGAGTCTGTCTGTATTTATGACAAATAACGAAAGCACGGCGGCTGTTTCTCAGGAGGGTCAGGTAACCGCTGGTGACCGTGGTGAAGCCTTTGTGATGGCCCGGTTTGAAACATTCACCGTTGGCTCGCAGTTTCTGGTTCTGCCCAAGGGTCTGAAGTTTGACTACCCGGCCGAAGTCGAAGCAAATTACATAGATACGCTGGTTGCAAACAAGCTCAAAAAGCTGCGGATGTCGCCATCGGGGTTGGCGGATGACCAGACATTCATTCGCCGAGTTTATCTGGATATCATTGGAGTAACGCCGACGGTGCAGGAATCGGCGGCTTTTCTGGCTTCAACGGCACCTGACAAGCGTTCCAAGGTGATTGATGAGCTGCTCACTCGCAAGGAATTCACCGAACTTTGGGTGAACAAGTGGGCTGAGATGCTGCAAATTCGTTCGAGCCAGCAGGTCAGCTACAAGTCGATGTTCCTCTATTTTAATTGGCTGACGGACCGTATCTCCAAGAACGTGCCGATGGACAAAATGGTCCAGGAACTGCTGGGGGCCAATGGCGGCACTTTCAAGAACCCGCCGACAAATTTCTATCAGCAGACGACTGATCAGCTCGTGCTGACAGAGAACGTTGCCCAGGTCTTTATGGGCATGCGAATTCAGTGCGCCCAGTGCCACAACCACCCTTTTGACCGCTGGACACAGGATGACTATTACGGCTTTGTGGCCTTCTTCAGCCAGATTGGCCGTAAAGGGACAGATGACTACCGTGAAACAGTTGTGTTTAACTCAGGTGGGGGCGAGACGCGCCACCCGGTTGGTGGCCGTGTGATGCCGCCGAAGTTTCTGGGTGCCGAAGCCCCCGATACCAAGGGCAAAGATCGTCGCGTATTGTTGGCCGAATGGCTGGCAAGCCCGCGTAATCCGTTCTTTGCTACGAGCTTTGTGAATCGGGTCTGGGCCCATTTCTTTGGCCTTGGGATTGTTGATCCGGTGGACGACTTCCGCGTCTCGAACCCTGCGACAAATCCGGAATTACTGGAAGCGTTGGCCAAGAATTTCACGGAAAGCAATTACGACCTTCGCAAGCTCGTGCGTGAAATTTGCAATTCACGGGCCTATCAGCGGTCCACCCAGCGAAACGAGTCAAATCAGTCTGACGAAAAGAATTTCGCCCATGCCAACCTTCGGCGGATTCAGGCGGAGAGTCTGCTTGATACGATTTCAACCGTGACTGACACCAAGAATAAATTCAACGGCCTGCCGCTGGGCAGTCGTGCTGTGCAGATTGCCGACGGCGGCTACAGCACCTACTTCCTGACGACATTTGGCCGTGCTACGCGTGAAACGCCATGCTCTTGTGAAGTCAAGATGGAGCCCACGCTTTCACAGGCCCTGCACCTGCTTAATGGCGACACCGTGAACAGCAAAATCAGGGCGGGTGGTGTGATCGACAAACTGATGAAAGAGAAGCCAAAGGTGGAGGACCGTATTACGGATCTTTACCTCCGCTGCTTCTCCCGTAAGCCAACGGCTGATGAGATTCTGAAACTACAGAAGGCCATTGCGCTCGAGCCTGACCCGAAAAAGGCGATGGAAGATCTCTTCTGGGCTCTTCTCAACAGCCGCGAATTTCTCTTCAACCATTGATAAAACCGTCACAACCCCGCACGATTCGCCAACCAGAAAAGCTTGACGAATCGTTGCTGTGGGGCATTGTTGAACAACTTTGACGGTCAAGCCCGAACAAGAGTCTGGTGAAGGACATCGAAAGATGAATCGCAAATATTTCTGGATGCTTATGATCGCTTCTTCCGTCGTAGCTGGCCCTGCGATTGCTCAGGATAAAGCGAAAACCAAGGTTACGTTTCAGGATCAGGCACTTGGGGTTTTCCGTAACCGCTGCAATTCCTGCCACAATGCCGACAAGCAAAAAGGTGGCCTGAATCTGGAAGGTTACACCACCGCGATGGCCGGTGGCTCATCGGGCAAGGTGATCGAGCCGGGCGACCCGGATGCTTCTACGCTCTATGCGGTGATGACACATGCGGAAGAGCCGAAGATGCCGCCCAACTCAGCCAGGATACCCGACGCCGAAATTGCGATCATTCGTCAGTGGATTGAAGGCGGAGCCCTGGAAAATTCAGGCAGCAAAGCGGCTGTCGCCGCCAAGCCAAAGTTTGAATTCAAGCTCGACCCCAATTCCATTGGCAAGCCTACTGGCGAGCCGGCCATGCCGCAGCCGGGTCTGGCGACAGAGCCGGTTGTCGTCTCTCCACGCGGCACTGCGATCACGGCCGTGGCGACCAGCCCGTGGGCTCCTCTCATTGCGGTGGGTGGTCATAAACAGGTGCTTCTCTATCATGCGGAGCAGGGGCGTCTGATGGCCGTCTTCCCCTTTGCTGAAGGTTTCGTCTATTCGCTCAAGTTCAGCCGAAATGGCGACTTGCTGCTGGCCGGCGGTGGCCGGGGCGGGCAGAGTGGTCTGGCGGTGGCCTGGGAAGTGAAGACGGGCAAACGTGTTTTTGAAGTTGGCAAGGAATATGACGTGGTGCTGGCCGCCGACATCAGCCCTGATCAGGGCATGGTGGCTTTGGGCGGGCCATCCAAGATGGTGCGAGTTTACAACACGGCTGATGGCACGCTTGCCTTCGAAATGAAGAAGCACACCGAGTGGGTGACGGCCCTGGAATTCAGCCCTGATGGTGTATTGCTGGCCTCAGGTGATCGCAATGGTGGCCTGATTGTCTGGGAAGGACAGACGGGGCGCGAATTTTATGACCTTCGTGGCCACTCAGCCCGTATCAGCGATATCTCATGGCGAATCGATTCCAACGTGGTCGCTTCTTCCAGCGAAGATGGCTCAGTTCGACTTTGGGAGATGCAGAACGGTAATCAGATCAAGAGCTGGGGTGCACATGGTGGCGGCACGCTGAGCGTTGCCTTTGCCAAAGATGGTCAGATTATCACGACCGGACGCGACCGTGTCACACGCCTTTGGGATGGCAACGGCGGCAAAAAGCGTGATTTTGAGGCGTTTTCAGACCTGGCGTTGACAGCCCGGGCGACTAACGACTCAGCCAAGATTGTCGGGGCCGATTATCTTGGTGAAATTCGCGTCTGGAATGTCGCCGATGGCAGCCGTTATATGACTCTGCTTTCTAATCCTCTTCCGGTTGCCCAGCGAATCGTGGCGGTGAAAAGCCAGCTCGACCAATTTAATGCCCAGCTTGCCAAGGTGACAAAAGACTTCGCCGCAGTGGAAGCTGGCCTCAAAGCCGCTGATGCTGCCCTGGCAACTGCCAATGGCAAGGCCGCACCGCTGCAAAATGCTGTCAATCAGGCCACAGCTGCCCAAAAAACGGCAGAGGCTGATCTTGCGGCAAAAACGGCAGTCGAAACCAAGGCGGCCGCTGATCTGGCTGCGGTGAACAAGGCCATTGCTGATGCTCAGGCCGCCCAGAAAGCAGCCGAAGCCGCTCAGGCTCAGGCTACGGCCACAAATACCGCAGCTGGTCAGGCCGTGACGGCCGCCCGGACGGCGGTAACGAATGCCGCAGCCGATAAGCTCAAAATTGACCAGCAATTGGCCGAAGCGACAGCCGCACTGGCCAAAGCGACAACCCGTGCTGAGGTCGATAAGCTGATGGCCCAGACGAATCAACTGGTGATCGACAGCGTGGCCAAAGCGACGGCGATCTCAGCTACGATCACGGCTCAGGCGCAGCGTCTGACAGAATCTGAAACGGCCGCAGCCGCTCTGGCAGCTGCTCAGAAGGCAGTGGCGGAAGCACCTGCCAAGGTCGCGGCGGCACAGGCTGGGCTTGATGCAGCCCAGAAGGCTCTGGCAGCCGCCTCAACGGCTAAGTCGGCTTCAGCCAAGGTCTTTGAAACGGTGAAATCAGCCACGGCGACAGCCACGGCGGCTCTGGCCGCTGTGAAGCCTGAGCTGGACAAAGCCACGGCCGCGCGTGCAGTTGCTGAGAAGCCATTCACAGCCCAGAAGACGGAAATGGCGAAGATCAAGAGCCGTGTCGATGCCCTGGCGATTGAAGAAAAAGCATTGGCTGAAGAGCTCAAGAAAAAGCCACCTCAGCCGGGCCAGGTCGCCTCGGCCGGAAAGTCCTGAGTTTTGGTTGGCCTCTGATCCGCTTGAAACATCTCGCACGCCTCACGAAACTTTCTTTCGTGGGGCGTGTTTATTAAATTATCAAGATCACCGAACGCGACCGATCAAAGAACAAAGGCCAGCCATGAACCGAATATCCATTCTGCTCTTTCAGCTAGTGTTTTTTGCTGTTTTGATTCTGCCGGCTACGTCGCAGGATCAGCCCAAGGATCAGGCGACCGAAAAAGCAAAAGCCAAGGCCAAAGCGAAAATTGCGGCCAAGGCGAAGGCCAAGCAGGCTGGTAACCCGCGGCCATTCCAGCGGATTGTGCTCGAGCTTGACGCCAATATGAACATGATGCTCGAGCGATCCGAAGTGCCAAAAGAAGCTCAGAAGCAGTTTGACGAGCTCCTGGCCATTATGGATAAAAATGGTGACAAGGCACTTGATCGTACCGAACTTCAGGCCGCCGGCGCACGCATTCAGAAGATCTTTGGCGGGATGCCTCCAGGCGGGGATGCGCCGACAGCCGCCAATACGCCTGAAAAAGCTGCTGCTAAAAAAGCACTTGCAAAGAAAGCAATGGCCAGGAAAGAAGCGGCCAACCTGACTGACCCACTCGCTCGCCTGAAGCAGATGGATAAAGATGGTGATGGCGTGATCAGCCGCGAAGAATGGGTTGGTCAGCCGCAAGGATTCAATCGAGCCGACACCAATGGTGACGGCAAGCTTGATGCTGAGGAACAATCGCGAGCTGCAGAAATAATGAAACGGTTTATTGAAGCGGCCAAAAAGAAGGCTCTGGATAATTAAGAGTCTTCAACAAAAAATAATAAAAAGCCCCCACTAAAAATGGGGGCTGACTGATTTGATTTGGCCCGTCATTACAATCAAACGACATTACGGTCACGGGCCCGGCTCAGGCCGTTAGTTACTTTTACGTTGGCCACAGCCATTGAAATCCGGTTCTTGGCCATGCGTGCTGCTGTGTATGGGCGTTTTTCCACTCGATCTTCCGAGCCGTCATGCAGGAAGTCGAGGACTGATTTGAG
>Ga0255283_1000117_pt1 | contig 9708 bp, 10 predicted proteins | sample AtltaT_40_FD_183701 | JGI IMG/M metagenome (GOLD analysis project Ga0255283, IMG submission 183701) | Metatranscriptome of freshwater microbial communities from Altamaha River, Georgia, United States - Atl_Atlam_RepA_8d (Metagenome... | ecosystem: Environmental > Aquatic > Freshwater > River... | reverse complement strand
GTGGAGGTATCGCGGCGCTCTTGGGCGGCTCAGTCGCTGGCTCCTTTGTGGGTAAGATTCCCTTGGTGGGAAAGCCGTTGCTGGTTGCCTCTTATCCCCTGTTTGCTTATGCGGCCACTTATGCCATCGGGGCGGTTTTCATTGCCCACTTTGAAAAACGGGGGACGGTGGAGGACTTGTCCACAGAGGCCTTTCGCGATTTCTACAATCAACGGCTCCTGCACGCCAAAAGCATATTCAAACGCACGAAAATCAAAACTTCCTGAGCCCTTCCTGCATGACCCTCAGATTCAACGAGTGGGTGACCTGCCCCGTTCCCAAGCCCATGGCAAAAAGCCGACTGTTTTGTCTCCCCTTCGCCGGCGGTGGCGCGCTGGAATATCGCCAATGGGGAAATCGGTTTGCTCAACACATCGAGGTGTGTCCGATTCAATTGCCTGGACGAGAAAACAGGTATGGAGAGCCCAACGACGCCGATATTCGCAGCCTAGCCTGCCAGTTGAAAACGGTGCTCGAACCCTTTTGCGACAAACCCTATGCGATTTATGGACACAGCATGGGTGCGCTGATTGCCTATGAATTGGTCAGGGAAATCGAGCAATCCGGCCTGCCGACACCTCGCACCCTAATCGCGGCAGCGCATCGGGCTCCTCACCTCCCTCCTCGCAGGCCACCGATTTATCATTTGCCTGACCCACAATTCATCGCCAAGCTGAAAGAGTACGGTGGATTCAGTGATGCCATCCTGGAGAGTGCGGAGATGATGGATTTTTTACTTCCGGTACTTCGCGGCGACTTCAAGCGATGCGACCAATATCAACTTCCCCAGCCATCAAAGATCAAGACTTCCTTGCAGATCATGGCAGGATCCCATGACCCTCACGTCTTGGTCTCAGACGCGCAGGCCTGGTCAGAACTCACCACCGGTCAGTGTGCGTTCAACCTATATGAGGGTGGGCATTTTTTCCTGCGCGATCAGGCTGCCAACGTGATTCAGGCCATCGAACGGTCGATGGCCTGAGCGACACCATGGGATCGGCAGGCGTTATCGAACCAGCACGGATGGTGAAGGCGGGATGGAGCCAGCGATCTTGTTAAGGGTCAACAGCTGGGAAAGCAGCACAATGACATCATTCGTGTAGCCTTTGGTGTCAGCCGGGATCGAGTAGGTATCCCCATCGTATTTGACGGTGGTGATGGCTCGGCCTGTTGACTTGTTTTTGTTGACGATGAAAAGCGGCGTGGACTTCAGGTCTGCGATTGTTTTGCCTGGAGAGGACTCCACCTGGCTAGGATCAATCAGCGAGACAAATATGGGGTTTTCCGCATTTTGCATGCTGACGACCGTACCCAGAAAGTCAAAGACATTACGCGTGGATCGAAGGGTAATCGCAATGGAAACCTTTTCTTTGAGCGAGTCGGCATCGATCAGCTTGGCGAGCTCCAACGCTTCCTTCGTTGGGCCGCGCGTTTTGACTTGCTGCGCGCAATAGATGGACTCATCGAGCATCTTCTTAAAGATCGTTTCGCTATCCGAGCGATTCAGACACAAACGAACGACAGGCGCAATTCGAACCAGCTGGTATTGCTGAGGTGAGGTTTTGGGAACAGCCTCCACAATCACCCCTGCAGGCAAGACACCAGTCAATTGCCCCAAATTCTGTTTCAGGACATCCACCCCAAAAGGGGGGGAGACGGGAAGTTTGGTCGGCACCTGCTCTGTCGTCAAGCCAGCCGCCACCATGAGATACATGGCAACCTGAAACTTGTCGTAATCCGGCAAGCGGGGGTCATTGGAAAACTTGTAAAGAACATCCTTGGACGAAGAAATGACCTCAATGCTGTCCACCACCAGCGTGAACAACACCGAATTTGGGGCAACCTGGTTATTGCTCAGGTAACGGACAATGTCAGGCTGTATTTCCGATAAAAAGGGCTTCATGAACATCGCGTTGTCTAGCGATGACTGAGTAAAAGTAAATCCTCCCGAAACAGACAAGGACGCATTCGGGGCATAGGAACTCAACCCATTGACAGGATCGGCGGAAAAGAAACCAGGAATCGATCCCGGTGCACGGCTGCTGACGTTTGCTCCTATCCCCACACCGCTAGACACGTTGCCTGACCCCACGATGCTGGGGATGTCCAGAAAGCTCACTGGCATGCGCTTAGAAGCCCGCACCACATTGATGAGAATATTGTCGTTCGAATAGGACTCCACCACCTCGCGATAGGCAGCTGACATGTCACGGAAGGAGGCTGAACTGGTGTAGCCACAACCTGACACCAGTGCACTTGCCATGACAAGAAGGGATAGTTTTGCGATGTTCATGAGATCGGGAGGTCTTGTGAAATTTGTTAGGCGGCAAAAGGACACGAAAGAACTGACAAAATGAATGCCAACGGGCAAAACCTACGCCATGAACCGGGTGACGAACCAAAAACCAAACACCACGAGCGCTCCTGCCAGGAGGACTTGCAACATAAAGCGCAACAACAGAAACAGACTGTTGATCACACCTACACCATCATCTGTAAAACTCTTGGCCTTTCGCCGCACAAGCAGAAACATCAGAAAGCCACCACCCAGCGCACCAAGAATCAGAATTTTTATCACCACAATTGGTGTCATGTTGTTCTCGAAATGATAAAGTTACAGATGCATTGGATGGTTTTCCCCTTTGGAATACCATCAATGTTAAAAATATTATTGGTGGAAATTTAACAGAATCCCCCATCAGCACCAAGATTTATTACCAAGCCCGGGAAACACCGCACTGTGATGACCCCCCATCGTTGGATACCTGCATTTTCACGCAACATCCTGCTCGCCATGGCACTATCCTGCTCCAGCGCGGCGTGGGCAGAGCAGCCGAATTCATCCAACAAGGCCCCTAGCATGGGCCAATCGGGGGTTAAGGGTGCCGTTTGCTCGATTTATGCAAACAAGATGAATTGGCTGCGGCTCCAGATGGATGTTTCCATCTATTCCACGTTCAAGGTGGAAGATGCCTGTGATGCCTCTCTGTTTGAGCGATTGAGCCTGGCATCCATCCACGCCCAGATGCGCGGTATTCAGCCCAGCAGCAACACAACAGCCGGCGGGATTCATCACTATGTGATGGATGTCAACCTGACATCGGTGCCAAATCCCTTTTACATGTTTGGCGATATCAAGTTCAGCAAAGTCGGCACCGTTTCGGTTGGCATTGGCGAATTGCTCAGCAGCAGTGGCTTCAATTTCAATCCACTAGCATTGTTAAAGAGACAGTCACTTAGCGTGCGCGGAATGGTCTCGGCCGCGTATACGCCAACTACTCTGAATAGCGACACCTTCTACATTTGGAACATCGGCTCATTGGTGCATCATCTTGTCTCGCCCAGTGGAGACAAGTACATCATGTTCAGCTATACCAACCGCGTCGTGCCCGACCTGACTCGCGAGGGACTTGTGGACCTGGGCCCACTGCTGAACCACCCGCCTGGCTGGAAGTATGAGAGTTTTCTGCTGGACAGGACCATTACCGTCCGGGCGACCGAGCTCAATGGCTATAAAAACGTCGTGTTGTTCGATGAGCTGGAAAACTTTTACATCAAATACAGTGACTGATCATTGAGTATCCAGCGCGCCATCCATCACGGCTTGGGCGCTGCGACAGGATTGGACGAGAGTCCGACAGGTGGCTGTGAGCCGACGACAGTTGGGGATAAATCCCCCGTGCCAGCAGAGGCCTGACCGGCTCCCGTGGTGTTGACCCCCGTGAGAACAGGGGATTTTTCAGACATGGCTGCAGCCGCTTTTGTTGGGCCTGGGCCTGGGACTTGATCCAGACTGCCCAGAATCAATGGCAATCCACCGGGCGAGTTGCCAAACAACACCACTTTGGCGTTGTTCGACAGCGCCAGCTCTTTGGTCGCCTCGATTCCCTTGAGACGCAAGTAGCTTTCGGTCAGCCCATTTTCTACAATCTTTTGAAAGTCGCGAATACCCGACGCCTCAATCGCCTTTCTTTCGGCCTCACGTTTTTCCGCCAACAACCGGTAGGTATAGGCCTCAGCCCGTGCAAGCTCGATGGCTTTTTGCTGCAAGGCCTGCTCGACATCCTGTGGGTAACTGAACTTGACGACCTGAACATCGTTGATTGACATCAGTCGAACATCGGTCAGACCGGTCGGCGTAATCCGGTCAAGAATGATGCGAGTGGTATCGAGCGTAATGGTTTGGCTGATTTTTTTGATGTCGTTCGTAAAAGCCTCATCGGCGGAATACTTGGCGACAGCGTCACGCGCCGCAGCCTCGATGATCGGCAGGATCACCTTGTGATAATAATCAGGTCCGATGTATTTATGCAGCAGCGGCAAATTGAACGGGTACGCCAGAAACTGAAACGATAGCGTCACCTTGGACTTAAGGCGGTCGGAAGTCAGCAATTCCAGTTCAGTCGTTTTCTGTTGAATCTGAACGTTATAAATGGTGACGATATCCCAGGGAAACGTAATCCTGGTGCCTTCATCCAAAATGACATCCAGGTCAGTACCGCCCGCAAACCGCTTGAACAGGACAGCTTTGTGTCCAGCAGGAATGTAATGCACGGAGTATGGCCAAAGCACGACAATCAGGCCAATCAAGATCAAAAAGGTCGAGACAATGCCCAAGGCATGCTTTTTTAAAAAGGCCAGATAGGCTCTGAACGCGAGTGTTAAGCGGATACGGAGGTGTCTCATCGCCTGATATCCACTTAATTTTTACGTGCGTGATCTTCACGCAGGCGGCCATGTTCAACGACAAGCAGATGATCAGCCTGATCAAAATAGTTCTCATCATGCGTGATCGCGATCACAATCTTGTTCATGGCCTTGAGTTCCGGAACAATCTTTCCATAAAAGAACTTTCTAAAAGCAGGATCCTGATCAGACGCCCATTCGTCCAGGATGATGACCGGACGCTTTTCGAGGAGCGCCACCAGGAGCGCAACACGTTTTCTTTGTCCCGTGGACAAGTTCAAATTGTCAAACTTGCCATTGACGACGCTGATCTTATCAGCAATCTCCAGCTTGTTTAGCCAGAACTGAATTTCCTCATCCGTCACGGATGGGATGCCATAAAGACGGCGAAACAGGTGAAAGTCCCCAAAAATACAGGAGAAAAGATCCCGATAAGACTGTGAACGTCCAGCCAGCACTTCACGATCATCGACCAGAATTCGCCCAGAGTCGGGAGAAATGAGACCCGTCAACAATCGCATCAGCGACGTTTTGCCGGATCCATTGTTGCCGCGAACAAAATAGACGACTCCTCGCTTGAACTCATAGCTGATCGGGCCGAGCTCAAAGTCGTGATCTGCTGTTTCCGCGCGAAAACGGTAACAAATATTCTCCAGACGAATGCTTTTCATGTCCGAAATCGGCTGGTCACGGTAATCCTGGTCGCCGTTTTGACGGATGACTTCGAGCCTGCCCAAGAACTTCTGGATTTCTTGCGCGGACACTTTTGCCTGTGACAGCAGTGGCATTGCCTGAATCAGGCCTGCGACAGAACCCACCACAAACAACACCGTCGTGGTGACAGGGATCACTTGCAGATAAAACGTGTCTGCCAGGATGGGGACGACAAAGATCATGACACCAACCAGAACATAGATGAGAATCTGGATGGATGAATAGTTGTTTGTCAGACCAATCAGTGCATGGGTCTTCACCTTGGTGACATGCCTGGATGAATTGACCAGCTCGGTGCTCATCTCCATGGCGCGCGCCGAGTTCATTTTGATTTCCTTGAAACCGGTCAAAAACTCGCTGATCGTTCCTGAAATCATGCCTTCCTCGATCCAAGCGTCATCCAGTGCCTGGTGACGCTCACGCATGCTGCTTGCAAAATAAAGCACTGTCAGCAACCCGAACAGGCAGGTCGCCACGGCTGCAGGAACCGACAAAAAGAAAAGGTAGGCGATCGCGAACACAAACATCGACAGCGCCTGCAAGCTCGGCACGAGCACCACGGTCGCCTGGCTGATGGTCAAGGCATCGCGGTTCAGCGTGCTCAGCACTTGCGTTCTGCCGATGCGGTCCAGGGTCAGCAGGTCTGTCTTGAGGATCTGACCCATGACGTGCATGCGGAATCGATGCACGATCATTTGCGTACCAGTGATGTTCTCGATGTTGTTAAGACGCATCAAAAACAGAAAGCACAGCAGCAACGGAACAAACAGGAGAAAAATCAGGGTGGGCAATTCCTGATTGGCCACCTGGTTGGCAGCCTGATTGACCATGATGATCAAACTCGTGTTGCACAAGCCAACGAGCGTGGCGATATAGAGCATCCTCTTGAAGCTGAATCCACCGAACTCGCGAATCAGGGCAAACAGTTCAGAACTCACCAATCGCTGCATGCTATGTGGAACTGGCCCTGGTCAGGTCGATATGGAAGAAGGCGGGATGGCTTGCGCGGTGTCAGGCCGACTGATGTGCCCCGGCAGCAGCGACATCCGCGGAGGGTTCAGCAGCCTTTTGGCGCTTGAACAAGCCCTTGGCCTTGGCGTATTGCTCTTGGTAGAAGCCCTTCACCGAATCGGCAGACAGTTCCGTCAGCGAGCCTTTGGACTCAAAATGCTTGATGAACACGGCGCCCACCGCAAAAGTCGTCGCATAGGCAACGACCGGCTGGGACACCGATGCGAGGGCAATGCCCACGTAAGGCACGAACCTGACCAACGAACCCGCAAGGGTGCCGGAAACAACCGATGTCACCGCTGCGCCGGTCAACCCAGCCAGGACGGACTTGACCGCTTCCTCTTTGAAGGGAACGTCGTAAATTTTGCAAAGCTCGGCAACCAGCTTGACCTGCAAGGCACCAACCGCTGTGACGTCCAGAACGGGAACAGGAATAAATCCAGCCACCGTCGCCCATTGAGACCAGTTGCGAACAGTCTGATCCGCCAGCAAACGACGAAAATCCCTGGAGGTCAAGGGCTCGGTCGACTCATCAGACTTGGAAATGACTTCCGCCTCAAAGACTTCGGAGGCATTTGCATTGAGGTTATCTTGCGTCATGATGGGTGTCCAAGAGGATGTTGGGAAGTCAGGAATACGATTTTTGGAGTCTAGACTTCACATTCCATCGGCCCGCCAAGGCCTTAAGAATGTTTAAAGTATTTTCATCAATTGAAACATATTTCCCCTCGTTTGGGAACTGTCCCAACCGGAACATGAACCGCCCGCGCCCCTTCATCAAAGACGCAGCAGCACAACCCACCAAACCGGTCATCATCGAGGCGATCAGAGCCATCGGTCCAAAAGCGCTGGTAGCTGAACCAGTCATGACAGGACCTTTGAGGTGCATCAAGGAAACAAACTCCCCCCTAGGATCGAGAAACCCAACATCACGTGACTTGACGTTCAGCAGCACTTCGCCGACTGACACCTTGGCATCATGAACATAGCGCACAAAGGCACGGCCACCATCCGGTGCCCTCAACCCAAGTGTCCTGGCAATTTCGGCATCATGACGGGACTGGCCGTTGGCACGGGGGGCAGAACGATCCCGCCCCTTGACCGCGGGTCCAGCCTGCTTGGCCGAGGAGGCGGCGGCTGGCTGTTCGGATGCGACAGAAGGATCCGCCAGGGAAACACCATCATCAACCGGTTTTTTCACCTTGGTGCCAGGATTCGCCTTGGTGCCGCGGGGTGAGCGCTTGGGTGCGGATGCAGCCTTTGATGAACTGGCGAGTTCAGCAGGAACTTTCACGTCATCCAGCGGATTGACTTTGATGGTGCGACGAGAACTCGCCATGTTTTCCTCTAATTGTTGGTTCGATGAATCATTCGGGCCAATGCTCTGAAATCCTCAGCAGACTTGCCTTTGGGATCATAATCAAGAACCGAAACGCCAAAGGAAGGTGCCTCGGCGACCCGGATATTTTCCCGGATCGTGGCATGCAGCACATCAGCGCCAAAGTGTGACTTGAGCGCATCGTGGACCTCACGCGAGTGTCGTGTCCGGCTGTCGACTCTGGAGGCGACCACGCCAAGCACTCGCAAGTCAGGGTTCAGGATTTCCTGGATTTCGGCGATTTTCTTGAGCAACTGGGCCACACCTGATAGCGACAGGACATGGGTGGTAACAGGAATCAACACATCTTGGACCGCGACCAGCGCATTGAGCGTGACCAAGCCAAGGGTAGGTGGCGTATCGATGAGCACATAGTCGAAAGCACCTAGATTGGCTTTGGAGAGGCGGCGCTTCAATACGGAGTCAACTGCAAGTTTTCCCATCAGCGCGGACTCAACATTGGTCAATTGTTGGTCTGCAGGAATCAGGCAGATGCGTTCATGGGCACGGGATTGACGCACGAGCTCCTCGATGGGCAGGTCTGAGGCAAGCAAGTCGAATGCGCCAGTGGATCTGCCCTCCCCGTCCAGACCCAGCCAGGCCGTGGTGTTTGCCTGAGGATCCAGATCCAGCACCAGCACCCTGCTGCCGAGCTCGGCCAAGCCAGCGGCGAGATTTACCACGGTCGTGGTTTTTGCACATCCGCCTTTCTGGTTGGCAACGACAATTGATCGCATGAGGTCGAACTTTGGTCAAAGGAATACAAGCTATTATTGATAGCATAAGCCTTTAGCATAAATCACAAAAAGATGATTGGACAGAAACTTTCATTCTTTGGGAAATGGAGCCAAATGTTGACTGCCACACCAAACATGCCGATGGATTGCTGACATGATCAAGATTCTGCTCTTGCTGCTGCTGGCTTTTTTCTTGGTCACGCTCTTGTGGGCTGCCGCCTTCAACGCGTTTTACCAGGCCGCGTTAGACACCTATCAGCCAAAAGCGAGCGCCAACCCAACAGTGAAACCGCCAGAGTCCATGGTGGCTTGCTTCCATTGTGGCACTTACGTGCCTGCATCGGAAAGCATCCGGCAATCAAATAGAACCTATTGCTGCCAGGATCACGTCGAGCAAGCCCGCAAGAGGCAGCAGACTTGACCCGAAAGACAGGCCTGCCCCCTCCTTGATGCCACTTTTCTGGCGAGCAGCACATGGGGCGTCAAGAACGGTACCAGTCCCTCACGGCACGCACCAACCGATTGACGCCATCCTCCACACTTGCCGCATCCAGAGCCCCATAGGACAAACGCTGATAGTTGCCAGCCTGTGCGTCTGACAGTCCAAATGCAAACCCGGGAATCGTCGCCACGCGATGCTGTTCGGCCATGTAGCGGTTGAAAGCCAAAGGATCCGCTCCTTTCGCAAGCGCTGGCAATTTCATCAGCACATAAAATGCTCCGGTTGTCTTGGGAAACGACACGAGATCGCCCAATGACGAGAGCGCCTCGTGTACATTTTTCCTGACATCAGCCAGCGCCCGAACCTTGGGCATCACCCATTCGCGACCCAGTGTCAACGCCTCCAGAGCCAACAGCTGTGAAACCACCGGAGCACAGATCAGATTGGTGTCCTGGATTTTGTTAAGGGCATCGGTCAGCTGACTGGGATACACGACATAGCCCACTCTCCAGCTTGCCATGCCATAGTTTTTCGACATCGAGAAAAAAGACAGCGTGTGCCGGCCAGCCCCAGGCAAGGATCCCGGTGAGAAGTGGGTTTGACCTTCATAGGTGAAATACTCGTAGGCCTCATCGCTGAAATGATAGATGCCATGTTGTTCGCAGAGTCGGTTGACCGCCTCGAGCGTGGCTTGATCGTAG
>Ga0255283_1000110_pt1 | contig 9901 bp, 7 predicted proteins | sample AtltaT_40_FD_183701 | JGI IMG/M metagenome (GOLD analysis project Ga0255283, IMG submission 183701) | Metatranscriptome of freshwater microbial communities from Altamaha River, Georgia, United States - Atl_Atlam_RepA_8d (Metagenome... | ecosystem: Environmental > Aquatic > Freshwater > River... | reverse complement strand
CCTGTGCTGGCTGGCGGCCCAGGTGGAGTTTACTCCGATAAGGACCAGCACCTAAGAGACATCGCCGATTTCTTAGGTTGGCAACTTACCGTCGAAAATCAAGCTGCACTGCTACATGAGGAAATTCATCATTTAAAATGGGCAGCTTAAGCAATTCTAGACATACTTGGACATGAAAATGGTAGCGAGTTTTTACAAGCTCACTATCAAGAATCATTTGCAATTGAAAATTAAGATGAAGCTAGCAGGAAACTACTGAAACTCTCATCAGACGAGAAGTACATCCAGACAGTGATTCTCTGAATCATTATTGCTTGGTCTGGAAATATTTCATAATTACTCTATTGGGTGCTGGATCATTAAAATGATGTCTGCTGCAGAATAGTATTGTTCTGGAGTGGATGCACATGAACCTGAAATCACGGAATATACAGTGAAATTCCAAAGATGGATCAGAGATTTGAGAGAATCTGCAGAGAAAACTGAAAGCAAGAAAGAACTCTAGAGTACTGGATGGAGTGCTATCCATGTGTGGAAGACTACATCGACATTCTTGGATGCAGAGGAAGATGGGAACAGGCCCATAAAACAGAAGGGTGGATAATCCAAGAAGGAAAGAGCACTAAATTCTCAAAATAGAGCCTGGCTTGCTAGTGAAAATAGCTGTATCCAAAGAGTCAAAGTAAATTCCATCATAACAAATGGAAACACCTGAATCAGGTATACATATCCAAGCTGCTTGAGAGTGACTTCCTATAGGAGGAAATTAAAGATAGACAGTGGACTGGAATTAAATATTATGGAAGAAGTTTCAGACACACTTTCATTGCACTGGTGAATAAAAGATACAGAACTCTAGGACATAGAAGAAAAGCTTATCAACCAACCACTGCCACTACATAAGTCATAATCAAGATACTAGACATCCTTCAGGAAGCTTGCATAGTGTAATCCAGAGGATATTAGGTAAATGAGAATAATCAAATCATGAATTACCATGATATCTGTAGAAGATACTTCGGATCAGAATATGTTCCAACCATTGATGAATACATGAATGGAGGGAAAATCTAGTATAATTTCTTGTCACACCACAACATGATTAATTTCTTGAGATCATGTGGCATATTCTTCATCATGAATAGACTACCTAGGACAGGGTCATATGTGAAAACCAAGGCTTAGAGAAGAAGTCAGCAAAATCACTCTGAGAAGAAGAAGGGTTTCTACAGAACAGATAAAGGAAAGCAGGTTAAGCAAGAAGCTAAAGAAAAGAAAGCCATGTCTGAGCTGGAAAAAGTTTGAGCCCTTGTTCCACCTCAGAGAGCACCACAATTCCCGGATCTCTTTGAAGAGGTTAAGGAGGAAATGGAAGAGGATGATCAAACCATCAGATGGAGGGGAGAAGGCAACCTGCTGACATATGAAGATGAGATGATCAAAGCATACTATCTCTCTAAAGCTAATACAGCTCCCTATATCAAGGGTATGCGTCTATATGAGATGGAAACTGATGGAAAGTGTGCAATTGGCTCTTATGCTGTGTACAAAGGTATCTCTCTCAATTATGCCAGATCTGATTACATCAAGTGGTTGACTTATTAGAAAAATGCAACCAAAGATGTTGCATTCGCAGAAGAGGAAAAATCCCTAATAGCAGCTCAGATGGAATGAGACAACACATGGACAGTCAACAGTGTCATATTCATACAGTTCTTGCAAGAGAAGAAAGTTGCTCACATTGCTGGAGACAATTTTGGAAATATATGGCCTGACTCTGAAATAATCTTATACATGGAATCTCCTGATCACTGCAATCTGCTCACAACTAGATAGCAATTAACTCACATTGAATTAACTGATATTCTCAAAGCGACAGATCAAAAGATTTGGGTGACAAATCTTAACTTGAAATGGAGATCCTAATTCAAGAGAGGAGAATTGATTCTCTGAGACATGGAATCCTCCTACCAGCAAAGACAAAACACACCAATGTGGATAATAGAACTCTTGTCTGAAAGGTGGGTATAGAGCACAAAGAACATAGGCTACCAATTAAAACTCATAGAGGGATAAATGACCTAGTAGAAATGGAAGGAAATGAAGCAAGCTCCTTCGTAGACTGATATAGAGTCACTAACTTCATCCGTGGCCTACACTGAAGCTCTAAGCAATGAAGCTTTAATCTCAAGGAGATAGCAACAATAAATTGACTTCGTATCAAAGAATAGTTGAATTAATCCCCCTGTGAAGAACAATACCTTCACCAAGAAGAGAGATTTTCTTAAGCAAGAGGTAATGATGAGAATGGAGATGGGTTTCCACTTTGAACCAGCACTGGCTCAGACTTCCCTGGGACTGAAAAACAGCATAACACCTGCTGGCATGGATAGAGTCATGTCACTACTTGCTAAATTCATGTCCCAAGAACAGTATAATGTAGGAGTGGATCACCACTATATCTTCCAAGCTCAAAGAACCAAAGCTATCTTAGACTTTGAAGTCTTAGCTCAGCAATATGACTAGCTCATAGTAGTTGGATCATCTCTCAAGAGGGAAAGATTTGCGAGTTTTGCTGGACTAAAAATATTTGTTAATCCTGAGCTAAAGCCATCTGACAAGCTGAACAGCCTAATTGAACTCCCCTAAAATTCTGTGTACATCAGAACATACATACAAAATCTCAAAGCAGACTATCTTGAACACATTGGATATAACTTCGATAAAAAGACAGCAGTTATATGTGTAATGAGTGACTTTTACGTTGACCCCTAAGATTGGCCTAGAATGATGTATTGGTGGAATGCTACACACATATACTTTTACACTCACTTCTTTGATGTGACTTCTGATCACGGATGAATGTAGAATTTACTGCAAGAGGCTCGCTGTCAAATTTCCCACACAGGAGTTGAGATGAGTGTCATCAAAGGATCTGAAGTGTACATTCACGAATCGGGAATAGCTGTTTATGAGTCAATCAATGTCAATAACACTGTGTAGGAAGCTAGAGGAATAGTATTCCAGAGAAGTGACATACCTGGAGGAGCCGTGATATGCTGAGGAGTTGCTCACGAATCCGTTTCAACAGTTAAGTCAGACTATTAACCACAGCACACCAGTGTAGTATTGCCTTCACAATAACCAACCTCACTCAAAAATGCAGAATTACATGCCATTAAGAACACACCAATAGGATGCAGTTATGCCCTGTTAACTACAGGAGAATCAAGTACACCTCTAGCCTATGAATTGGCAAAGTTCACTAACAGGACAAATCCAGCAGGAGTAACTGCCCTGACTCAAAACTACCGTGTGTATGACTTGCCTGAAGGAACTAAAGTGAGATTGTAGGACTGTGGAGCACCAGCGCCCCTAGTAGACTTTACACGTATAGAAAGTGGAGTAGAGATTGCTCTCTTTTATGAGAGTGAACATTTGGCAACAATAGGACCAGATCCTAACAACTTCAGCTATTCAATCTGTGCTACTATGTCTCACCTCCTCAAGAATCCTAGATTGCACATGGAAATGGAGATTTCCAATACCTGGACGATGCCTGGAGTCAAGCTGATAGACGTACTACAAAATGACAATTTGCAGTGCATTCCAAGCTTCAAAAACCTAGTTCTCAGATGTTTAAATGAGCTATGCAATTGGGCTCCCTTTGCTGGGCTGCTGTCATCAATTCTCATAGTAATCAAATCATCTCAAGGGGACGGCAATAAATTCTTTGAAGTTGGATTAAACTGGCTGTGGACAGTACTCACCAACGACAGAATCAAGTACATTACTTGGCGAGTCAATTACTGAAAGCTGGTAGTCTGGACACTTGCTTCCATTGTGGCAAAATGGTACCTACAAAGCAACGTCAAGTAGAATAACATTACCTGGCACATTAACTCTTTCAAGAAGATTAAAATTATGCAGCATCTATTAACTAGGAAGATAGCTTAGCAGAATAACCCTCTGGCAATAGTCAGGAAACACATTAAGCCATTTGAAATCCACATTTAACCTCTAACCCTGGACTAAATGATGCAAGTATCCAGGTTCAAGCCAGCAGACGCAGAGAGACAAAAATACATTAGAGACTAGTGGGCTTGACTGAAGAGCGAATTAAACCCTGACAAATCATAGCCTAAGACAGAGGAGTGCCAAGAACAGGAAGAAGAACAGTGCGAAGAAGAAGAATCAGAGCCAGACAGCCAAGAAGAGATGAAGGAGGAATCCAAGGATAACTAACAGGCTCCTCAGCCACAGAGTCTTGCTCAGAAAGCAGCTGATTTATTCTAGCAGTCAATAGACAAAAAGAAGGAACAAGAGGAGATAAAAATACAAGCTAGTTCAAGCTCATTCACGCCTCAACCAACTCCTCTAAGCATCTTTTCCTCTATGAGCACTTAGAGCACATTTGGACCTACAAGCAATCCATTCACGATGATCAAGAAACCTCAGGAAGCTGAAGATCCTAGCTTATGACCTGGAATTGTTGTTACTTCAGCCTCCACTCTGGATAGAAACGCCAACATTTTTGTGCCAAAAACACAACAATCGCCTCCTGTACCCAAGGAGAGACCCATTGCTATGTGAGCAGGATCCAAGCAATCAACAGGCGGTTGAGAAAATGAAAGCACTGAAGCTCTGCGCTCAATGGAAAATCCATTACACTTTGGCACCTCTGCACCTGAAATCTGGAACTTACCAAGAGTTAAGAAGACGCGCATTAGCAAGCCTATTTGAATGGGACTTAAAGGCAAGAACTAAGGATTCTTAGCAAAGCATTGGAAGACCATAGTGATGATCTTAGTCATGCTCTGGCAAAGAAGAAGACTCATATATTTTGTTGCTCAACTTATTAATCCAGGAGCTACAGTATCATAAAAAGCCTCCCACTGCCTATCTGCACTTGTTGAACAACCATAAATCAGAGCCAGCCCAATGCTTAACATGTTGGACTCTATCAAGGTGGTTGACAAATTGATGCCTATGTCCCCGGGAACAAAGCAGGATCTAATAGACTCCATTGCGTTAGATTAAAGAGAATTCATTAGACAAAATAGAGCAACATCCTTTGTACCAGATACTGCAGCACTCATTCATTGAGTTGCTCTAGACTGCAAGGAGGCATCCAAGGAAACTTTCAATCAATGGCTGAACTGGGCTAAGAACCGAAGAATGGGCATGTATGAGGAGATTAAGACATTAGACTTTATTGTCCATCCTGACTAGGAGATTAGAATGAACAAGGAGGGAGAGACTATCCTGCCAATGTGCAAGTCTTTCTCAGGCACTGTGATAGAAGATAATGGTGCTTTGACATACTAGTCATGACAGCTGATTACAAGAATGCTCAAGGGCATTGTTCACCATGAGTTCATAGTTTACTCGGGAGACAAATATGCTGTAATCAAAAGCGCTTAAAACGCATTGGTCATAAATAAGAAGTATTTCCCGTTTGTTCAGGTTTCAATGATGGGTCTGAACATTGAAGAGAATTTCCCATCTTGGGGTGCCTTTGAAAGCAAGAAAAGTGTAGACATTAGATAACTGCTATTCCCCGGAGTAGAGTCTTCATACGAAGATTGCTGAGCTATGTACCCTGAGTACTTCACGCCCATACCATAGGTAGAAGGATATATGACTGAAGAGATTGAGCAAGATCTGATCATGGCAACTGGGTTATGGAAGATAACCAGAGAGTCAAGAAAGAACTTCCACTAGATTGAACCGTGCATACTGGAATTCAGTGGTACATTCTATCAACTGCCAGTGAAATTCTTCAACCACATAGTACAGGAGCTATCAAAAACAGCTCACCCTGTTAAGGCTACTGGACCTTTCTCTGCCAAAATCCCATGCCCCTTCAACAATGACGAAGACACTGCCGTTGTGTCATACACCAAATTCCTGCCAAAAGACACCATGATAGTTGATGTAGGAAGTGGAGAAACAAATGATGAATGTTTGGCTGCAGCTTTAGTTTTCCAAATTCAATGAATACAAGGAATGAACCCAATTGTGGCCTGCAAGGATCCGACTGCTGAATTGGAACAAATTGTTGGTGTCCCACTCATTAGACGAGCAGGAGGGAAAACCATTCAAGACTACATCAAAAATCTCAAAGACAAGTACAAGATAATCATATACAACCTGACTTTGGGCAAGAAGGAAACAATAGGAACTGCTCCAGATGAAATTGAACTGGTATTTGCCAACTGACATGCATATGCAGTGGTAAGAAGAGGAGGATTCACAGTAAGAGTGTAGCCGGTTGGCCACGATATGTTGATCGAGGACTGGTGGAAAATGCATGCTTTCTGAGAATGTCCATGCTACAGACATTTCTCCTCAAGCCACGAAAACTGCACATGTGAATCATGTAATCACATATTTGTGACTTACCCAGGTTTTGCAGACTGAGTGGGACCACAGCTCCACGACCTGCTAAATGCATTGAGCGTAGCTTGAAGCAAAAGCAACCAATCTTACCAACACCATGGACTAGAAGTGATACACAGAACCACAAAGCTGAACAAACAAGACTATCAAAACTGGGAACAACATTCGGCAAGAGAATCTGAGTTGTACTAAGAAAATGGATAATGGGTATTATCAGATTGCTGCTTCGGATCTCTTCCAAAGAAATTGGTCTGGCAGAGAGGTTGAGTGGTGCAAATGCTATCAGCAAAGCAGAAACCATGTGAAGTCAAGAAGATAAAACCCTTGTCATTTTTCTTTGATTGCCCACTCAACTTCACCAAAAATTGCACACATAATCTCATCGCAGCGGTCATGTACTGAACTAACTCATCCAAGAATCTCCCGAATAGTGAGATGGTACACAGATTCTAATACTTTGTTCATCGACATATAGAGGACAACTACTTCGAGGATATCAATCAAGTCGAAAGATTCCACAACTGGCACGAGGACACCATACACCACATCAAAAACATGTAGTCTAAAACAGCTGGACAATAAGACCAGATGATACTCAGAATAGATCAAACTGTGGTAAAAGGGAGACTCAGTGTGTACTCAGACTTGTTTGTTAAAGAAGAAATACTTTAGGGTAGTAAATCTATTCCTTGAGCAATACAGGCAATAGGCGAAGAGCTAAGAAATTTCAGCCAGGTGCCATATCACATGGTATCTGAACAGGTTTACCAGTCAGAACACATGATCAAGAAACTTCAACCTGAGGAAATTATTGAACATGTGCAAAACAGACTAGGCAACTATAGATACATCATGGAAACTGACTACTCAAAGTATGATGCATCATAAAAAGCGTCTTTGCTCACCTCGGATCTAATGCTGATCTAGAAAATCTGTCCTTTGTTCTCTGAGTTTTATGAGCATGCACTCACTCAACCGATGCTTTGCTCATCAAAGAATGGAGATGTGAAATTTGTAGATTTCCGGTCTAGAAAGTCTGGTGAAATGATGACATCCCTGGGCAACACATTCCTAAACTAGATGGTCATATAGTTTGCTGCACACACTTACGGATTAGAAGATTATGACTTTGTTGTAGAAGGAGATGATGGCCTCATTGGCAGCAATGATCACAAATTCTTAGCACACACTGCCACCGTAGCGAAGTTGCTAGGACTAGACATGACATACAATATTAGAGAGGGACTAGAAGGAGCCACCTTCTGCAAGATTGAACTTCATTATTACAAAGATCAACTAGTGGGATGGAAAAATCCATGCTCATCTCTACTCAAATTTGCCTACTGGACAAGACATAGTGGTAAGATCAATAGCACCAATGCCTTGGACTACATATATGGAAAAGCTTGCTCAATGAAACATGAATTTAAAGGACTTGACAAGATGGAAAAACTTTTTGATGAAGTGATTAAACAGGTAGTCCAGGAAACCCCCAGAAAACGAGGCAGAGGAGGAAAATACTAGTCAAATGAGTACTCTCTGTGAGTGCAAGCCACTCCTGAGGCGAATGTACTTTTCAATTAGATCTATGGGGAGGAGCTTGATAAACTACTCTGTGCCATTTCAGGCCTTCATGGTCATAGAGTGCTTTGCAAAATGAGTGATTACCCCACACTGCTAGCTGCTTATGAACCCGCTAAAGTAAATGGTCTTGAGCCTAACCTAATGTCAAGTTTAAACACCAAGGTTAACACTAGAATGTGCACACAGCAAGTAGCTATGTTAGCAAATGTGTCAATCATCTTGCAGTGAAGGCCATTGAAAATTAATACAGAGCATGAGCTTTGAAGCACTGTTGAAGGCCTTAGGGCCTTGAGCACCAACAACAGCAGAAGATGTGTCAAGAATCCAATAGGCGGTTAAGGCATTGGATTACTTTGCAATCAAACAAGTAGGAGACAATCAAGTATTGATCCTGCAATCAACATAGGAACTCGACTAACTAATCCCATACATGCTCCAATTGGCAGCAGTTCCTCTTGTGATTCATATTCCTTCGGTTATGTACCGCGAAATGAAGATGCTGGACCCGATAAGATCCAAACAGTGGATCAGAAGAGCCACTGCTCATAACTAGAAACTTGGAGTCAACTGGAAGAACTTGGAAAAGAAGTTTGAGAAGTCGGAAGCTAGCAACTACTCCAATTCAGCTTACAAGAAGATACAATCATTGAGGGGGGATACACTGTCGAAGTTTGACAAGCCTCCACCCCAGTAATAAATGGCACTTTCAGGAAAGTACACTGAGGTGGAAGGTCCACTTGGATACGGGAATGCGATGATTAGCCGACCAGTGCCCCATCAATACACTCAAGTGGAGGGTCCTAATGAGGGATTATTAATGCAAAACCACGACTTATAACAGTGACTAATTCAGGCAGAGTAGGCACATAGAGCCAGCAATCAGAACTTGGAGCAAGTGTCCAAAGATCTCAGATTCCTCAAACACGCAGTAGATGAGCTACCTGCTTCTCTTGACGACATCTTTGAAACAATAGGTGAGGAACTAGATCACTATTCACAGATAGACGAGCACAAATACAGATTGGCTATTGTAAATCCTTTTCTACAGACTGTCAAGGGAGTGAGGATACCTAACATGGTATCGGATTCGACTATTGCTGTGTCTGACACCTAAAACACTCAGATAGTTGTAGACGCGACTGGTAGGTGTATGATTCTAGTAAACTTGCAGACTATTCACGCTTCACCTTATGTGGTATTCACGGGGCTGACCAATCCTTTTTCCACTCCTGCAGTTAGGATAGACACTGAGTATGATCCCGCAGGAAATGTTGTGCAGAACTACGCTGAACTGTTCTACCCCTTCGGGATAGCGGGGACAACACTCAAGGCATAGACCATAGTAGGACAAGCCATGGCATAAGTGGCTTTATTCTCGCAGCTAAGATTGGTAGCTGGAGGTATTACACTAAGAAAAACCTCGCACTCAGACACTGAATCAGGGGTAATCAAAGCAGTTTACAATAGATGAGCGGCTCAGATAGACAAGAGCTTGGACTTCTATATGGATCAATTGTCAAACAGCAAATACTATGCAAAGGTCTTTCCAGCAACGGATGCAGGAAATGTACTTGGTCTAGACTCGTTCTTATGTGGTGCCACATATAGACCTACGAGTACCTCAGATATAGAAGACTTTTATGACTTTACAAGCGTGTTTGCAGGACCAAACCCTCAGGTATTTTAGATTCCAGATGGTCCAGTAGGTCCAGTAACTCAGCCACAAGTGTGGGGCCCAGCAGTAGTGTGCCTAACCACTTCGGGAAATGTCACTCCTTACGCTGCCCCATCTAGTTCACTAGTGGGAATTAACAATGCATCACTGGGACCTCATACAATGCTCATAACGATAGAAGGTGCGACCCCTGGAATGACATTCGACTTGCAAGTTGTCAGGCACTTTGAAGGAACCCCT
>Ga0255283_1000108_pt1 | contig 10010 bp, 10 predicted proteins | sample AtltaT_40_FD_183701 | JGI IMG/M metagenome (GOLD analysis project Ga0255283, IMG submission 183701) | Metatranscriptome of freshwater microbial communities from Altamaha River, Georgia, United States - Atl_Atlam_RepA_8d (Metagenome... | ecosystem: Environmental > Aquatic > Freshwater > River... | reverse complement strand
CCGCCATCCTCGCCGCACGCACACCTCCAGAACCGGCACCGATGACAAGCAGGTCGAAGTCAAACCGCATGGCGGGCTACCACAGCTCCCGGCTTGGATTCACGGCTCTTGCGCTTGGCGTAATAATTGATGAGCTTGCGGACCTTTTGGCGCGCCTCACTTCCCTTGCTAGCCATCAAGTGCAGGTAATGCCTGTCCTGCCAATCTATGACTGCTTCCTGATAGCTCTGTCTGTGCCTCACCCTTTCGTACCATTCGCCTACCCTTTTCTTTCCATAGAGGAAATCCTCCAGGACCTGGAGGTGCTCAAGCCGGGTAAGGTAAGGGGTGTAAGCCGCATCGGCGAGGCCATAGCTTTCCCCCGCCAACCAGGCGTGCTGAACCAATGCCTCTTCCATTTCGTCAAACAGCCGGACCCACATGCCCACAGCGGAAAAGAATTCGTTGGCATCGACGCCATTGAAGATCACGTCACGCCGCCGTTCGCGGCGTATGGGGTCCGGAATCTTGTCGATCAGAGCGCGGCACTTTCGGACACCCTGCTCAAGGTACTGGTAACGAAAGGCTATTCCCATGCTCATCGTCGCGGTAGCAATATCATGGTAGCCCTCGTCAAGCTTTTTCAACCAAAGCCGCATTTCCGCCGTCCAGTATGGGTCAGGAGCGCGCAGTGGCGGAAAGGGAAAGGCGTCGTCGAGGTATTCGAGAATCACGTTGGATTCCCGAATCACCAAGCCTTCGTGAATCAGCGTTGGGACGACACCGCGGGGGTTCAAGGCGAGATAGTCCTTTCGCTGCTGGTCACCAGCACGCAAGTCAAGGTGACGACTCTCCCACGGCAAGCTTTTTTCGGCTAGGACGAGCCGGACCTTTTGGGAGCAAGTGGAAGTGTGGTTGTGATAGAGAGCGAGCATAATCGTCAAAACAGTATCGTCCGGACAAATACGTTGATGTAATGAAGGAACGGATAGACATCGAGCAATGAGTAAAGCAGCCATTGCAGCTGTGTCTCAACCGCGATCCAAGTCCTTGCCGTTCTACCGATGATCCCTTGTGGGAGGACCGGCTGCATATGCACATCTAGACCAAAGAAAGGATGCCTGGCGAAGGCTAACGGAAGGGGAAAACCGCACATCCGGGACCTCACACCCGCTCCACGAGGAGAGCCACGCGAGCAGAATTAACCCGAAAACCTCGCTCCGCCAGACACCAAATGGGAACCAACCTACCAAGACGTCATGATCGCAGGGTCGAGGTTGTTTTCCTGACACAGGTAGTCGAAAGGCTCGTTGCCATCAACCCAATCGATCCAAAATCCTCCTGTCCAGGTGTCGGTGTAGGCTCCGGGATCCTCTACCGTCACCACGTAATGCAGGCGGTCGAAGGTTGGACGTGAGATCCTTTCTACAAGGTGTAACCGCTCCGTATGGGGGTAGCCGTTTCTCCCCAACCAGAAATTCGTCGTGTAGCCAACGGAGTCGATTACCAGCGTGTCGCCCTCCCAACGACCTATGGAATGGCCCATGCGCGTAGGCTTCAGGTCTTTTGGGTGTTCGCGTCCGTCCATATAGATGCGACGCCATGTGTGGGGACCTCCCGTGCCGAGGAAGAGAATCTCCTGTTGCTCGGTAAGGTGAACAAACTCATTTCCGTAAGGCGTCAGGAACAAGCGCGGCCCGCCTGTCGGCTTACACTGGGCATAAGGTTCGTCCTTGTGAAATCCTCCTATGCGCTCCTCATATAGTTCCCTCGCCCACGGCTGGAACGGCACCTCGGCGTCCGAAATATTGAGGTCCAAGTTATGGATCGGATAGCCTTCCGCCCGTTCGCCCACGGGATTGGCAAGCGTACCGCGCGGACCAGGGCCATTCCAATTACCCAAATATTCAGGAGTGCCAGCGAAGCTGACGTGCCCATCGGGCGTTCGCGGTATGGGACGAGGGTCGTCAGTGAGCGCTTGGGCGGACATAACGTCCGACATGCCGAGCACTGCCACCGTCACCGCAAGGTGGTAAAAACTTTTCATACTTCCTCCTGTCGACAGTTAGCGGCCTTCGCTCTCACTCGAAGCTGCACCCAGAATTTCCCCTGTAGCCACCATCGTTACCGTCCTGGCATTGGCCGTCGTGCTGCCGTCGCGGGCACGCGTGCCGACGACGCTGATTTCATCGCCTATCGACATGGTATTACGCTTCCATCCCCGGTTTTGCAGCGAATGCGGCGGGCCCATCTCGACAGCCCAGTTCTCCAAGGCCTTGGTTTCCGGATTTTCGACATCCAGATAAAAATAGACATGCGGGTTGAACCACTCGATCTTAGTGACATAGCCCTGCAGCGTGACGACCTGTTCTGCATCGTACTGGGCGACAAAAGAGTGGTGTGCCTGCGCAGGTAGGATCAGGGAGACGAGAAGGACGATGCCCCCGAGCTTGCTGACATTTCTGTATTTCGACATGGATATACCTCTTTTGAATTATTCCTGACGATGGTCTTCACAAAAGTGTTCCTGGATTTCCCCGTCGATCCACTCCAGCGTCCATTCGCTCTTCCATGGACGCGTGTAAGTATGGGGATCATCAATGGTTACTTCATATTCCAGAGTATCGTAGTCTGATCGGGTGAAACGCTCTTCAAGTTCCAAGGCCCTGGTATGAGGCAGTCCGCCGTTGGAAAACCAGAAGCGATCGATGAAGCCAGAAGAGTTCACGACGAGGGTGTCGCCTTCCCAGTGACCTGTAGAATGGCCGTAGTAGGTACCGGTAACTTCCTCCGGGTTCGGCGGCTCCCTGCCGTCCATGTAGATCACGCGCCAATTCATGTTGCCGCCGCCAAACACGATATAGATCCTTTCGTAGTTCCTGTCCTGAATAATCCGGAACCCGCCCTTGTCGTGAATGTGGCGAGGCCCGGCCGGTGAAATGCAGGCCTTCACTGGATCGTCCTTCAAGCCGTTGGCCTGCCGATATTTATATAAGGCGAGAGACCAAGGCATGAACGGCGCCACGTTGAGCGCATCATTGATATCCGCCAGCAGCCCATCTTCGTTGAACTCCACCTCTACGCCGGCTTCCACGAGCGAACTGGTGCTTGGGCGCCCCCAATAACCTTGTTCCCCTGCCTGGTAGTCGAACACAATGGTACCGTCGTCGTAGCGAGGCGCCTGACGAGAACTGACCGCGGCGGACTCCTCGGCCACCGCTTCTTGCGCGGCCTCCGTGCATGCCACACTGACGATGGCTGCGACCAAGACCATGGCGCGTCGAAGGGTATTTCGATTCTTTATGTATTCCATCGTTACTTGATCCCGATGACACTTCATTCGTTTATTCACGCACCATCCGAAAGGGAAAACTTTCTCCCGCAATGGTCCATGTCCCCATGACCTCCCTGTTATAGGCGCCGATATTTTTCAAGATCCCTTGGGCCGTTATCGGCTTCCCATCCTTGTCCGTCGCCTCAATGGTGATGAACCAGTTCTCCAGCGCCAATTCTGCCCTGTCGATCGGCACTGCGTTTCGCCCTGGATTAATGATGCCGGTAATGGAGCGCCCGTCCCAAGCCATTACCATCACCACCATATGCTCAGTACCGGACTGGTCTTGCCATGTGCCCCTCCAGGTGCCATCGAGAGGAAACCCCTCTTGGGCGCCCCCCAGGAGGGGAACCATCAAAGCGGCGAGAAATAGCCCGGAGAGAAATACTTGTCGCATGTTCTGTTTCCTGTACCTTCAATCACGTTAAAGAAGTGCTCTACTCACGGATGTCGACATTGCCGGTAGAGTCTGTCCAGGTTCCCGTGGCACGTCAGTGCTCTACACTAGCGCTGCTGGTCCGGGAAATCCCGGCGTGCCCGCCGCTCACGCTTGCTCTTCCTTTTCTTCCAATGCCCTGGCTAAGCAGTCCTGTCCACTTCGTTCATCGAGTCGATTCCCAGGATCGCGGCTACTTCCGGCCAGCTGCGCCTACCATTGTTCCGCAAATCCTCGGCAAGCGACTCCGGTAACCACTTCCACAGAGCGGGCGAGAAGCTCTCCCTTTTCCTACAGGCGTCCAGCCACTTCTCCACATAGGGAAGCCTGCCGTTCTCCCACATCGCGGACATGGAGAGCATCGCCAGTCGCATAACGTATGGCAGCATGGCTACGTCGGCGAGTGAAAATTCGTCGCCGGCAAGCCAGCGGCTCTTTGACAGCTCCTCGTTCATCCTTTTGATATGGCCATCGTACAGCCTGACGGTATCCGCCATACCTGCAGCCTTGAAGCCACTGCGCACGATTTCCTTCTTACGATTGTGCCAAGTAGACGTCACGGACTTCGCGGGGGTGGAGTTCAAGAACTCCTCGACCTTCTGCTCCCCAAGCCGGAGGACTGTGAAGCGGTGCGAGGCTGCAAAGGTGAGCTCCCCACACGCGGGATGGAGTTCCTCGTCTACGGCCTTGGTCCAATGTAGGCTGCGCACATGGCTCTTAGGGTCGGCCGGGCGAAGCGGCCTATCGGGAAAGACGTCCTCCAGATACTCGCAAATGACTGTCGAGTCGGTCACGACGAAACCATCGTGCACCAAGGTCGGTACCACGGCCTTTGGATTCAACTTCATATAGGCCGGATCGAATTGCTCTCCCTTGAGAATGTCGATGTAGTGCCCTTTCCACGGCACGCCCTTTTCCTCGAGACAAATCCTCACCTTGGCCGCGCAGACCGACGAACCGTGATGATATAGTTCCAACATGTTTTCCTTGCTCCACTTCATGAAATACTACCTGAACAGCCGCCGTAACCCGCTTCAGAAGCTATAGTCCACACTGATTGCGTACCGACGCCCATAAATGTCGTAGTTATCGCTTACCGTTTGAGAGCCTCCATCCGCCCCCGCGCGCGAAGCCAATGACGGAATCACGGGCGGATGCTTGTCAAACAGGTTCTGTATGTTCAGCGCGACATTCCAGGTGGCCCCGTTACCTGTTTCGGCGCCATAACCAATCTTGGCGTTCCACCAGGTGGACGACGGAATCGAGTTGTCGTCCACGTCGATACCTTCTATCCAATCGATATTGCGCGCGACTTCATCAATGTGCCGTGCCTGCAGCTGGAAGGAATAGGGGCCGACTGTGTAGTTGGCGGTGAGGTTGGCAGTCAACTCGGGAGTCGTCAGGTCGCCAACGATGTCCCGAGTGGTGCCCCCACGTGGCGTATCGGACCGCTCGATGAGGTACCCTGCCAGCCCTCTCAAGCTGAAGGATTCGAACTGGCTGGAGAAAAGGTTCGGCTCCGTGCGGTAGACCAACTCCACGTCCACGCCCTCCGCCTTCGCCTTGGCTATATTCTGGTAAATCACCTGGACCCGGCCGATCGCTCCGTCTGGCTGCCGCCTGATGTCGTTGCAGAAGAGCTGCGCTCCGGCGGCACACTCGTCCACCACCCGCTGGGCCGTAAGGCGGTCGATCTTCCCGTTGAGATCCACTTCATACCAATCGGCAGAGAACTGCAGGCCATCCAGCCATGCCGGTTGGTAGACGAAGCCTAGCACCACCGTATTGCCTATTTCAGGATTCAACTCTGGATTACCGCCTGTAACCGTCGTGATCGTGTAGCTTGAATTATTGAACAGGGGATCGCTGATGGTCGCACCACCTCCCTGTGCGTCGAAGCGTTCAGAGAACGTCGGTTCGCGCACATCACGGGATTTTGTAGCGCGCAAGCGCAGCGACTCGGTCAGTCGCAAATCCAGCCCCACTTTCCAGCTCTCGATCCTGCCAGACACGGAATAGTCGGATGACCGGTATGCAAGGCTGCCTCCCAAGTGCTGGTTGCCGCTAGCCGACTCCCAAATCGGCGCGTTCACCTCGCCAAACCACTCCCATACATCGTATTGGCCATTGATCAACGGAGCGGTAGAGAACATCCACAAATAGGGGCTTCCGCCCGTGAAGCCGGGGGGGATGCCCTGGATGCCCAGTTCGGGCGCGTTCAGGGGCGGCCCGAGCTCGTCGACTTCCTCCGGAACGATATTCACGTCGAGGCTTTGATCGCGCCATGTGAGACCGGCCGCCATGGACACCGCCCCATAGCCCCAGCCCTCGTAAAGCTCGCCGGTCAGCAGCAACTCCGCAAAATCCTGCTTTGCAATGCCATGATTGATCTTCGGCGTTGCAGTGTAGTCGAGCGCTTCCTGGCTGATGTTGCCGTTACCCATGACGTTGTAAGGAACGCAGTCACGTACCGTGTTGTCGAGGCCGATCGGCGATCGCAGCGGGATGGCGTTTTCATCGGCTTCGGAAAACTCTGAAGCGTTAGCGTTGGGGGACCTGGACGAGATCCTGCCCTGTACTGAAGGGGAGGCCGCGAGCTGTTCAGGCGTGGGATTGAAAAGTTGGACGCGACACACGATAGCGCCGGTGGCGGGATCCCTAACCGCGTCGAGACCGAGGAATATCCTGTCCACACGCATCATCGGATACTCGCCCGCGACCTTCTTCGACTCTCCCTTCTGCCATGACGCCCGCATGTCCCAACCATTAGGCAGAATGGCGTCGATTCCTACACTCCATGACGAAGTGGTGAAAACGCTCTTCTCAAACTCCTGATACCCAATATCGGGAACTCCAAGGAAAGAGCCACTCTTGAAAAGCTGAAAGGATTCCAGATTATTGTCGATCATGATCTGGCGTATTCTCTCGGGAAGAAACGCATTGTCGACGTAGATCGTCGCGTAATAGGGGTTGGGGAAGTTGCCGAGGCCACGGATGTTTTTCGCCGAGGACTCGGACCTACCCACCATGACTTGGGCGAAGGCGGTCAAGCTGTCCGTAAACTGGTATTGCGCACCGAGGAAGCCCGAGCGCCCCTCTACAGCATTGCCCGTAATGGGGCTGTTATACGCCTTGTGCGCGATAGCCGCCTCCGGGCCCCCAGACATCGACTGCGTACTGCCCGGGCCACCCAGGGAGACTACGTCACCCATGACCCATGGCGTGATGTCGCTGCCGTCTGGCAGAAACTTCATATAGTCGAGTTCAGGTACTCCAGTATTCTTGATCAAGCCATATGGAGATTCGATCCTGGTGACCCAAGGTAGCGTGAGCTGTCGCGGAACACCGGCCGGCGCGCCAGGCTGCCACTCGGGGTTCGTTACATAGCCCCAGCGCCTGTACCATGACGAATCGAGCTCTTCAGGGTCGCGGAATATCTGATTGATGTGACGCGCTTCAAGGGATCCGATCAGGTTCAGCCTGTCCCCTACCTGAGTACCGCCAGCCACGGAGAAATTCCATCGCTCGCCGTCGCCCCACTCTGTGATTCCGGTGCCCGTGTTCACTTTTAGCCCCTCGAACTCCCGATCGAGCACGAAGTTGACTACGCCACCCAAGGCGTCGGCACCATAGGCTGCCGACGCACCTCCGGTCACTACATCCACAGAACGAATAAGCGCTGTTGGAAATGTTTCAACGTTCACGGGGCCCTGCTTGTCGGCTGGGACGACGCGCGAACCGTCGAGGAGCACCAGGGTACGCTGGCCGCCAAGATTCCTCAGATTAAGGTACCCTGCACCAGCTTCATGACTCAGAGGAAAAGATCCCCTTTGCGCTGTAAGAGTACCGAAGAACTGAGGAAGAGCGTCCAATTGCTCGGCAATCGTGGAGACAGGCTCGAAGTTATTTAGTTCTGCTGAGGTTATAGCAGTCACAGGTACAGGCGTCGTCATGCCCGATGACTGCCTAATGCGGCTGCCAGTAACGGTGATTTCTTCAAGCGCAAGGTCTGAGGCAGCTCCCTCCTGAGCCGTTGCCGTGGTAGCTTCGCCTCCTGCGACAATGGCAGCAATTGCTGAGAAAAGTATGTTGCGGGAACCGGATCTATTTTGCTCTGACATTTGGAACTCCCCCTCACCGTCGTTGTCTGGTTTCGACTCGTCGCCTTCAAGCCAGACGACGATCTGCCTTTCTCGTTCTATCGATACCTGGACCTCTGTTCCCTCGAGCAAAATATCCAATGCGGTTTTCAAGTCGAATGTGCCTTCCAGCGGATTCGAATTGATATCGGAGTGCAAACCTCTAGGAAAGAGAATCGACACCTCCGCTTGCTGAGCCAGCTCCAGCAAGGCTTGATCGAGGGGTTTTGAGCGAATGCTGAAATAGTGCTCAGCAGCCACTACGAATCCGCTCGCCAATAGAAATCCACCGCGCAAGATCAGGTTTGCGGTCAGAAGTAGCGACGCCGACTTGCTGATGATCTTCCCGGCCCTTCTATTCATATCGATGCATGAGTTAGTTAAAACCTCTATTGCATTCCCTATATTATTGCGGAATTAGTCTTATGTGCTCTTCGTCCAATTTCTCTATACTCACTCCAAACGTTCTGCTCATAGTGAGGAGGAGGCCCTCGATATCTCCAGTCTCAAAAATGCCCACGACCTGAATATCTTTGACAGAATCATCTACTTCAAAGGTGATTGAGGTATAGCGGCTCACCTCTCTGATAACCTCTTCCAACGAATTGCCTTGAAAGAGCAACATGCCCCGGCGCCAGATAAGCCGATTTTCCATTTCATTAGGCTGTATCGATCGCCGCTCAAAAGATTCATCCTCGACGTCGACCTTAACAGTTTCACCCGCCGCGAGGGGGACTCCGTCATCCTGGCCAAGCAGAGACTCAGACGAACCTTGAGAATCAAGCGCTTCTCTCTCCATAAGAGACTTTATGGAGGCGCTGTATTCCACTATGGGTTTTATGGGTTTAAAATTGACTCGGCCCTCTTCGACCGTTACCTCAACACTCTTTTCAAAGAGATGCTGAACTGCGAAGGCTGTGCCTACTGCTTCTACGTAGCCAACACCGGCATACACGCGGAAAGGCCTGCTGGCATCTTTGGCCACCGTGAAGTGGCCTTCTCCCTCGTGCAGCACCACCTTTCTTTCATCTTCAGTGAAAATTACTTCGATACGTGTGTCTGTGTTTAGAATGATCTGAGACCCATCTATGAGATCAATGGTTTTTTGCTCACCGATCTCTGTCCCATAGCTAGAGACCATATTTTTGCGCTCGAAGAACGCCTCTAGCCTAGAAATTTGGCTGCTGCCGACAAACAGTCCGACACAAAGAAGTGCCGCCGTGACAGCTCCCCAGTAAAAATGCCTTGTAAGCTGCCGCTTAGGCTGAATATATTGCTCCAGCGGAAAAATCTCCGCGAGCTCTGACAGAACTGAGGCCTGATCCCACATATGCGCGGAGTCTATGAGTACCTGTATGTGCTCCGGCTTTTCCTTAAACCAGGTGTGCAACTGCGACGTTTCCTCCTCGCTGAGCCCAGACTCTATCCGCACGAGCCATATGCAGGCCTGCTCCCGCACTTCTATCGCAGTTTTCCTCTGATGAGCAAACTTGATGACGTTACTCAAAGTTATTTTGCTCCAGTTGACCGGATATTCTCTGCCGGTTCCGCGGCTACATTTGAGTTGGACATGCTTTCGGACATGTACTCAATCACCATGGCCATGCCCTTGCCCACGTGCTTCTCAATCGTACTTTTGCTAATGCCCAACAGATCCCCAATCTCTTCCACACTAAGTCCGTAGACCTTCTTCAATATGAACACGCGTCTGCAACTGACTGGCAAAGTCGCTACCGCATTGCAGAAAGACAGAAACCTTTCTTGGGATTGGCATTTCAAGGCTGTCGTATCGAGGTCCAAAAGAAATTCCTCTTCGATCTCCTCGATTGAACAGTTCTTCCGGTCGGCGCGTCGCAAGTAGCCAAGCGCAATATTCTTCGCAACCTTCATCATGAACGCTTCTGGATTTGCTATCTTTTGCTGACGTGACGCCGCGTATGACTGAACGAAGGTTTCTTGCACGATATCTTCGATTTCTTCAGGTCGGACGATTCTTCCCAGCATACGGTACAGGTGCAGCCGGCACTTCAAGAAGCTGTCCAACAATGTGTTCTGCATTCTCTCCGATCCCCCCTGCGCTCACGCCAGCGGAAATTTGGCGCGAGTATCGGCTGCGTTTCTG
>Ga0255283_1000095_pt1 | contig 10331 bp, 20 predicted proteins | sample AtltaT_40_FD_183701 | JGI IMG/M metagenome (GOLD analysis project Ga0255283, IMG submission 183701) | Metatranscriptome of freshwater microbial communities from Altamaha River, Georgia, United States - Atl_Atlam_RepA_8d (Metagenome... | ecosystem: Environmental > Aquatic > Freshwater > River... | reverse complement strand
GTCGAGATCGTGGGCATCAAGCCGACGACCAAGACCGTCGTGACCGGCGTCGAGATGTTCCGCAAGCTGCTGGACCAGGGCCAGGCGGGCGACAACATCGGCGCGCTGCTGCGCGGCACGAAGCGTGAGGATGTCGAGCGTGGCCAGGTTCTGGCGAAGCCCGGCTCGATCACGCCGCACACCAAGTTCAAGGCCGAGGCGTACATCCTGACGAAGGAAGAAGGCGGCCGTCACACGCCGTTCTTCACCAACTACCGTCCGCAGTTCTACTTCCGCACGACCGACGTGACGGGTGTGGTGCAGCTGCCGGAAGGCGTCGAGATGGTGATGCCCGGTGACAACGTGTCGATGGACGTCGAGCTGATCGCCCCGATCGCCATGGATGACGGGCTGCGGTTCGCGATCCGCGAAGGTGGCCGGACCGTCGGCGCGGGCGTCGTCGCCAGCATCACGGCCTGAGTAGTCTAGCGATGGCCGGCGCCCCGTTCGGGGGCGCCGGTCTTCGTTTTGCGGGAACATTAAGAGCGAACGATGGACAACCAGAATATCCGCATCCGGCTTCGTGCCTATGATCACCGCGTGCTGGACAACAGCACGAAGGAGATCGTGAACACGGCCAAGCGCACGGGTGCGCGGGTTCGCGGACCGATCCCGCTGCCGACGCATATCGAGCGGTTCACGGTCAACCGTTCGCCGCACGTGGACAAGAAGAGCCGCGAGCAGTTCGAGATTCGGACGCATCGCCGGCTTTTGGACATTGTCGAACCCACACCGCAGACGGTCGACGCGCTGATGAAGCTCGACCTGGCCGCCGGTGTGGACGTCGAGATCAAGATCTGAGGCCGGAACAGACGCCATGCGCACCGGATTGCTGGCCAAGAAGCTGGGGATGACCCGGATCTTCAAGGATGACGGGACCCATGTTCCCGTGACCGTTCTGCACCTTGACCAGGTGCAGGTTGTTGCTGCCCGCACGCAGGAGAAGGACGGCTACACCGCTGTTCAGCTGGGTTGGGGCAAGGCGAAGGTGAAGAACGTCTCGCAGCCCAATCGCGGCCACTTCGCCAAGGCGAAGGTCGAGCCGAAGAAGAAGCTGACCGAGTTCCGCGTGTCCGCCGATGCGCTGCTTGAGCCTGGCGCCTCGCTGTCGGCCTCGCACTTTGTCGTGGGGCAGAAGGTGGATGTCTGTGGCACCACCAAGGGCAAGGGGTTCGCGGGCGCGATGAAGCGCTGGAACTTCTCGGGCCTTGAGGCCAGCCACGGCGTGTCGATCAGCCATCGTAGCCATGGCTCGACCGGCAACCGGCAGGACCCCGGCAAGACGTTCAAGAACAAGAAGATGGCCGGCCATCTGGGGCAGGAGCGCGTGACGACCTTGAATGTCGAGGTTGCGGGCGTGGATGCCGACCGTGGTCTGATCATGATCAAGGGTGCCGTCCCGGGTGCCAAGGGCGGTTATGTGCTGGTGCGTGACGCGATCAAGCGCGCGCGTCCGGCCGATGCGCCCTATCCGGCGGCTGTGATCGCGGCGCCGGCGGCGGGTTGAGGACAGGAACGATGCAGGTCGAGATCACCACCCTCGATAAGGGCAGCGCCGGCAACGCCGATCTGCCCGACGAGATTTTCGCCGCCACGCCCCGCGCCGACATCATGGCGCGTGTCGTGCACTGGCAGCTGTCCAAGCGCCGGTCCGGCAACCACAAGGTCAAGGGCATGGCGGAGGTGTCGGGCACGACCAAGAAGCCCTACCGCCAGAAGGGCACCGGCAATGCACGCCAGGGCAGCCTGCGCTCGCCGCAGTTCCGCACGGGCGGTGTGGTGCATGGCCCGGTGGTGCGCTCCCACGAATACAGCCTGAACAAGAAGGTGCGCCGGCTCGGGCTGATTTCCGCCCTGTCGCAGAAGGCGGCCGAGGGCAAGCTGGTCGTGCTGGACACCGCCGCGGGCGTGAACCGGACGGCTGACCTGTCGAAGAAGCTGAAGGCCCTGGGCTGGACGTCGGCGCTGATCGTCGATCGTGCGGTCGATGAAGGGTTCCTGCGGGCCAGCCGCAACCTGCACGGCATCGATGTGCTGCCGACCGTCGGAGCGAATGTCTATGACATCCTGCGCCATGACGTGCTGGCCATCACGACCGCCGGGGTCGAGGGCCTGAAGGAGCGTCTGGTCGGCGCACCGGCCCAGAGCGAGGGAGCCGCGGCATGAGCGAGACCGTCAAGCGCAAGCCGAAGCTGTCGCGCGAGAGCATGTATCAGATCATCCGTAGCCCGGTGATTACCGAAAAGGCGACCCAGCTCGCGGCGCACAACCAGGTTGTGTTCCGCGTGTCGCTGGAAGCGACCAAGCCCGAGATCAAGGCCGCCGTCGAAGGCCTGTTCGGCGTCACCGTCGTTGGCGTGCAGACCCTGGTCCAGAAGGGCAAGACCAAGCGCTTCCGCGGGCGGCCGGGGCAGCGTTCCGACGTCAAGAAGGCGTTCGTTCGCCTGGCGCCGGATCAGACGATCGACTTCACCACCGGCCTCGCATAAGGCGCGCGCGAGATGGCACTGAGACAATACAATCCGGTCACGCCGAGCCTTCGAGGCACGGTGCTGATCGATCGGAGCGAGCTGTGGAAGGGCAAGCCCGTCAAGGGTCTGACCCAGGGGCAGAGCAGCACCGGTGGCCGTAACAACCACGGCCGCATCACCAGCCGGTTCCGGGGCGGCGGGCACAAGCAGTCCTACCGCGTGGTGGACTTCAAGCGCCGCAAGTTCAACGTCCCGGCGGTGGTCGAGCGGCTGGAATACGATCCGAACCGGACCGCATTCATCGCCCTGATCAAGTATGAGGACGGGGAACTGTCCTACATCCTGGCACCGCAGCGACTGAAGGTGGGCGACACCGTCGTCGCCGGTCAGCGGGCGGACATCAAGCCGGGCAATGCGATGCCGTTGGCGGCGATCCCGGTCGGGACGATTGTCCACAACGTCGAACTCAAGGTCGGCGCCGGCGGCAAGATCGCCCGTTCGGCTGGCACCTATGCGCAGCTGGTCGGCAAGGATGCCGGCTATGCGCAGGTCAAGCTGATGTCGGGTGAACTTCGCATGGTGCGGGCCGAGTGCATGGCCAGCGTCGGTGCGGTGTCGAACCCCGACAACATGAACCAGAAGATCGGCAAGGCCGGCCGCATGCGGTGGCTGGGCTTCCGGCCGCACAATCGTGGCGTCGTCATGAACCCGGTGGACCATCCCCTGGGCGGTGGCGAAGGTCGCAGCTCGGGTGGTCGTCATCCCGTGACGCCATGGGGCAAGCCGACCAAGGGCTACAAGACGCGCAGCAACAAGCGGACGGATGGGTTGATCATTCGCCGCCGGAACAAGGGCAAGTAAGCGATGACTCGCTCTGTCTGGAAAGGTCCGTTCGTCGACGGATACCTCCTGAACAAGGCCGACGCGGCGCGGGCCTCGGGTCGCAACGAGATCATCAAGATCTGGTCGCGTCGCTCGACGATCCTGCCGCAATTCGTGGGCCTGACCTTCGGTGTCTACAACGGGCACAAGTTCCTGCCCGTTCAGGTGACCGAGAACATGGTCGGGCACAAGTTCGGGGAATTCTCGCCGACCCGCACCTTCCATGGTCATGCGGCCGACAAGAAGGCGAAGCGAGGCTGATGTCATGAGCAAGCCCAGCCATCCCCGCGGCCTGGCGGAAAACGAAGCGCAGGCGATCGTCAGCAACCTGCGGGTCAGCCCGCGGAAGCTGAATGTCGTCGCCGGCATGATCCGCAACATGCCCGCCAACCGTGCGGTCGCGACACTGACCTTCAGCAAGCGGCGCATTGCGCAGCAGGTGAAGAAGGCGCTGGAAAGCGCGATCGCCAATGCCGAGAACAACCATCAGCTGGATGTCGATCGCCTGATCGTCTCCCGCGCCGAGGTGGGTCGTTCGGTCGTCATGCGTCGGTTCCACGCGCGTGGTCGCGGCCGGGCGTCGCGGATCGAGAAGTGGTTCAGCCATCTGAAGATCGTCGTGACCGAGCGCGCTCAGGACGAGGAGGCCGCGTAACATGGGGCACAAAGTCAATCCCGTCGGTCTCCGGCTGGGCATCAACCGCACCTGGGACAGCCGCTGGTTCGCTGCCGGCGACTACTCCAAGCTGCTGCATGAGGATCTGAAGCTTCGCGGTCACCTGCGGGAGAAGCTGCGCAGCGCCGGCGTGTCCCGCGTGGTGATCGAGCGTCCGGCGAAGAAGCCGCGCGTGACGATCTATGCCGCGCGTCCGGGCGTCGTGATCGGCAAGAAGGGCCAGGATATCGAGGTTCTGAAGAAGGACCTCTCGAAGATGGCCAACACCGAGGTGGCGCTGAACATCGTCGAGATCCGCAAGCCCGAGATCGACGCGACGCTGGTGGCCGAGAACATCGCCCAGCAGCTGGAGCGTCGCGTGGCGTTCCGTCGTGCGATGAAGCGGGCGGTCCAGTCGGCCATGCGCCTGGGTGCGCAGGGGATCCGAATCAATTGCGGCGGCCGGCTGGGTGGCGCGGAAATCGCACGCGTGGAGTGGTATCGCGAAGGTCGCGTCCCGCTGCACACGCTGCGTGCCGACATCGATTTCGGCACCGCGACCGCCAAGACCACCTATGGCACCTGCGGCGTGAAGGTCTGGGTGTTCAAGGGTGAGATCCTGACGCACGACCCGATGGCGCAGGATCGTCGTGCCGCCGAACAGGCCCCGCAGAGGTAAGAGACCATGCTGTCACCGAAGCGCACCAAGTACCGCAAGCAGCACAAGGGCCGCATCCATGGCAATGCGAAGGGCGGCACCGCGCTGAATTTCGGCACCTATGGCCTGAAGGCGCTGGAGCCGGAACGTATCACCGCGCGTCAGATCGAATCCGCCCGTCGTGCCATCACCCGCGCGATGCGTCGTGCCGGCCGCGTCTGGATCCGCATCTTCCCGGATGTGCCGGTTTCGACCAAGCCTGCCGAAGTCCGCATGGGCTCGGGCAAGGGGTCGCCGGAATACTGGATCGCGCGTGTCGCGCCGGGCCGCATCATGTTCGAGATCGATGGCGTGAGCGCCGAGCTGGCGCGGGAAGCGCTGACGCTGGGTGCGGCGAAGCTGCCGATCAAGACCAAGTTCATCACCCGGATCGGAGACGCCTGAGATGGCGAAGACGCCGTTGAGCAAGGCCGCCGATGTGCGGGCGAAGACGTCGGACGAGCTGGCCACTGACCTGCTGAACCTGCGCAAGGAGCAGTTCAACCTGCGCTTCCAGCGGGCCACCGGCCAGCTGGAGGGGACGGGCCGGTTCCGCCAGGTGCGGCGCGAGATCGCCCGGGTGAAGACCATTCTGGCGGAGAAGACTCGCTCCGCCGCGCAGTCGTAAGGAGTAGAGGGCGATGCCCAGGCGCGTCCTGACCGGACGGGTGACGAGCGACAAGATGGACAAGACCGTGACGGTGCTTGTCGATCGGCGCGTCATGCACCCGCTGTACAAGAAGTTCATCCGTCGCTCGAAGAAATACGCGGCGCATGACGAGGCGAATGTCTGCAAGGTCGGCGACACGGTGCGGATCGAGGAATGCCGCCCGATCAGCAAGCGCAAGACCTGGACGGTGATCGAGCGGAACGGCGCGCCCCTGGCCGCCCCGGCTGAAGGAGCCTCGGCATGATCCATCCGGAGACCAATCTGGAAGTCGCCGACAACTCGGGTGCGCGCCGCGTGCAGTGCATCAAGGTGTTGGGCGGCTCCAAGCGGAAGACGGCGTCCGTCGGCGACGTGATCGTCGTCTCGGTCAAGGAGGCGATCCCCCGCGGCAAGGTGAAGAAGGGCGACGTGCACCAGGCGGTGATCGTGCGCACCAGCTTCCCCGTGCGTCGTCCGGATGGGTCCGCCATCCGCTTCGACCGCAATGCGGCGGTGCTGATCAACAAGCAGCAGGAGCCGATCGGCACCCGCATCTTTGGCCCGGTGGTGCGTGAACTGCGTGGTCGCAAGTTCATGAAGATCATCTCCCTGGCACCGGAGGTGCTGTGATGGCAGCCCGTATCCGCAAGGGCGACACGGTCATCGTGATCTCGGGCGCGAGCAAGGGTCGCCGCGGCGAGGTGCTGTCGGTCAACCCGCGTGAGCAGCGCGCGATCGTCCGCGGCGTGAACATCGTGCAGCGGCACCAGAAGGCGACCCGGATGGGCGAGCAGTCGGGCGTGATCCCGAAGGAAGCGCCCATTCATCTGTCCAATCTCAAGCTGATCGATCCGGTCAGCGAGAAGCCGACCCGCGTCGGTTTCCGCGTGCTGGATGACGGCAAGAAGGTCCGTGTCGCCAAGGCGACGGGCCAGGTCATCGGGGGTTAAGGACCCATGAGCGGAAGCAAGAACGCTCCCAAGGGTGGCAATCGCGGTGCCGGCGGCCCGCCTCAGGGCAAGGAGGCGCAGCGCGCCGCCCGCCGGATCGAGGTTGCGGGCGTCGACAATCCGGCTGCCTCGCCCGAGGAGTCGCCGCGGCTGCAGCAGCTGTACCGGGCTGAAATCCGGGCCAAGCTGCAGGCCGAGTTCGGCTACAAGAACGAGATGCAGGTCCCGCGCCTCGAGAAGATCGTGATCAACATGGGCGTCGGTGAGGCGACCGCGGATCAGAAGAAGCTCGATTCGGCGGTGGGTGACCTGACGGCGATCAGCGGCCAGCGGCCGGTCAAGACGGTGGCGAAGAAGGCGATTGCCGGCTTCAAGATCCGCAAGGGCCTGCCGATCGGCTGCAAGGTCACGCTGCGCAAGGCCCGCATGTATGAGTTCATGGACCGCCTGATCACGATCGCGCTGCCGCGCGTGCGTGATTTCCGCGGCATCCAGGGCAAGGGCTTCGACGGACGCGGCAATTTCGCGATGGGTCTCAAGGAACAGATCGTGTTCCCCGAGATCAATTACGACCGTGTCGACGAAATTCGCGGGATGGACATCCAGTTCGTCACGACCGCGAAGACCGATGCCGAGGCGAAGGCCCTGCTCAAGGCCTTCAACCTGCCTTTCGCTAACTGAGTTTTTGGGAAAACCAGCGGGTCGGCCCGCCAGGTTCCGGAGGATAGAGTCAGGATGGCCAAGGTTTCTCAGGTCAACCGTAACAAGATGCGCGAACGGATGGCGGCGCGCGACAAGACCAAGCGTCAGGCGCTGAAGGAGATCGTGATGGATCGCGAACTCCCGGTCGAGGAGCGGTTCAACGCCTCCCTGAAGCTCGCGCAGCTGCCCCGCAACGGGGCACAGGTGCGGGTGCGGCTGCGGTGCGAGCTGACGGGTCGGTCCCGTGGCAACTACCGCAAGTTCAAGCTCTGCCGTGTCGCCCTGCGCGACCTGGCGAGCGCCGGGCAGATTCCCGGCATGGTCAAGGCGAGCTGGTAAGGGTCCCGGCGATGGCAATGTCCGATCCCCTGGGCGACATGCTCACCCGCATTCGCAACGCGCAGCGCGCTCGGCACACCGTGTGCGTCGCGCCGGCGTCCAAGCTGCGGCAGAACGTGCTGGGTGTGCTGAAGCGCGAAGGCTACATCCGCGGTTATGCCGAGGAGCAGTTGCGGCCCGGCGTGGCACAGCTGCGCATCGAGCTGAAGTACAATGACGGCGAACCGGTCATCAAGGAGATCCACCGGGTCTCCAAGCCTGGCCGCCGCGTCTATTCGAAGATCCGGGAGTTGCCGCGGTTCTATGCCGGCCTTGGCATCTCCATCCTGTCCACGCCACGTGGCGTCATGAGTGACGCCGAGGCTCGCGCCGCCAATGTCGGCGGCGAAGTCCTCTGCCGCGTGTTCTGACGGAGCAGCCAGCATGTCGCGCGTCGGAAAATATCCGGTCGAAGTCCCCGCAGGCGTCCAGATCGCCATTGCCAATGGCATGGTCACTGCGAAGGGCAAGCTTGGCGAGCTCAAGATGCCGCTGACCGACCATGTCGAGGCGAAGGTCGAAGGCAACCAGGTGTCGGTCGCACCGCGCGGCAACGCGCGCCAGGCCCGCATGATGTGGGGCACGACCCGGGCCCTGATCGCCTGCATGGTGAAGGGGGTCTCCACCGGCTACGAGAAGTCGCTGGAAATCACCGGCACGGGCTATCGCGCCGCCGTCCAGGGCAAGAACCTCGAGATCAACCTCGGCTTCTCCCATCCGGTCGTCTACCCGGTGCCGGACGGGATCAAGATCACGTGCGAGCGTCCCACCTCGATCAAGGTCGAAGGGATCGACAAGCGCCTGGTCGGGCAGGTCGCCGCCGAAATCCGTTCGTTCCGTCCGCCGGAACCCTACAAGGGCAAGGGCGCGCGGTACTCGGATGAGGTGATCCTGCGCAAGGAAGGCAAGAAGAAGTGAGCGGCAGCGAAGCGCGAGCAAGGACATCAGCATGAGCGCGAATCAGGATCTCCGCAATCGCCGGCGGGAACGCCTGCGGTATCAGCTGCGGCAGAAGTCCCTGGGCCGTCCGCGGCTTTCGGTCTTCCGCTCCAGCGAGCACATCTATGCGCAGGTCATCGACGACACGCAGGGCCGCACGCTGGCCGCGGCGTCGACGCTGGACAAGGCGCTGCGCGACACGCTGAAGACGGGCGCCGACAAGGCGGCCGCGGCTGCGGTCGGCAAGATGATTGCCGAACGGGCTGTTGCCGCTGGTGTGACCGAGGTCGTGTTCGACCGCGGCGCCTATTTGTATCATGGCCGGGTCAAGGCCCTGGCCGACGCCGCCCGCGAGGGCGGGCTGTCCTTCTAAGGGATCGAACGGTATGGCACGGGAACCGGGAGAGGGCGGCGGCCGCCGCGGCCGGGATCGCGATCGGGAGCGGGAACGCGACCGGGAACAGGATGATGGCCTGACCGACAAGCTGGTCACCATCAACCGCGTGGCCAAGGTCGTGAAGGGTGGCCGGCGCTTCGCCTTCGCAGCCCTGGTGGTCGTTGGCGACCAGAAGGGCCGCGTGGGCTACGGCGCGGGCAAGGCGCGCGAGGTGCCGGAGGCGATCCGCAAGGCAACCGAGCGTGCCAAGCGCGCCATGATCCGCGTGCCGATGAAGGAGGGCCGGACCCTGCACCACGACGTCATCGGCCATTTCGGTGCCGGCAATGTCGTGCTGCGTTCGGCGACGCCTGGCACCGGCATCATCGCCGGCGGCCCGCTGCGCGCGGTGTTCGAGACACTGGGCATCCACGACGTGGTGGCCAAGAACCTCGGCAGCCGCAACCCGCACAACATGGTGAAGGCCGCCTTCGACGCGCTGGGCCGCTGTGCCAGCCCGCGCTCCGTGGCGACGCGCCGCGGCAAGAAGGTGTCCGAGCTGTTCAACCGCCGTGAGACGGCCCAGTCGGCGCCGCAGGAGGCCGCAGCCAATGGCTAAGGTGCGCGTGACCCAGTTGCATTCCGTCGCCGGCCGCAAGCCGGGTCAGAAGGAAACGCTGATCGGCCTGGGCCTGAACAAGATCCGCCGCACGCGGGAACTGGAAGACACCCCGGCGATCCGGGGCATGATCCGCAAGGTCGCCCACCTGGTTCAGGTGGAGGAGTTGTCCTGACATGAAGTTGAACGATCTGCGCGACAATCCGGGCGCGCGCCTGAAGTCCAAGCGGCTGGGGCGTGGCATCGGGTCGGGCAAGGGCAAGACCTCGGGCAAGGGCGTCAAGGGTCAGAAGGCCCGTGAAGGCGTGGCGTTGAACGGGTTCGAAGGCGGCCAGCTGCCCATCTATCGGCGTCTGCCGAAGCGCGGCTTCCACAACCCGTTCCGCAAGGTCTACGCGCCGGTCAATCTTGGCCGCCTGAACGCCGCGATCGACGCCGGGAAGGTCGATGCCTCCCAGCCGATCACCGAGGCGACACTGATCGCCGCCGGCCTGGCGCATGCCCGTCTTGATGGTGTGCGGCTGCTGGCGACCGGGACCATCACGCGGGCGATCCAGATCACCGTCACCGGTGCCTCGGCGGCCGCCCGCGCGGCGGTGGAACAGGCCGGCGGGTCGGTGACGACCACCGCGCCCACGGAAGAGACTGCGGCGGCCTGAGGGCCGCCCCTTTCCGGCCGCCTGCCTCGGGGTGTCCTGATCCCGCCTTGCGCCGCTTGAGCGGAACGCCGAGAATGGCGGCCACGTCAGGAAGGAACTTCGTATGGCTTCCGCCGCCGAACAACTCGCGGCCAATCTGAATTTCGGCACCTTTTCCAAGGCCACCGAACTCAAGAAGCGCATCTGGTTCACCCTGGGTGCGCTCATCGTTTATCGAATCGGCAGCTACATCCCCGTTCCTGGCGTCGATGCCTCGGTCATGGCCGAGATGCTGCGCACCCATGGCGGCGGCATCCTGGGCATGTTCGACATGTT
>Ga0255283_1000093_pt1 | contig 10341 bp, 21 predicted proteins | sample AtltaT_40_FD_183701 | JGI IMG/M metagenome (GOLD analysis project Ga0255283, IMG submission 183701) | Metatranscriptome of freshwater microbial communities from Altamaha River, Georgia, United States - Atl_Atlam_RepA_8d (Metagenome... | ecosystem: Environmental > Aquatic > Freshwater > River... | reverse complement strand
CCGCCCATGGCCCCGGTCCGGGTCATCTCGAACGCCTGGGCGATGTAGCGCGGCAACACCGCCACGATACCTGCGAAGATGATCAGGCTGATGCCGTTGCCGACGCCGCGGCTGGTGATCTGCTCGCCCAGCCACATCAGGAACATGGTGCCGCCGGTCAGGGTGACCACGGTGGAGATCACGAAGAACAGGCCCGGATTGTCCACGAGCCCCTGCGAGGCCTGCAGGCTCATGGCGATGCCGAACGACTGGAACAGCGCCAGGATCACCGTCAGGTAGCGGGTGTACTGGTTGAGCTGCTTGCGCCCCGCCTCCCCGCCTTCCTTCTTGAGCTTCTCCCACGGCGGATAGACCGAGCCCATCAGCTGCACGATGATCGAGGCCGAGATGTACGGCATCACGTTCAGGGCGAAGACCGCCATCCGCTCCACGGCGCCGCCGGAGAACAGGTTGAACATTCCGAGGATGCCGCCGGCCTGGCCCTGGAAGGCTTGGGCGAAGGCGGCCGCGTCGATGCCGGGGATCGGGATGAAGGTGCCCAGCCGGTACACCACCATCGCAAGGAGGGTGAACCAGAGGCGCTTGTGCAGTTCGGTCGCCTTCTGGAAGGCGCCGAAGTTCATATTGGCTGCGAGCTGTTCGGCGGCGGAAGCCATTCAGCGGATCCCCAGACTGTGGTCACGCTCAGATAGGACGCGCCGGCCCCTAAAGCGAGGCCGGCGTTGTCGGGGCTCAGGCCTCGGCCTTGGCTTCCGGCTTGGTCGTGGTCAGCTTGCCGCCCGCCTTCTCGACCGCGGCCTTGGCCGAGGCGGTGGCGGAATAGACGGTGAGGTCCAGCTTGGACTTCAGCTCGCCCTTGCCCAGCAGCTTCACCCCGTCCTTGATCCGGCGCAGGACGCCGGCCTTGACCAGGGCCGCGCCGTCGATGGCGGCCTTGGCGTCGAGCTTGCCGGCGGCGATCGCCTGCTCGATGCGCCACAGGTTCACCTCGGCGAAGTCCTTGCGGTTCAGGGAATTGAAGCCGCGCTTGGGCATGCGCATGTGCAGCGGCATCTGGCCGCCTTCGAAGCCGGCGATCGAGACGCCGGTCCGCGACTTCTGGCCCTTCACGCCGCGCCCGGCGGTCTTGCCCTTGCCCGAGCCCGGGCCGCGGCCGACGCGCATCCGGCCCTTGGTGGAGCCTTCACGGGGGGCGATTTCATTCAGCTTGGTCATTTGCCTCTCCTCGGAGTTCAGGCGCCAGGGGGAGCCCCTGACTCGGCGTTGATTGGGTGTGGGCCTTAGCCCTCCACGACCTCGATCAGGTGCTGGACCTTGGCGATCATCCCGCGCACGGAGGGATTATCGTCCAGGGTGGAGGTCCGGCCCACGCGGTTGAGGCCCAGGCCCACGAGGGTGGCGCGCTGGTCGCTCTTGCGGCGGATCGGGCTGCCGGTCTGGCGGACGGTGATCTTGGCCATCGGGATTAACCTTCAGCTTCCGCGGCGACAGCCGAGGCGCCGTCGGCCCGACGGCCGATGACGTCTGAAACCTTCTTGCCGCGCTTGGCGGCGACCTGACGAGGCGAGGACTGGGCCTTCAGCGCCTCGAAGGTCGCGCGAACCATGTTGTAGGGGTTGGACGAACCGACCGACTTGCCGACCACGTCCTGGACGCCCAGGGTTTCCAGCACCGCGCGCATCGGACCGCCGGCGATCACGCCGGTGCCGGGAGGCGCCGCGCGGACCATGACCTTGCCCGCGCCCCAGCGGCCCTTGCCGTCGTGGTGCAGGGTGCGGCTCTCGCGCAGCGGCACGCGGATCATCGATTTCTTGGCCTCTTCGGTGGCCTTGCGGATGGCTTCCGGCACTTCACGCGCCTTGCCATGACCGAAGCCCACGCGGCCCTTCTGGTCGCCCACCACCATCAGGGCGGCGAAGGAGAACCGGCGGCCCCCCTTCACGGTCGCCGCGACGCGGTTGATGTGGACCAGCTTCTCGACGATTTCGCTGTCGCGTTCTTCTTCGGTGTTGCGACCCCGGCGATCGCCACGCTGTTCGTCTCTGCGAGCCATGATCGTTCCTTAGAAATTCAGGCCGGCTTCGCGCGCGGCGTCGGCCAGGGCCTTCACCCGGCCATGATACAGGTAGCCGCCGCGGTCGAAGACCACGTCCTTGACGCCCTTCTCGATGGCGCGCTGGGCGACCAGGGCGCCCACCTTGGCGGCGGCTTCCTTGTCGGACCCCTTTGCCTTCTTGTCCGCGCCTTCCAGAGAGGAGGCGGCGGCCAGGGTCACGCCGCGCTGGTCGTCGATGACCTGGGCGTAGATGTTCTTCGAGGACCGGAAGATCGACAGGCGGGGACGGTCCCCGGCCAGCTTCCGGAGGCGGGTGCGCGTACGCTGGGCGCGGCGCTTGGCGGTGTCGCGAGGGGAAAGGGCCATGGCCTACTTCTTCTTGCCTTCCTTGCGGCGGACCTTTTCGCCGGCGTAGCGGACGCCCTTGCCCTTGTAAGGCTCGGGGGGACGCATGCGGCGAATGCGGGCGGCGAGTTCGCCCACGGCCTGCTTGTCGATGCCGGAGATCTTGATCTCGGTCTGCTTGGGCACCGCGAAGGTGATGCCCTGCGGCGGGGTCACGTCCACGTCGTGCGAATAGCCGAGCTGCATGGAAAGGGCCTGGCCCTTCATCTGCGCGCGGTAGCCGACGCCCACCAGTTCGAGCGTGCGCTCGAAGCCGTTGGTGACGCCCTCGACCATGTTGGCGACCAGGGTTCGCGAGAGACCCCACATCGCCTGGGCGCGGGTGGAGTCCTGGCGCTTGCCGAGGACGAGCTCGGAGCCCTCCTGCCGCACCTCGATCTCGTCCGGCACGGTCCAGGAGAGTTGGCCCTTGGGCCCCTTCACCGCGACCGTCTGGCCATCGATGGTCACCGTCACCCCGTTGGGGACCGCGACCGCCTTCTTTCCGATACGAGACATATCAGTAGACCCGGCAGAGCACTTCACCGCCCACATTGGCTTCGCGGGCGGCGGTGTCGGACATGACGCCCTTCGGCGTCGACAGGATCGAGATCCCGAGGCCATTCTTCACGGGCTTCAGGTCGCGGATCGACGAATAGACGCGACGGCCGGGCTTCGAGACGCGGCTGATCTCCGCGATGACGGGAGCGCCATCGAAGTACTTCAGCTCAACCTCGAATTCCGGGAAGGCGCCGGGCTTCTGCACCAGTTGGTAGCCGCGGATGTAGCCTTCGTCGGCCAGCACATCGAGGACGCGCGCGCGCATCTTCGAGGCCGGGGTGGAAACCTTGGAGCGGCCGCGAGAGGCGGCGTTCTTCAGGCGGGCGATCAGATCGCCGATCGGGTCGTTGACCATCTTGCCCCTCCTACCAGCTCGACTTGACCAGGCCCGGGATCAGGCCATGGGAGCCCAGTTCCCGCAGGGAGACCCGGCTCATCTTGAGCTTACGATAGTAAGCGCGCGGACGGCCGGTGACCTCGCACCGGTTGCGGATGCGGACCGGCGACGAATTGCGGGGAAGCTCGGCCAGCTTCAGCCGGGCTTCGAAGCGTTCTTCGACGGGCTTGGTCTCGTCATTGGCGATCGCCTTCAGAGCGTCGCGCTTGGCGGCGTTCTGCTTGACGAGCTTCTTGACCCGTTCGTTGCGGTTGACGGCGCTTTTCTTGGCCATGTGCTCTTTCTCCCCGCGCCTATTGGACGAACGGGAACTGGAATTCCCGGAGGAGCTCGCGGGCTTCCTCATCGGTCTTCGCAGTGGTGGTGACGACGATGTCCATGCCCCAGATCTGGTCGATCTGGTCGTAGTTGATCTCCGGGAACACGATGTGCTCCTTCAGCCCCATGGCGTAGTTGCCACGACCGTCGAACGACGTCGGCTTCAGGCCCCGGAAGTCCTTCACCCGCGGCAGCGCGATGGTGATCAGCCGGTCCAGGAACTCGTACATCTGGTCCTTGCGGAGCGTCACCTTGCAGCCGATGGTCATGCCCTCGCGCAGCTTGAAGGTGGCGATCGACTGACGGGCCTTGGTGGCCACCGGCTTCTGGCCAGCGATCTTCGCCAGGTCGGCCATCGCGGACTGGATTTTCTTGGAGTCCGCCACGGCTTCGCCGACGCCCATGTTGAGAACGATCTTCTCAATCTTGGGAATCTGCATCTCGTTGGTGTAGCCGAAGCGGTCCTTCATCGCCTTGCGGATGCGCTGGCGATATTCGGTCTTCAGCCGCGGCTCGTAAGCTTGCTCAGCCATTGATCACCTCGCCGGTCGTCTTGGCGAACCGGACCTTCTTGTCGCCGTCCATACGGAAGCCGACGCGGGTCGGCTTGCCCTTGGAATCGACGATCGCCACGTTCGACACGTGAAGCGGCGCTTCCTTGTTCTTGATCCCGCCCTGGGGATCGCCTTGGGTGGGCTTGGTGTGGCGCTGAACAATGTTCAGGCCCGACACCAGCACGCGCTGCTCCTTCGGGAACACCTTGGCGACCTGGCCTTCGCGGCCCTTGTCACGCCCGGTGAGGACCACGACGCGGTCCCCCTTCTTGATCTTCGCAGCCATCACAGCACCTCGGGAGCGAGGGAGATGATCTTCATGTGGTTCTTGGCGCGCAGTTCGCGCGGAACCGGCCCGAAGATCCGCGTGCCGATCGGCTCGCTTTGCTTGTTCACGATCACCGCCGCGTTCTTGTCGAAGCGGATGGTGGAGCCGTCCTTGCGTTTGATGCCCTGGCTGGTGCGAACGACGATGGCCTGCAGCACATCGCCCTTCTTCACGCGGCCGCGCGGGATCGCTTCCTTGACGGACACGACGATCTTGTCGCCGACGAAGGCGTAGCGGCGCTTCGCGCCGCCCAGCACCTTGATGCACATGACCCGGCGCGCGCCGGAGTTATCGGCGACTTCCAGGTTAGTTTGCATCTGGATCATGAGTGTCGATCCTTACGCTTGGGTCGCACTGCCCTTAGGCAGCACTTCCCAGGTTTTGAGCTTGGACTTCGGCGCGCACTCGATGATCCGAGCGGCTTCGCCGACCTTGTAGGAATTGGCTTCGTCGTGGGCGTGGTACTTCTTCGACCGGCGGACGGTCTTCTTCAGCACCGGGTGCAGGATGGTCCGCTCGACCTTCACCACAACCGTCTTGTCGCCCTTGTCGGAGACGACGACGCCTTCAAGAATTCGTTTCGGCATTCGATCCTCTCCTAGGCCTGGGCCTTGGTGCGCAGGACGGTGCGGATGCGCGCGATGTCCTTGCGCACCTCACCCACGCGGTGGGTCTTCTCGATCTGCCCGGTCGCCTTCTGGAAGCGCAGGTTGAACTGCTCCTTCTTCAGGTTCACGAGCTGCTCGCTCAGTTGGTCGGGGGTCATCCCCCGGATCTCGTCGATCTTCATCACGCGTGCTCCACGGCGGCGTCGATGCGGGTCACGATGCGGGTCTTCACCGGAAGCTTGGCCGCGCCGAGGCGCAGGGCTTCGCGGGCCACGTCGTCCGGCACGCCGTCGATCTCGAACATGATCCGGCCGGGGTGCACCCGGGCGGCCCAGAACTCCACCGAGCCCTTGCCCTTGCCCATCCGCACTTCCGCCGGCTTGCCGGTGACGGGAACGTCCGGATAGACGCGGATCCATACCCGGCCCTGACGCTTCATCTGGCGGGTGATCGCGCGGCGGGCCGCTTCGATCTGGCGGGCGGTGATCCGCTCGGGTTCCACCGACTTCAGGCCGTAGGAGCCGAAGTTCAGGGTGAAGCCGCCCTTGGCCATCCCGTGGATGCGGCCCTTGAACTGCTTGCGGTACTTGGTTTTCTTCGGAGACAGCATCGCTCAGCCCTTACGCGTTCGCCGGCTCGCGCCGGTCGCGGCGCGGGCCGCGGTCCGGACGATCGCCGCGGTCACGGCCGCCGCCCTCGCCGGCCGGGCCACTTTCGCCGGCCAGGCGCTTGTCGAGAGCCATCGGGTCGTGCTCGAGGACCTCGCCCTTGAACACCCACACCTTCACCCCGATGATCCCGTAGGTGGTCTTGGCCTCGGTGAAGCCGTAGTCCACGTCGGCGCGCAGGGTGTGCAGCGGCACGCGGCCTTCGCGGTACCACTCCAACCGGTCTATTTCCGCGCCGCCTAGGCGACCCGAGACGTTGATCCGGACGCCCTTGGCGCCCAGGCGCATGGCCGACTGCATCGAGCGCTTCATGGCCCGACGGAAGGCGACGCGGCGCTCGAGCTGCTGGGCGATGTTCTCGGCCACCAGCTGGGCGTCGGTTTCCGGCTTACGGATCTCGACGATGTTCAGGTGCACTTCGCCGCCGGTCATCGCCGCCACGTCCTTGCGCAGCTTCTCGATGTCCGCGCCCTTCTTGCCGATGATCACGCCGGGGCGCGCGGCATAGATGGTGATGCGGCACTTCTTGTGCGGACGCTCGATGACGATCCGCGAGATGCCTGCCTGATAGAGGCGCTTCTTCAGCGTGCGGCGGATCTTGAGATCCTCGTGCAGCATCCGCCCGTATTCGACGCCGTCGGCGAACCAACGGCTGTCCCAGGTGCGGTTGATGCCGAGGCGAAGCCCGACCGGATTGATCTTCTGACCCATTAGGCGGCCTCACCTTGCTCCCGGACCACGATGGTGATCTCGCTGAACGGCTTTTCGATGCGCGAGGCGCGTCCGCGGGCGCGGGCGTGGAAGCGCTTCATGATCAGGTTCTTGCCCACGAAGGCCTCGGCCACGACCAGGGAGTCGATGTCGAGGTTGTGGTTGTTCTCGGCGTTGGAGATCGCCGAGTAGAGCGCCTTGCGGACGTCCTTGGCGATGCGGCGGTGGCTGAACTCCAGCTCGTTCAGGGCGCGCTGCACCTTCAGACCGCGGATCGAGGCCGCCACCAGGTTCAGCTTGCGCGCGCTGGTGCGCAGCGTCCGGACCTTGGCCATCGCCTCGGCGCCGGTAAGACGGCGGGCTTTCGCTTGCTTGGCCATCTTACTTCCTCTTCGCCTTCTTGTCGGCCGCGTGGCCGGGGAAGAAGCGGGTGGGCGCGAACTCGCCCAGCTTCATGCCGACCATGTCTTCCGACACCAGGACCGGAACGTGCTTCTGGCCGTTGTGCACGCCGAACGTCAGGCCCACGAACTGGGGCATGATCGTCGAGCGGCGCGACCAGGTCTTGATCACGTCCTTGCGGCCGGAGCTTTGAACGGCTTCGGCCTTCTTGAGCAGGTACCCGTCGACGAACGGGCCTTTCCAGACTGAACGGGTCATGGCTTAGCGAGCCTTCCGGGCGTGACGCGAGCGGATGATGAACTTGTCCGTCGCCTTGTTCGTACGGGTCTTGCGGCCCTTCGTCGGCTTGCCCCACGGGGTGACCGGGTGGCGGCCGCCGGAGGTGCGGCCTTCGCCGCCGCCGTGCGGGTGATCGATCGGGTTCATGGCCACGCCGCGCACGTGCGGCCGGCGGCCCTTGTGGCGGGTGCGGCCGGCCTTGCCGAGCACTTCGTTCATGTGGTCCGGGTTGGACACCGCGCCGACCGTGGCGATGCAGCTGTCCTGGACCATGCGCAGCTCGCCCGAGTTCAGGCGGATCTGGGCGTAGCCGGCGTCACGGCCGACCAGCTGGGCGTAGGTCCCGGCCGAGCGGGCGACCTGGCCGCCCTTCAGGGGCTTCAGCTCGACGTTGTGGATGATGGTGCCGATCGGCATGGAGCGCAGCGGCATGGCGTTGCCGGGCTTCACGTCGGCCTTCTCGGCGGCGATCACCTGGTCGCCGGCCTTGAGGCGCTGCGGCGCCAGGATGTAGGCCAGCTCGCCGTCGGCGTACTTCACCAGGGCGATGAAGGCCGAACGGTTCGGATCGTACTCCAGGCGCTCGATGGTGCCCGCCACGTCGAACTTGCGACGCTTGAAGTCGATCACGCGATAGAGGCGCTTGGCGCCGCCGCCACGGAAGCGAACGGCGATGCGTCCGCCGCCGCCCCGGCCGCCCGACTTGGTCAGGCCTTCGACGAGCGACTTTTCCGGACGGCCCTTGTGGAGCTCGGACCGGTCGACCAGCACGAGCTGGCGGCGGCCGGGCGAAGTCGGGTTGAACTGCTTCAGAGCCATCGGCTTAGAGCCCCGTCGTGATGTCGATCGACTGGCCGTCGGCCAGCGTCACGATGGCTTTCTTGACGTCGGAACGGCGTCCGACGATGCCGCGGAAGCGCTTGGTCTTACCCTTCACGTTGATCGTGTTGACCTTCGTGACGTTGACCTTGAACAGCGCCTCGACCGCGGCGGCGATCTCGTCCTTGCTCGCATCGCCCGCGACGCGGAAGACGACCTTGTTCTGCTCGGAGAGCAGCGTGGCCTTTTCCGTGATCACCGGCGAGAGGATGGTGTCGTAGTGGCGGGCGGTGGGCTCGACCATCACGCGGCCTCCTCAGGCTGGAAGCGCGCCTGGATCGCGGCGACCGCGTCCTTGGTCAGGACCAGGGTGCGGCGGCGCAGCACGTCGTAGACGTTCAGGCCGGCGTTCGGCAGGACGTCGACGTTCGGAATGTTCCGCGCGGCGAGCTTGAAGTTGTTGTCCACCTCGGTCCCGGCGATGACCAGGGCGTGGGTGACGCCGATCTTGCCGAGCTGCTCACGCAGGGCGGCGGTCTTGGCTTCCTTGAGGGCGACACTGTCGACGACGATCAGCGAACCGTCCTTGGCCTTCGAGGACAGCGCGTGGCGCAGGGCCAGGGCGCGGACCTTCTTGGGCAGGTCGAAGGCGTGGCTGCGGACGACCGGGCCGTGGGCCTTGGCGCCGCCGACGAACTGGGCCGCCCGGCGCGAGCCGTGACGGGCGCCGCCGGTGCCCTTCTGCTTGTACATCTTCTTCGAGGTGCGGGAGACCTCGTTGCGGACCTGGATCTTGTGGGTCCCGGCGCGGCGCTTGGCCAGCTGCCAGGTCACGACCCGGTGCAGGATGTCGCCGCGGATCTCGTCGATCCCGAAGATGTCGTCGGGGAGGTCGATCGAACCGCCCTTCCCGCCGTCGAGCTTGATGACGTCGAGCTTCATTGGGCTTCCCCGGTGTCAGGCGTGGCCTCGGCCGCTGGGGCCTCGGTCACGGCGGGTTCTTCGGCCGGCGCGGCGGCTTCCTGAGCGGCCGGCTGGGTGGCGCTCTTGAGGCCCGCCGGGGTCGGCGCGCCTTGCGGGCGGTCGACCTTCACGGCGTCGCGGACCTTCACGAACGAGCCCTCGGTCCCGGGCACGGCGCCCTTGACCAGGATCAGGCCGCGCTCGGCGTCCACGCGCCAGACGGTGAGGTTGAGGGTGGTGACGGTTTCCTGGCCGAGATGGCCGGCCATCTTCTTGCCCTTGAACGTCCGGCCCGGATCCTGCCGCTGGCCGGTCGAACCGTGCGAACGGTGCGAGACCGAGACGCCGTGGGTGGCGCGCAGACCTCCGAAGTTCCAGCGCTTCATGGCGCCGGCGAAGCCCTTGCCCGAGGTGGTGCCGGTGATGTCGATCTTCTGGCCGGGAACAAAGTGGTCGGCGGAGATTTCCGCGCCCACGTCCACGAGCATGTCTTCGCTGACCCGGAACTCCGCCACCTTGGCCTTCGGCTCGACCTGGTTCTTGCCGAAGTGGCCGCGCAGGGCCTTGGAGGTGTTCTTGGGCTTGCGGGAGCCCGCGCCGAGTTGGAGGGCCACGTAGCCGTCCTTCTCCTGGGTGCGCTGGGCGATGACCTGGCAGCCCTCGAGGCTGAGCACGGTCACCGGAACGTGCGTGCCGGCTTCGTCGAAGAAGCGGGCCATTCCGAGTTTCTTGGCAAGTACGCCGGTTCTCATCGGACCAATCCCTAGAGCTTGATCTCGACGTCCACGCCGGCGGACAGGTCGAGCTTCATCAGCGCGTCCACGGTCTGCGGGGTGGGATCGACGATATCGAGCACGCGCTTGTGCGTGCGGATTTCGAACTGCTCGCGCGACTTCTTGTCGATGTGCGGCGAACGGTTGACGGTGAATTTCTCGATGCGCGTCGGCAGCGGAATAGGTCCGCGCACTTGGGCGCCGGTTCTCTTCGCCGTGTTCACGATCTCGCGGGTGGAATGGTCCAGCACGCGGTGATCGAAGGCTTTGAGCCGAATGCGGATGTTCTGACGATCCATATCGCTCTTACGTTTCCCTACAGACGGCGGCCCGCCCGCGTGATCTCGACCATTTCAAAGACCAGCCCGAACACCCAAGGGGGCGCCCGTACGCGAAAGTCCGCACAAACGACTTAGGCCCACGCGAAATCGCCGCGGGGGCCGCCTCCTGAAACGCTAGATTAAAAGCACTTCTTCAGGTCGTTCCGCGAACCGCGTCTGTGCCGAAGCACACAGCCGGT
>Ga0255283_1000083_pt1 | contig 10778 bp, 5 predicted proteins | sample AtltaT_40_FD_183701 | JGI IMG/M metagenome (GOLD analysis project Ga0255283, IMG submission 183701) | Metatranscriptome of freshwater microbial communities from Altamaha River, Georgia, United States - Atl_Atlam_RepA_8d (Metagenome... | ecosystem: Environmental > Aquatic > Freshwater > River... | reverse complement strand
GTGCAATACCACTTTGATTTGTAACCATGGTTGGATAGCTTGCTACGATTGCATCTCCTCCATTAAGAGCATGATACAACTCTTCCGTTATAAAAGGCATAAATGGATGTAGGAGCTTCATTAAATCTGCAAAGTGCTTTTTAACCGATTCGAGTGCAACTTGGCTCATGGGCTGTTCGAAGGCCGGCTTCACAGCTTCCAGATAAATAGAACAGAAATCATCCCAAACCAATTTATACAAGTTCATCAACGCATCGCTTAATCGAAACTCACTGAAGTGTTCTTGATTGGCTGAGATACAAGTATTTAATCGAGCTTGGAACCATTCGTTGGCCTGAACCTGTGCTTTGCTTGGTTCAATCTCTTCAACGACCCAAGTGGTTGTTAACCTGTATGCGTTCCAAATTTTATTGCAGAAATTTCTTCCTTGCTCAATTTGAGATTCATCGTATAAAATATCATTCCCAGCTGGAGCACAAAGCAATAATCCAAGTCGAACCGAATCAGCGCCAAATTTTTCAATTAAATCTAATGGGTCAGGGCTATTTCCCAAGCTTTTACTCATTTTTCGACGTTGTTTGTCTCGAATCAAACCTGTGAAATATACATTTTTAAAGGGCAATTCTCTTTTGTACTCGTATCCTGCCATTATCATCCTAGCTACCCAAAAAAACAAGATATCGGGACCAGTGACTAAATCGTTGGTTGGATAATAATAGTCCAATTCCTGTTTGTCTGCATTTTTCCCAATACCATCAAAAACTGAAAGAGGCCATAACCAGGAACTAAACCAAGTATCCAAAACATCTGGATCTTGTTCAATGGTGTTGGCCGACTCTGAAATTCCATCTTGTTTAAATTTCAACAATGCTTCCTCTAGGGTCCGGGCTACTACAAAATCGCCTGATTTATTGTACCAAGCAGGTATTCGATGTCCCCACCACAATTGACGGGAAATGTTCCAATCCTTAATATTCTCTAGCCAATGTCGGTATGTATTCTTCAATTTAGCCGGATGAAATTTTATTTCATCGGACAATACAGATGAAAGTACTTCTGGATTTTTAACCATGAATTTTTGCATATCCATGAACCACTGTGTACTTATTCTTGGTTCAACCACGGCATCCGTTCTTTCGCTGTGACCAACGTTGTGGGTATAGGGTTCTGACTTCAACAACAAGCCAGATTTATGCAATTCTTGTACCCATAATTTTCTTGCTTCTGCCCTATCCTTTCCTACAAAGAGTTGGCCCTCAGTAGAAATTGTTCCATCTGCATTTAGGGTATCAATTACGGGCAATTTGAATTTTAAGCCAATATTATAATCGTTTATGTCGTGCGCTGGTGTTACTTTCAAAACACCGGTTCCGAATTCAATGTCAATATATTCATCGGCGATTATCTCTACTGCACGATTCAACAACGGAACAGATACTTTTTTACCGATTAGATGGCTATATCTTCCGTCGTTTGGATTTACGCAAACGGCAACATCTCCAGCAATTGTCTCGGGTCTAGCCGTTGCTACCAACAATTCTCCTTCAAAATCGATTCCTTTATAAATCACGTAGTGCAATTGATCGTGTACCTCTTTAAAAATCACTTCTTCATCGCTCAATGTGGTTTGCCCAGCTGGATCCCAATTCACCATCCGAGTACCTCGATATATCAATCCTTTTTCATACAAATCAATAAAGACATCAATAACTGCATCGTAGAGGGATGTTTCCATGGTAAACCTAGTCCGATTCCAATCGCAGCTAGCACCTAATTTTTTCAACTGTTCAAGGATAATTCCTCCATATTTTTCCTTCCACGCCCAAGCATGGGTAAGAAATTCTTCTCTTGATATTTCACTTTTTTTAATTCCCTGGGATTCCAATAATTTCACGACCTTAGCTTCGGTGGCTATACTAGCATGATCGGTACCAGGAACCCAGCATGCATTAAATCCGCTCATTCGAGCTTTTCGTATTAAGACATCTTGGATGGTATTGTTTAACATATGTCCCATATGCAATACGCCTGTAACGTTAGGTGGAGGTATTACAACGGTATATGGAGTTTTTTCATTGGGAGTGGATGAAAAATAATCTTTTTCCATCCAGTACTGATACCATTTATCTTCTATTTCTTGAGGGGAATATTTCGTGGAAAGTTCCATTGTTACAAATTTAATTGAATGAACTAAGTTTTATGCGATTATATTGACGCTTATTAACTTTAAAATATACAAAAAAGGCCATCACAGGGATGGCCTTTCAATTTATGCATGATTAGGCTTTAAACCCCAGTATCGTGATAAACAGACTCTTCCAAATAAGGATGATTGATAGCTATCAAACCACGCTTGGTAAGAGCTGTAAACACCCAGAACAAGAACACTCCAGAAAAGAACAAGAACGTTCCTATCTCCAAGAATCCTATTTGCATTCCGGGTCCAAATACACCTGGGAACACCATGAACCAAACGTCGTGATAATGACCTAATATTAAAAGTATACCAACAATTGTCATAACCATTGGATTTCTTTTCGCGCTTCGCATTAACAATCCCAAGAAAGGAATTACAAAACACATAGCAAAATTGATTACAAAATTATAGTGGTATTGCTCCCAACGAATTTGATAGTAATACATTTCCTCAGGAATTTGAGCGTACCAAATCAATAAATATTGAGACAACCAGATGTATGCCCAGAACACGGTAAAGGCAAACATAAACTTACCCAGATCGTGCATGTGTTCAGCTGTAACAATACCCAAGTATCCTTCTTTTTTCAAATAAAGAATGATAATAGCCATAATGGTAATGCAAGACACCCAATGAGTGATAAAGTTATAAATACCAAAAATGGTAGAATACCAATGTGAATCAACACTCATTACAAGCAACCAAACAATGATAGAAATGGTAAAACCGAATAAAACTGCAAATCCAGCACTGTAACTAATTCCCTTTTTGAAAAATGATACATCGCCTTTAGGCGCAGAATCTTCTTGTAAGGAAAGGGAACGCAATTTTCTGCTCAACAAATACCAAATGGTAACTAAAATTGCAGGAAACGCAAACAGCATGGTGGAATTCAAAAATCCAGATTTACCGGCTAAGATGTTGTCGTATCCGGCATCTTCTGGTTTCAAATGCAAATGTTCGTAGTGTGCCCAATGGTAAATATTATTTTTATCCAAAAACAATACAACTAAAACAACGATTAAGGGCACCGGAATAAAGGTCATAACCGCCTCGGGCACTCTCTTTATTGCAGAACTCCAACCGGCATTTGCTACATATTGAACGGCATACCAAAACAAGGCTGCTAAGGAAACCATCAAGAAGAAATAACCAGCAACCAAAAGGTTTGCAAAAATTCTTGTAGTGGCAGGTTTATTTAAACTATGATATTCTGCACGGGGACCAAATTGCTCATTTGGAACATTGCCGTGTTCTGCGTGCTCATCGTGAGCAGTAGCAGCAGCATGTTCTCCGTGGCCTTCAGATTGCGCGGTTCCATGTTCAGAATCTGCTGCAGAGGCCTCTGTTTTATGAGCTTCCGTGGAATGAGAATCGTTATTTAGGTTGGCAATACCTATGCCGGCAAGTACCAATCCCAACACCATCAAAATGATAGTAAAACGTTTGGTTTTAGGAGAAAAAATGTACTGTTCTTGTTTAATTTCTATGTGATGTCCGTGTCCCATGATTTCAATTATTTAGAATTAGTGGTTGAATCCTGAGCTACGGTGGCTACAGCGCCATTTTGAGCTCCTAAGAATTTTACATATTTTACTAATCTCCAACGATCCGCGGGAGTTAATACAGAAGCGTGGCTTCCCATATTGTTTTTACCGTAGGTTAGAGTATGGTAAATTTTACCATCGGCCAAATTTTGGATGGTAGGATCACCATATCCTTTCCAAGCTGGTTTCAATGTAGAAACTTTTTTGAAAACTGGACCATCGTTGTTGCCGTTTGCACCATGACAAGGGGAACAATAAATGCCATACATGTAGGCAGCGCGTCCATCTTCCAAACTAACACCTTCTGGCATTTTTAACATTTCGCCTGCTTTTTCATATCCCTCACCATTGTTCTCAAAAGGGTATTTATAATCCAATTTACCATAGGCAACTGTTCCTGCAACTGGCTCTCTCATGTTCATTCCATAAGGATTGATAACATTAGAATCGCCTTGATTGTAGGCCTCATAACCTTTGGAATAATACATGTCTGGGGCATATTCCCAACCGGGATTGTTACCACGGCTAACACAACTGCTCATCAGAGCAGTAGCAGCAATGGCACCAAAAACGAATGAATATTTTTTGTTCATTGGTAGATTACATCATTTAATGGTGGTATTAACACCGTTGTGAAACTCTTTCAATTCTACAGGATTGTGTTTTTTCATTGTCCCAAGAATTGAATTTTGATCTGCGCTTTCGGTTATTTCAACGGCAATAACGGAACGGTCATCGGTTTGACGATCATCCAACAATTCGTTTTTGATACCATGCACCAAACGATTGCGCCAAAAGAAAAAGAAAGCCATTCCGAATGCTGTGCAAAGAACCGTACCTTCAAACATAACTGGAGCCCAGCTAGGAGTAAAACGAACGGGTTTATTACCTATGTTCATAGGCCAATCGTGCACGTACATGTACCAGATCATGGTTGTTACCAACGTAAAACCTGTCATTGCGCAGAAGAATGCAACACGTGCCAATTTACTTCTACGAACACCTATAATTCTGTCCAAGCCGTGTACCGGATATGGAGTATAGATATCGTGAATTTTCACACCGTTGTGCACCAATTCTGAGGTTGCAGCTACTAAGCTATCCTCGTCTTCCCAAACGCCAACCACCATTTTATTGCGGTTGCGAAGGCTTAAATTTTTATCCAAAATTCCCATTATGGTGATTCCTTTAATGTTATTCGCGATTGCGAAGAATTGATTTAACTTCAGCCATGTTAATTACAGGCAAATATTTAGCAAACAAGAAGAAGCAAGTAAAGAAGATACCAAATGTACCTAAGAACAAGCCAATCTCCGTTAACGAACCCGCATACATTACCCAACTTGAAGGTAGATAATCTCTATGCAAAGAAGTAACAATGATTACGAAACGCTCAAACCACATACCGACATTTACCACGATACTCATGATAAAAATGAACCATGGTGTAGTTCTAGCCCAACGGAACCAAAAAACTTGAGGGGCAATTAAGTTACAACTCATCATACTCCAATAGGCCCACCAATACGGACCAAAAGCACGGTTCGTAAATGCATATTGTTCGTATTCTACGCCAGAATACCAAGCGATAAAGAATTCTGTTAGATACGCAATACCTACAATAGAACCGGTTACCATGATGATTTTCGTCATGGCATCCAAGTGACCTATGGTAATGTAATTTTCATAGTTCATCACCTTACGGGCTACAACCAACAAGGTAGCCACCATGCCGAACCCGGAGAAAATTGCACCGGCTACGAAATATGGAGGGAAAATGGTGGTGTGCCAACCAGGAACTACCGAAGTTGCAAAGTCTGTAGATACGATGGTATGCACAGAAAGTACCAAAGGTGTACTTAAACCAGCTAGAATCAATGAAACCAATTCATAACGGGCCCAAGTTCTTGTGCTTCCTGTCCATCCCATGGAGAAGAAACCATACAATGCCTTCTCAGTTTTACCTTTAACTTTATCGCGTATGGTAGCAATATCAGGAATTAATCCAATGTACCAGAATAATAAAGAAACTGAGAAGTAGGTTGAAATCGCAAATACGTCCCACAACAATGGGGAGTTAAAGTTAACCCATAAAGAACCAAATCCATTCGGCAGTGGTAACGCCCAATATCCTACCCATACCCTACCCATGTGGAATACGGGGAACATTGCAGCACAAATTACTGCGAAAATAGTCATTGCTTCTGCAGAACGGTTGATACTCATCCTCCATTTCTGCCTAAACAACAACAATACTGCAGAAATTAAGGTACCTGCGTGACCAATACCAACCCAAAATACGAAGTTAGTAATATCCCAACCCCACATTACGGATTTATTGATGTTCCAAACACCAATACCCGTCCATAAGGTATAAAATAAGCTGGCTACAAAAATACCCAAGAAAACAACGGACAATGTAAATCCAATTTTCCAGGATGTGGAGGGTTTGTTTAAAATAGGGCGAGCGATATCGCGGGTTACGTCTGCAGCGGTTTTATCGCCAGTAACCAATCTGTCCCTAATTATTGAATCGTGTATCATTCGGATGTAGATTGCTTTGGGTTAAACATTATCATTATTACGAATCTTGGTCATGTACATTACCGAGGATTGAACGTTTATTTCGTCCAATACTGTAAATCCTCTTTCGTTTTTGTACAATTTAGTTACCTCACTATTAGGATTATGCAAATCACCGAAAACGATTGCGTTTGCTGGACATGCCTTCATACAAGCAGTTTTTACCTCTACTTCGTTTGGAGATTTACCTTCACGCTTCGCTTTTAATTTGCCTTCCTGAATTCTTTGAACGCAGAACGAGCATTTTTCCATAACACCACGAGTTCTAACGGTAACATCGGGATTGATGACCATCTTGCCCAAAGGATTATTGAAATGGAAGTCGAAATTTTCGTTGTCGTTGTAACGGAACCAATTGAATCTTCTTACCTTGTATGGACAGTTATTGCCACAATACTTTGTACCGATGCAACGGTTGTAAGTCATTTGGTTTAAACCTTCTGAACTATGAGTAGTTGCCAAAACGGGACAAACTGTTTCGCAAGGCGCTGCAGCACAATGCTGGCACATCATGGGCTGATGGATAACTTCCACATTTTCCCAATGTGCAAATTCACCGTTGTCTGAACCATCGACTTTCGCGATTTCTTTTTCACGAGTTAATGAGTCGTTCTTGGTATTGAAAGAATAATAACGATCGATACGAATCCAATGCATCTCTCGGCGCAATCGAATCTCGTCTCTTCCCACAACGGGAACGTTGTTTTCAATAGAACAACTCACTACGCAAGTTCCACAACCGGTACAAGCATTTAGATCGATAGCCATGGCCCACAAATGATTGGGAGCACCGTCTTTTCTATACTCAGCTTTTTCCCAAATGGTGTAAACATGTGGTTTTGGCTTATCGTTACCTGCTTTTGGATTCTTTTTCCAAGCTTCAAAAGTAGATTCTCTAACGATATCCCTACCCTCAATAGAATGGTGGGTTTGTGTTTGTGCCAATTGATACTGCTCGTCACCTTTTTCTACCGTCACACCACTAATTACGTAATTGCGATTACTGGTTGAAGTTGATACAAAGTCGTAGGCATTAACTCCGATGGAATCGTAACCTTTTTCGATGCTACCCCCTACTTTACCCGCATGAGTTCTTCCATATCCAACGGCAAGACCAATGGTATTATTGGCCTGACCTGGCTGAACCAATGCTGGAACATTATTAAACGCAACATTGCCTGCCTTTACATTCACTGTATCGCCTTCTTTGATTCCTAATTTTTGTGCCAAAGATTTAGGAACGGAAACATAATTGTCCCACGTTACTTTGCTCACTGGATCAGGCATTTCATGCAACCAAGGATTATTTCCATGCTGACCGTCACGAACACCAGTTCCCTGATATAAAACCAAATCAATTCCATTGGATTTTGACGCATTGCTCACAGCTGTTGCTAAAGCAGAAACGTCTCCAGAATAAGAAACAGCGGCACTCACAGCTGGTGTAGTAGCTACAACGCCTTTCTCCAATGCCGCGTTGAAAGATTCATCGCTCGACAATGTTGATGACCAATTGTTTCTTATAAACAAATAGTACGGTGAAGCTTTAAATTTTTGTGAGAAAATTCCTTTTGCCGCAAAAGGATCTTTTTCAACAGCCGGAACAGCACCAGCAAATGCTAACAAAGACCATTGAGCTTGACGTGTATTGAACACATGACCGATGGTTGGCTGACTCAAATGATAAACTCCATTCTGAGGTTCAGCATCTCCCCAACTTTCTAAATAATGAGAGTCTGGACAAACATATTGACAAACCGCAGCGGTTTCATCTTTGGAGGAAGCAAAAGAAACTGAAAGTTCGGCTTTCTTGATTGCATTGGTCCATGCCTCTTTATTGTTGTTGTAAACAGGGTTAGTATTGTAGAATACAACAGCCTTCACAGAACCATTGTTCAGTCCATTCAACACAGAAGCTGCGGCTGAATCGTTACCTTGGAACTGCTTGCTGTAATTGGTCATATCGATGGTTGATCCATAATTACCTAACAACACATTGATGGCATTTACGATATTCTGGACAGCGGTATCGTTTGATCCGCTTACAACGATAGAATTACCTTTAGCAGCGATTAGTGCATCGGCAGATTTTTTGATTGCATTTCCTGCCAATTCACCTTGCTGAGCAACGGGAATCTGTTTCCCACCTGTAGATTGCGCAACTGCATTATAAAGTGAAGAAACATACAGCAATTCTTGAGAAGCACGCATAGGGAAACGATAATCTGCATTGGTACCGGTCATGCTCAAATTGCTCTCAAATTGAATATGTTTAGACATTCCACCTTCTACAGTAGGAATTCTATGTATCGAATATCCTTTTGTAAATTCTACCGGAGAAATCCAAGTTCCAAGAAAATCTGCACCAAAGCTCACAACCACTTTTGCCTTATCGAATCTATAAGTAGGAATAACGCGCTTTCCAAAATCACTCAAATTTGCATCCAACATTCCGCTGTAAGAAACGGCATCGTACATAACATGTTCGGTTGTAGGATAAGCAGCTTTAAATGCTTCAATAGCTTTAAGCGTGGAAGGAGAATGAATGGAATTGGAAACGATGGCAATTTTACCATTAGACGAAGCAATTCTCTTTAATTTCTCAGAAATTTCCGAATCCAAAGCACTCCAGTCGGAATTTTCAGAACCATTTTTCAATGGATTGGCCAAACGTTCGTTATCGTACAAAGCCAATATTGAGGCTTGACCAACTGCACAAGTTCCTCCGCGTGAAATCACAGAGTCAGGATTACCATCAATTTTGATTGGTCTACCTTCTCTAACTTTCACCTCCACTCCACAAGAAGCAGAGCAACCACCGCATGTAGAACGATAATAATTAGCAACACCAGGAGTAACGTCTTCGGGTTTAACCAAATAAGGAACTGCATGACGCACTGGAGTTTTGTAACATGCAGCCAATGCAACTGCCGTTACGCTAAATCCGAAGTATTTTAAAAAGTCGCGGCGATTGGCTTGAAGTTCAACTCCATTTTCGTTGAAAACTTCGTCCAAAGGAAGATTTTCCTGAAACTCATTCTTTTGAGCTGCAAGGAATTTAGGATCTCTCGATAACTCTTCCTCGCCTTTCCAATATTTTATATTGCTAGACATTTGTTTGTTTCTCCAATTAATTAATAGTGACACTTAGAACATTCCAAACCACCGTTCATGGCTGGGGTTACACGAACTTTACCATCGGCGGTTAAGTATTTGCCAGATTTATCCGCTTTCACTTTATCGTGTAAAGCTTTGTAATAGTTGTTGTTTTCAATATCAACACTTTCTCTGCGGTGGCAATCGATACACCAACCCATTTGCAAAGAACTGTGTTGTTGAACTACTTCCATTTTTTCGATAGCTCCGTGACAAGATTGACATTGCAATTTTCCAACTTTAACGTGCTGTGAGTGGTTAAAATAGGCATGGTCTGGTAAATTGTGAATTCTAACCCAACGAATAGGTTTTGGATTATCGCCATATTCTTCGCCTGGTTTCGCTTCTGGATTATAATCCAATGCCGCATAAATCTTTTTGATTTCAGGAGAAATTTCACCGTTGTATTTATCGGTCAATTGAACTCCTTTGTGGCAATTCATACAAGTATTCAATGCAGGAATTGATGCTTGCTTGGATTCTTCTACAGTAGAGTGACAATATTTGCAATCTAAATTCAACTCTCCAGCATGCAATTTATGTGAAAATGCGATTGGTTGCTTAGGTGCATATCCTTTCTGAACACCTACCTCGGTAATACTAAACTTATACCCATAATAACCACCGACAATGGCAACAATGGCAATTGAGAACAAAGTCAATACAATTGGATTTCTATTACCCAAATTACCTGGTAATAGGCGTTGAAATAAATTCTTTTTCTCTTTGTGTTCCGCTGGGAATAAATCAGGATTTTGTTCAGCAGCTACTTTACGTAAGGTATTTTTAACTTTAGATAGGACCAATAAAACCGAACCGAAAACCAATACCAATAACAATAAAATATAGATAGTGGTAGAATCATCCTTGGGTTGATCGGATTTATTATCGGTAACCGGACCTGTTTTCTTAGGTTCTGGAGCAGTTTTGATGTATTCAACAATATTCAGAACTTGAGCAGGAGTAAGGTTTTCAAATATGTTCATCGCCGCTCCACCATACTCGTTGTAAAGTGCTATAGCGTCGGCATCTTTTTCTACCGTACGGAATTTTTCATTGTTTCTAACCCATTTCACTAACCATTCTTCAGAACGGCGAGTATGGACTCCGCGTAATGCAGGACCCACTACTTTTTTGTCAAGGGCATGACAGCTTCCACAGTTATTGGCTTCGTATAACTTCTTGCCTTCTTCTGCGTTGGGCTTGTCTTGAGCATGTAGGGTAACACTAAAGGCGACAGCTGCCGTTAGTAACCAGGTTTTGATGGAATTTGAACTCATCTTTTTTAAGACAAT
>Ga0255283_1000082_pt1 | contig 10798 bp, 3 predicted proteins | sample AtltaT_40_FD_183701 | JGI IMG/M metagenome (GOLD analysis project Ga0255283, IMG submission 183701) | Metatranscriptome of freshwater microbial communities from Altamaha River, Georgia, United States - Atl_Atlam_RepA_8d (Metagenome... | ecosystem: Environmental > Aquatic > Freshwater > River... | reverse complement strand
TGGCAAGCCCGTAGTTTAGCTATTATTAACTACCCCTAAGACGTAGTCTGCCAGGCTACGAATTAATATAAATGGCTATTGGCTCCTCATAATAGCAAGAAGAGTTACTAGTGCACTAGTTAGCCTTAAAAGATTTCCATTGGATTGGGTGGCGGTATGTGCACATACCGGAATATTTTGCATCTCCTGCTAGGGGGGTATTTCACCACTTCGCTCTTGCCCCTGAGAACACTGTTCCCCGACTCTACCTTACGGTGGTTCCCCGATCAACGAGTCGTCTTCAGATCGGGTAGCGTGAATAACTTGACCATGCAACGCACATCGCTTACGTTGGGGGATTATACTCTCTGTAACGGCGGGCCTTTCACCACTTTTCCCAGTGCCGCGACCTCCGCCATTACCCTGTAACCATGCTCAGTTACAGGGCTAACAGGATGTTATGGCGTAGAGGATCATTTCATCAGCGTAGCTATGCTACGCAATAAGGTCAGACAACAGTCCATATACCGGACTCGACTGTGGACTTTTCAAAAATTCCGTCCAATGTTGCTTTAGAATATGCAGGTCTGATAGGAGGGTTTAAGAATTGATAATTAGGAGATAGTACAGCCTCGACTAACATAGTTTATGTAATTTAGAAAGTTTGTTAGACTGTAGTACTCAACCCTTAAAACACAGTGATTAAGAGTGGAAACTCTTTTATTTCATTATCAAAGACCTGATATGTGACTCCGCTATTAGCTCCGGTTAGACCTGCTATTTAAGTGCCCATATTATTGATTTATGATTTGTTAATTTTGGTAGGGTCACTTTTAGCATTATTGTTATAGACATTTACATCTACATTAGCATCTATTAAACTTACATCTTCTATGTCACAAATTGGAAGACGCACCACAGACTTGCTAGAGCAAGGTACCTAAGAATAGGTTATTTCATTCGTCCAATTTGAAGGGTCTAACACAACTCCAGAATAACCTTTTGGTAAAGCGTCCCATGTGTTAATAGGGGATAACGAGGCTAATGTTCCTCCTGTAGCAGTAATTTATACACCACCAGCAGGGCCTGTGCCGCTTACGTTAACTTGTTATTGTAGAGTCACTCCTGGTAGGAGATAAGAGCTAGCACCGTATCTAGTGGAATAGGTGGATATGGTACCCTAGATGGTCGTTACATTTGAAGTTGAGATACTCATCTAAGAAGCACCAACGATACGGTATTCTTAGGCTTATGGTAAGCCTGACATTAAATTCCCAAGAGAAATTTGAGAACCTTAGATTAGAGCTGCAGTTATAGCAACATTAGCTCCAATTCCTATAGGAATAATAGCACTACTAGCATTTAGTGGTACACATGCGTTAATATTATAGGCTGGCGACCATATAACAGCTATCTTAGCTTGGAAGGTCCCACCAATTTGATTTGATATAATGCTTTAAGTCTATTTCCTAAAGAGAGATGTAGGTGTAGCACCATAAGGGAGTCTAGATATACTATCTGAAGTTACTATCTCTGGTTTGAATACACAGTCCAGTATAGTTTTATCTACCTCCAGTATAATCTTGCTTTTAGGTATTTAAGATTATACTACCACTTGGTTTGGCATAGCAGTAAAAGGAGTGAAATTTGATAATGAAGGTACCATGTTAGTGGCAGTTTTAAGTAATCTATCTGTGACTCCTTCATGATCCGTAATGATAGCTTGTTTCACTTCTTTGACCATAGGCATGATCTATGGTAAAATTGTTTTGGCTGTTGCTACTGCTTTGTCTATAATTGGTGCTATTGTAGGGAATAGAGTATGTCGCTAGTCCCATATAGCACTAGCTCCTTTCTTGAGGAAACCTAAAATATCATCTGCTGTTACTAATCTAGCAATAGCTTCTTCAGTCATTGCCACTTCTTATTTCCCAAAATTTTCTTTTACAGCATTTATTACTTTCCTTCCTACAAAATCTCTCATCTAATTCATATTATAATTCATACCTGTTAGATGATCGCTTTCAAATTGTTTGAAGCTTTATAACATACTTTTGTCTCCTGATAATAAATTAGTTAATGTTAAATTCTCAGGTATTTATTTATGAAAATTCTCATAATAAGTTGACTTCTCACTTATCCTTCTAAAATTCTTCTTCTTGGGTTATCTGGGATAAAAAACGGGTTAAGGGAATCCCATATATGGAGGATAGAATTAAGAATAAGGCTAACGATTAGGGTTTGTTTTCTTTTTCTCTTTATTATTCTAATTCTTGTTGTCTTTCTTGTCTTTATTTTCACTAATTTGTAGATGACCATAGTCAATAAACTATACTAAGTTCTCGCGTTAATGAGATTTTGAATAAGTATAACTTTTTCTTAATTATTCAGATTGTTTTCTAAATCTAGATGGATACAATAATCACCCTGTAATGATTAATAACCACTGTCTAGACTAACGAAGAGCTACCTGTATTATAGGAAGTTCCCGAGAGTTGCTAACCTCCCTTTCAAGGTTGAGAACATTCCATTTTTGGGGGCGGATATCCGCTAAGATACCCTTTGTCCAATTGTCCCACGCTAAAATCCCTGCTTGTCTTAATGGGCCCGAATACGGACCCATCAAGATCAAACAGAGATCTTGGTATAGGTATACCCTCCCGATATTTCATATGATAATCCAGAACTCCATATATGGTATTCTGGGAACATATCAAGGAAGGTATTTAATTATGCTGAATGATCCACAGCACTATTATTGGAATGAATTTTGAATTTCCAATAATTATATGGGGCTACTAAAAGTTCTGCTGACCGCACGAATAATCCTGCAAGGAAGCCATAATCATAAGACCGGAAACAGCGCGCTACTTTCAAATATTCAATTTAATCTATTTTTGAATCGCTATAACCGTCAAAAATTATTTTATTGGGTAAACGTTATGACCCCCAAGCTAAACCATATCGAGTAAAAACTCTACTTATAAAACTAAATTTGCCTTTCGTTAACTAGCATTCTTTAATAATCTGTCCGAACCCGAAATATGTTGTCTCAGAAGGTTCAGTAGATTTGAAATACTACCTAATTTTTGATATTAATTCACTAATTTAGTTTTGTTTCAAGTTAATGACACTATCATCTCCAGATATTAAAGCATTCAAATTCTCAGCTTTTATTTGCATCATATAAGACCACATTAATCCCATAACTAAACAATTATAGATGTAGGTATACCAACATCCAGAAAAATTTGTCCCTGTTATCCAATGAGATTCTAAAATTTTCCCTTTGTATCTTATATTTAATCTTTTAGGTCTGAAGTTTAATAGTAAATCAGCAGCATCTTCTTTAAATAGAGAATTGGATTATCTCATTTATTTTTTTAAGATCTAGAAGAAGGGTTTTAGTGTTTGTTTGATAATACTATTATGTTAGTGCGCATCATGTCCTGAGTTGTCAGTACAGATGAAATAGTCTTATTTAAATTTACAACACTTCTCCTAAACCTATGCCATAGAGAGTCCAGTAATAGTCCAAGGTACAGTAGCTGATAAACACTTTGATAAATAATCTGATACCATTCCGCCTAAAACTCTAAATTTAAAAGTTGGAACTCCTATGAATCTTTCCCTATGAGATTCTTCACCAATCTCTCCTATCTTAGACATTAAATCCATTTAGTAGTCTCTTTTCTCCACACCATAGATTTTATAGTGTTCCCAAGCTTTTTGATATTCTTGGAATTTCTTGTTATCTTTCTCTTTCACTTTCAATAAATAATCATCCATATCTTGACTTGAAAATTATAATGGATGCTCCTTCATATATTACAGAGTCTTATAATAAATAGTAAATGTAGGTAATTTTTTGATAATCTTGAGATCTGGAAATAGTTTAGGTGCTAAATGTCTGTTGATTAAAGCTGCTTTTTAACTTAATAAGCAGTTACTAAAAGATCTTACTGTACTTTGAATAGCTAATGGTAAATTAACTAAACAAAATTCCTTAACAACATTCTTGCATGTACAAAATAATTCTGAATTATAAAGACTCTTAATTAAATTCTGATTAGGTTAACAACTGATTTCCTTATGTGATATTTTGATCGGATTACCAGAACCTAACTCATGCTAATAACCAGCAAATCCCTGAATAGAATGTATAAGTCTTCTATTACGTCTGATTTCAACGCTTGCTAATCTATCTAAGACTACTAGTATCGTAACGATACAAGTAGCATAAATAGGATCTACTAACAAATAAGCCATAAGTAAGAATAGGCAAAAGAATGACCAATATACAAACACATTAATTTCTCTGAACCTCCTTCTAAAGTTTTCAATTTGATTATGTTGTTTAGGGCTACATCCTGAATACAATACTACAGTTATGACGAGGCATAGTATAATCAAGATGAATTACTATATTATTTTAGGGATATAGTCTATAAATTTGAAATGGAATTAGGCTTATAGACCAATCATTATTAATAAAAAAGCTGCTAGGCAAATTTTAGCTAACATAGATCTTTCCTTCTCCTCTAAATTGTCACGGAATTTCTTATAGTCCTTCAGTTTAACACTGGGTTTGCAGGCAGCTAATGATGTCTCAAATGTCCCTTTAGCAGTAAGTCCAGCTTATAAATTAATTACTGTTTGTATACTGTTATTATATTATATTTACCTCATAGTGTACTATAAATTAACTAGGGCAACTATATAATCCTCATAAATTTCGAAAACTGTCAAGTGATAAGCCTCATGAGGTGCACTTCCTACATATATTATACCTTCAGTTAATCGGTAATGATTTATAAAGCAACCTCTATAGTTAATTTCAGTAGTATCAGGCTATGAATAACTAATTAGAGCCATATGACCAGAGTATTAGTGAGATTAAATTAAATCTTCCAACTAAGCTTAAGTCAAAATAGTATTTTGATCATAATTACACTAATTACAAAATTAATATGGTGTTTTCATCTTAGAATGATCAAATGGATTTTTCTTTCTCTCCAAATCATATAAATCTCTATCTAACTTCATAGCATCAATCCTTCCTTATCTAATTAAATCACAGATAGCTCCAGGAATTGCTTTGTGTTCCTTGTATAAATTTTCAACAAACGGTACAGATAATTAACCACCAAACTATGGAAGAGCTTGGGATTGATAATCAAATTTGTGTTACAATGTGTGCTAATCATGCTCTCCTGATGAATTTCTAAATGACACTCTCCAGAGGCTAGTATCATATTGAGATTAAGCATGAGTTATACTAAGGATCTCATCTAATTATGAATATAACTCTTCTAACTTATTAGGATTGATATAAATATAATAACTATAAACATTATTGTTGATTTTTTTATAATAATGTTGATTACTAAAGAAGCTATCTATCTCATTAATCACAGAATTAGGAGCAATAATTTAAATTAATTCATAAACTGAATGTCTATTTAAATAAATAGGAATAGGATCTAATTCAGGTTTATTATTTAGTCTAGCATAATTACTCCTAGATAATTAATATTTGAATCTAGTCTTTTATAATTCTCTAATGTTTTTAGGTGCTTTTTCTACTAGATAGCTATCAAAATCTTCTAAGGTTTATATATTACTCAACTAAGAATATATGTCATATAACTAAGTACGAGTACCTTTAAAATAACAAAACTCATCATTGAAACCATGCCAAAATTTAGATGATTAATTTATGATGTACACTAATCCATCCTCTAAATTATTAGCAACGGGCAACTTGAAAGCATAGTTCTTAGACTCATTCTATTATAGTAGTTACTCATTTCTTGATTTGATTTCTAATTCTAGATCTATTTTTGATTAATTTAAAATTTGATCTAATTTTTATTCTTACTTCTTTCTTTCTATTTCCTAAACTAAATTGATTTCTTTAGGTCTGATAATAGATGCAGATTTACTAGATCTAGGACTCTTAGTCTCCTTAGGTATTTCTTCCAACTCATATTCTTTATCTTACTACTTATTAGCTGTAGATACCAATTCAATAGATTCTTGTTTTCTTTCTTATACTACAACTACTTCTTATTAAATAACTTGTACATCCTATTCTTTCCTAACAAATTCATCTTCTACAACCTCAGATTTTTATCGAGTGATCTTAGAATCGATTAGTGTTTCAGTATCAGAATCAACTTCTTTTTTCTCTTGAACTTATTCGATTTCTATAATGACCTGATCTGATTAACTTACTGGTTCATATTGTGGTTTCTTATTCCTACTTGATAGTAGTTTTCCAAATATACTAAAGAAACTAGATTTGGGACTTTCTATGATGGATTCCTCAAATTCAGATTCTTTTCCTTAGATATTACCAAGTTTACATGTTCTATCACTTGGCTCAATAAATTTCTGTGGTTAAGAATATTCCACAGGTTTTAACTCCTAATTATTAGCCTCTAGCTCTTTGTTTTTCTCTAGTGCTAATAATTTCTTCTTAGAAGGTCTCATTTTAGGTAAATTGTCATAAACTATTTACTCATTGATTTAATCTAATTTATCTTCTAAGGACTATATCTCAATTTACTCTTTAGATCTAATCTCAGTTTAAATTTGTGCTGGTTTCTTTTTATATTCTTATATACTCTTATCCAATTTGTTTTCTCCGAAAATAGTATCAATTGCTATTAATTATTCCTATTAGAAACTAGATAATTATTAATACTATGTTTTTTTCTTATATTTATCATCATCTGGAGGATCATCACCATCATCATCAAATTAAGGATGTTCATCTGCATCATCATCTAGAAATCCCTCATCATATAGATAGAATAGATCTTCATGTATCCAAACATTATCTCCTTCTCCTACTAAGGAATCTTCATCAGGATCATAATGCCATTTACCTTGTTCGTCTATGTCTATAATAGCTTAGATAGGATCTTTAATAGTCCAAAGATCTCGTACTTTTTTCTAAATTTATTAAGGATTCATCTTAAAATGTCTTTAGCCAAAATCAGTTAATAGACTAGAACCACCAGGGAATACATTGTATTTTATACCCTTATCTTCAATTTTCCAATCATGTATAATTGCATAGGTTTCAAGTCCCTATGAAATCTCAATTCTCCCTTACTTCAATTAGAATCCCTAGCCCTAATGAGATTATGCATAATTTTTACTAGCTTTAGGATGGCAATATGCATAATGAGCTTCTTTTATAGGTTTAAGAATATCTTAAGCTTGTTCTTCTTCAATAACTAAAATATGCCATGTAATAGTAGTTTCAAAACCATCAACTGTAACACTGACAGGATAAAAATAAACAGTTACTGGTGAATTAGCGTAGATAATGTTAATATCTGACACATTATTATTAGCTACTAAAAGATCAGGTCCCTTAAGAGTTATACAATGAGTATTACAATATTCCCAAACACATTATGGGTCCTATTTATCTATAATTGGAAAATTGTGAGCTTTTAAAATCTCATTAGCTTTTATAAGACAATCCTAACTACCGAATCCTTTTTAGAATTTCTTAAGCCTATCATTGAATCCCATTAGTTTACCTAACATAGTTTACAATAACTCAGGGTTACTTGCTAAGTCAACTAAATGGTCCTACATTTTATCAGGATCTTTTATATAAGCTAATGTTCCTATCTAAAAAAGAGGAGTGTATTTACTATTAGCAAACAGAACAGCCAAGTAGAATTTTTCACCTGCTATTGTAATAATAGGAGTGTCAATTTTGAATAGAGTTAGAGCTGCTTAGATTTAATGTTAACTAAGCTTTAATAATCCTTCTATACTATTCCTAATTTCATGGAATATCTTAAAATCTTATCTAGTTTCTCCTATGAATATACTCAAATCATCACATTTTAATTTCTTTCTCTGTTATTAAATGCAATTTAGATAGCCTGCTATATAATCCATAGAAGTTCCTGCTAATATGGCAGATGGAACCTTAACAAAATAGAGATTTTTGGTTCTACTAGTTCCACCTTATTCTTGTTTGATCTCTACCTATCCTGGTTTTCCGCCGAATTTGATAAGATATTCACTCTATAGTATAGCCTCTAAGTCTAATTCCACTTGAGCTTATTAAAACGATAAGAAGGCACTTTCTACACAATAATAGTATTCATGACCATCAGGTTTTATGAACAATCTAGCAAATCCTGTTTTTAGTTTCTCTTAACTAGAATATTCCTAATACATATTAATAGATGGTACTGATAATATAAATAATCCCTCTTCTTCATAAATTTTAATTTGATGAGATAATAAACCTTATAAATCACCAATGCATTCTAAGATGTTTAAATGTTCTTGATATTAATATTCTTTTATAGACATTGGTTTGTCATCGCTCTTATAAATAATTTCATCTTTGTATGTTGTTGTATACATGCAAACAGTACCTTATTTAGCTGTTGTATTGATCCCATAGATTTTCATTAATTTTAAAATATTCTATCTAGTATCATAAGGGAAATTCCAGTGTTACCAATCAATACCTTAAATTAAATGTTTAACTTGTTAATCAAATTTAATGATTGGATCATAGTCTTATGATTACTAAACACCAAAGAATATTTTATAATATAATTCTATATCTGTTTCAAATAACTTATTCATTTCAGCCTTTAACTTAAATCCGGATTATCTAATTAATCTTAGTCTAAGTGTATCAGCCTCATCTACTCCTTTAGCTTTGTCAGGATGTCCAATAGTAGAAGTAGGATCACGATAACACTTGTGCCAAAATTCCTTAGTACGGAAGTCGCCGAATTCCAAGAATTTGGAGTTTTCTACAGTTATTTCAGGATGGATACTCTATAGGAAACTCTCTAGAGTATCGATGACAATTGACTCTTTTCTGCCCATTCTTCTGTTAAATTCCTAATAAGAATCAGGAAATAATAATTTGAATTGTTCGAAATAAATGGAATTCAAACTTCTGAGATTGAAATCTAAATTTTAGAGTTACTGATAACTGATAGGTGGGTACCTAATTCCCGTATCCTACCAAATCTTATTAAATTCCTCTATTTATATTTAATCAGCAACTGTTGATTTGTAATAATAATTACCTTGTCTCTTAATATCTGGTGATATAATAGGTATAATCCAAGAATATTTCTCATCTAATCTGAACCATTAGTTCTTTTTATAAACAAATATTCTATCATTGGCTGGTAATTTCTGTAATATGTTGTATACACCTATTTCATGTAATGTCTTGTTATAACTTAATTATTTAGGCCAAGGTAATGGAGAGACAAGCTATTAAATTCTGATAGTAGATGTTCTTTTAGAATTAGTCTATAAATATATATCATATCCTACTTTCCTAACTTAATATTAACTAAAGTTTATAGTAACTTTATATTTATTCTAGAGTTTATATGGAACATCACAAGTATAAGGTTCATTATTTCTTTCCCTATAATAGGTTTGAATGAAAGATTTTTAATTATATGAACATCCTAATAGTAGCATAATTAAATGACTTATTGCTTACGGTGTAAGTTCAAAGTTATTTCTACCATATCTCAACTTGACAGATCTGTTAGATGTTTCATCATAATGAACGAATTATATCTTATTTTCTAAAAGGATTGACTTTAATATCTCACAATTTGGATTCTAGTATAGATAGGTTTACATAAGTGTGAATGATAATGGCATAGTTTCATCAGATGGATAAACTAAACCTTTTCTCAATTAATCAGGTCCGATTTGAAGATTAATTGGTTGATATTCTATTTTATAGTTAATACTAGGATTCTTAATATCTTTATACTGAAATTCTGTACATAGTTTAATGTCTTATTTAATTTTAACTATTTCTTGAGCTTAAACAGTGATTGTTTTTCTAAATAGGAAATTAGAATCAGTGTTATTATTAGCATTGTCATTTCTGAATTATATGGTTTCTCCATCCATAATATCTCGCTTCCTAACCATAATTTAATATTGAGGCTTATTATGGGTATTAGGAAGACATAGAGCGAATGCTAAATAGAATTAATAATTTCTAGTAATCCATGTATTATCTTAATCAATTTATACCTATTCTATAGTGTAATCTTAAGTTGCTTTCATTTATCTACGAGCTTTAGTTTAATCAGCTTTCTTATTAGTTTTAATAGCTTTCTCTATTTTCAATTTCTTTTCTTTTTTAAAAGGTTAGTAAGATTCTATTGCTTTCATATCTCTAAATAGTACCTAAACTTTAAATAATTCCTATGGAGTAAGACTAAAGTTTAAATTTTAATTATCAGTACTAAAACGGATCCCTAATTTGACTAATTTTTATAATTTGGTATTTAGATCTTATACAGATTCATTGTTAATTTAGACTTCATATAAGATACTTACTTTATTTCTTTCTATTTTCTAATATCTCACTAACTCTTTACCTAATTCTATAACTTTATCTCTAGCTTAATCAATGGCTAATTTTCTTGATTTTTCTAGATTGTATGCTAGAGCTTCTAATTTACTTTTATCTTTCTTGTTTTAAATGAATGGAATTTGTTGAATGTATTTTAGACCTTATTATTATTCTAGTTTTAACGTTTGTAGAGCCAATCTCATAGTATCGGACTAAGATCTCATAAGTTAGTTTAGGTCAGAGTAGATCTTATTGAGTTATTATTGGCTTTAAATCTTAATTGTATTAGATAGATATGGCACCTATTAAATTCCATAATCTTATTCTAAAACAACTAAACTATTGCTATCGCTAAATGATAGGCCTCTATCGAGAATGGGTTTTAGGATCTAGTTCCCCAGGCTAGAAACGAGAACATTAGCC
>Ga0255283_1000079_pt1 | contig 10829 bp, 7 predicted proteins | sample AtltaT_40_FD_183701 | JGI IMG/M metagenome (GOLD analysis project Ga0255283, IMG submission 183701) | Metatranscriptome of freshwater microbial communities from Altamaha River, Georgia, United States - Atl_Atlam_RepA_8d (Metagenome... | ecosystem: Environmental > Aquatic > Freshwater > River... | reverse complement strand
TTCTTCTTCTCCATCTGCCAAGGGAACAATTTGAGGAATATAGTCCTCGTTCGCCCCAGGTTTCGAATAATCATACGGCCAACGATGAACAACAGGAAGTGCCCCTGGCCAATTACCATGGATATGCTCAACCGGGGTTGTCCACTCCAATGTATTTGATTTCCATGGATTTTGAACTGCCTTAGGCCCACGGTAAATGCTGTAAAAGAAGTTAAATAAAAACACAAGCTGTCCGAGTGCTGCAATAATTGCGAAAACCGTTACGATTACGTTTAAGTCCATAATCATATTAAATGAGTCTGTGTCAAATTCTCCATACACTGAATAATCATAATATCTGCGTGGTGCTCCTGCAAGCCCTACAAAGTGCATTGGGAAAAACACGCCGTATGCCCCAACAATGGTAATCCAAAAATGTGCATAACCCATTCTATTATTCATCATACGACCATACATTTTAGGAAACCAATGATAGACTCCAGCGAACATTCCAAATACAGCCGACATCCCCATTACTATGTGGAAGTGGGCTACAACAAAATATGTGTCATGAATCGCAATATCTAATGCAGAATCTGCTAAGATGATTCCTGTAACTCCCCCTGTAATGAATGTGGAAACTAAGGCGATGGCAAATAGCATGGCCGGTGTGTAGACAATAGAACCTTTCCAAAGCGTGGTAATGTAGTTAAATACTTTTACCGCAGAAGGAATCGCAATTAAAAGCGTTGTAAACACAAACACGCTTCCTAAGAAAGGATTCATTCCCGTGATAAACATATGGTGTCCCCATACGATGAAAGATAAGAACCCAATCGCCAAAATTGATCCAATCATCGCTTTATAACCAAAGATTGGCTTACGCGCATTGGTCGCAATTATTTCTGAAGACAAACCGAGCGCAGGTAACAATACGATATATACTTCTGGGTGGCCTAGGAACCAAAATAAATGCTGAAACAAAAGCGGTGAACCCCCATGATTGGTTAACATTTCGCTACCCACCATAATATCGGATAAATAGAAACTAGTTCCTCCCAAGCGATCCATAATCAAGAGAAGCGCTGCAGATAGTAAAACTGGGAAAGAAAGCACTCCTAAAATAGCTGTCACAAAAAATGCCCAAATCGTCAAAGGCATCCTTGTCATTGTCATCCCGGTTGTTCTTAAATTCAACACCGTTACAATGTAATTCAAACTTCCCAACAATGAACCAGCAATAAAAATTGCCATAGAAATCAACCATAAAGTCATTCCAAATCCAGAGCCACTTACTGCCTGAGGTAAAGCAGATAAGGGCGGATAAACGGTCCATCCCGCCATGGCAGGACCATTTCCAGCTGTTCCCCAATCTCCTGGTATATCAATTCCAAAAATGGATCCGTTCATTACAAACAATGAAAGAAACATGATAAGGGAAGAAACAAGAAAGAACCAGTAAGATAACATATTAAGGAATCCAGAGGCCATATCTCTTGCCCCTAATTGCAATGGAATCAGGATATTAGAAAATGTGCCTGACAATCCACCAGTTAATAAGAAGAAGACCATTATAGTACCATGGATAGTTACTAATCCTAAATACATATCTTCCTTTAATATCCCGTTGGGTGCCCATTGCTCACCTAAAAAGAAATTCAAGAAATCTGAGCTTTCTCCCGGCCATGCTAATTGGATTCTAAAAAGAATAGATAATAGCATTGCCACGATTCCCATAAATACAGCAGTTATCAAAACTGCTTGCCAATCATCTTATGATCTTGACTAAAAATATATTTTGAAACAAAACTCTCTTCATGATGGTGATCATGATGATCATGAGAATGTGCATTGTGTTCTGCTGAAGCCATGTTTTTTTATTTTTATTTCTTTAAATAATTAATTCATTTCTGTATTTGCAGGTTCCGCTGCAGGTGTTGGTGCTGCTGCAGGAGCTGGAGCTGCCGGAGCAGGAAAGAAGCTTGCCTTGAAATTCTTTGTCGCTTTTCCTTTCATCCAAGCATTGTATTCATTTTCTTCCAAAACAACTACCATCATTTTCATTTTGTAATGCGCGCCACCACAAATTTTGTTGCACATTAACACGTAATTGAAGGTTGGCAAATTCTTAATTTCCTTCATTTTTTTTGTTGTAATAGTTGGCGTAAACTTAAGACGCGTACCATAGCCTGGAACGGTGTTCATTTGCTGCCGGAAATGCGGGAAATATGCAGAGTGAATCACATCCTTTGAACGGAATGTAAATTCATAGGGCTTATTTACACAAAGATAAAGGGTGTCTTTTTGAATAATATCATCATAAACATTCTTATCTTTTTTCTCATTATGCGTTGCTTTCATTTGATGAAGCAAACGAGAAAGTCTTTCTTTAGCCCCTAAATCTTTACGCAATGCTGCTGAAGCAGAGTCGGTTAAGATTAAATCCCTATTATTAATGATTTTTTGAAGATCCAAAATTCCTCCAGCCGCATGACGCATCGCGTAAATTGACGAATCAATAGTAGCTTTTGTCATTAAACCTAATTCATTGTTGCCTAGAATTAACTTATAGTCTGCTCTTCCAAGAATATTGTCTCCTCCAGCGTAACGTGCAGTCCAATCGAATTGCTTTGAATACAACTCAACTCTAATTGCTTCCTTGCTTGATGGCGACGTTAATTCATTCCATGTTTTTAAACCAAGAATAATAATCACTGCCAAAACTGCTGCCGGAACCACTGTCCATAACATTTCTAATTTGTTGTTGTGCGGATAGTAATAGGCACTAACTCCAGGACGTTTTACATACTTGTATGAAAAATAAAACAACAAGAAATTTGTTAAAAAGAATATGGCAATAATGATGGCAAAATTCAGATTCAACAACCAATCGGTTGAATCTCCTTCCAAGGATGCAGAAGGACCTCTTCCTGTCCAACCATATTTAGCCATTAGGTACAAAAAGCCTCCAAACTGAAAAAACATAAACAACAACAACAGCTTTGAGTTTAAATAATTATCCCTTTGCGGAATTTCATTCTCTCCACTATTACGAAGTTTGGATGTTAGTTCGTATACCCTAACCAGCTGCGCAATGGCTACTGCGCCCAAAACAACAATTAAGATTATAATTAATTTATTTTCCATTTCTACCTCTTATTATCATTAAAACTCATGATGTATACTTTCATCCAAAAACGGGTGGTTCACCGGCGTTAATGGGGCTTTCGTTAAATTCTTCAATAGAATAAGTATAAATACACCAGCCATTAACAAGGCTAGTCCAATCTCTAAATTTCCAATGGTGGCATTTGCCCCTAAGGATCCCGCAGATACCATGATGTAAACATCTAACCAATGTCCGGCAAGAATAATCAAGCCAACAAACATTAGTACGCCAGCATCCCTCTTGGCATCACGAGACATTAAAATCAACATTGGGAAAACAAAATTGATAAAGAACATTCCAAAATAAAGAAATTTAAAATGTTCGGTTCGCATTACATAATAAACGACCTCTTCTCCGATGTTTGCATACCAAATTAGCATATACTGTGAGAACCATAAATATGACCAAAGGAAAGAAATAGCAAAAATCCATTTACCAATGTCGTGAATATGCGAATCGTTTACATTTTCAAGATACCCAAGTTTCTTTAAATATAGGGTTGTCAAAACAATCACCACCATAGCAGAAACCCACATTCCTGCAAAAGTATACCAACCAAACAAGGTACTATACCAATGTACATCTATTGACATTAACCAGTCCCAAGCAGAAGTTGAGCTAAATACAGCAAAAAACACTAAGAATGTTGCGCCTTTACGATAGTTGGTAAAATGAATATCTGTTCCACCTACTTGATCTTCTAATAAGGACCGCTTTCTGAATCCTCTTAAGAAAAGTAAATAAACGGTAAAATAAACTAGCGTACGAAGCCAGAAAAAACCAAGATTCAAATAGGGTGACTTGCCTTGAATTATTTTGTCTTCGGCCACTTCATGGCCATCCATCCACAAATAAATATGTGCCCCTTTCAAAAAAGAAATAGTTAGCAACACAATTCCAAAAATCCCAATTCCATAAGGGAGATACAAGGCCACAGATTCAATGACTCTTTTTACCACCGCGTACCATCCGGCTTCGGTTGCGTAATTTAATGCCAAGAAAAACAAGGCGCCAAGTCCAATTGCGAAAAAGAAAAACGCGTTAATTAGTCCGTTGGTCATTAAGCGGGTTGTAAAATGAGCATCTCCCATTCCGGAAACTAAACCAATAATGAACAATAAGGCTCCTACACCAATTAATCCGAAGGCTGTGTTTTTTGCTTTCTTTGTAATAGTAAATTCCATGGTTCCTTTTTTAATTTATTGTGTCTTGAGTTACATTGGGTTGTGCGGGTGCCTTACCATAATTCGGGTCTTGTAATTGTCTGATATAGTGAATTACAGTCCAAATTTCTTTTTTGTTCAACAATGAACGATGCGACCCCATCATTCCTTTTCCATAGTATATGGAATAGAACATCTGGCCATCAGAAAGTGCAATTCTTTCTGCGTAGTTAGGAACACCAGAATAAGCCCCTGAAACCACCATTGGACCATTTCCATCACCTTTTTCTCCGTGACAATGTTGACACATGGCAGTAAACAATTCCTTACCCTTGACTAACACTTTATCATCTAAAGCCAACATGTTCTTATCTGCTAACGCAGCAGCATAATGGTCTTCAGATGTAACTTTTTCATTATACAAGCCATGGGATGCCCTAAAAGTAACATTTGCCAAGCGTGTGTAAGGCATCATAAGTTTAACCTCCGTGCTATCCTTTCCATAATAAGGAATAGTGAATGAAGGAGGTGTTTTAACAGTTAATTGCGTTTTTTTACTTTCATCTATTCTTCCACGCACTTCACCATAATCAACGTATGCCTCAAGTGCAGGTGATCGATACATGTCTGGCATATATTCAAGACCAGGACTATCAGCGTTGGACGTACAAGAGCTTAATAGTAAAACTCCTATTGAAAACGAACCAACAAAATATAAAAATGACTTTCTCATTGTCTTTCTTGTGTCTTATTCAATAACTTTCTTTTCTAACTCAACGAATCCAGTATCTTTTAATAATTCGTCTAATTTTTCCTCTGTAACTCCATGGTTTTCAGATAAACGAATTTCCATTACGAATTTATCATCTGTCGTTCTCGGGTCTGGATTTTGTGCTGGCATTACTGGAAGGGTTCTGTTTAATAAAAAATAAGTGATTGCCATACCGTGCGCTGCACACAATACGGTGAATTCAAAGGAAACGGGAATGAAGGCAAGGATGTTCTCAACATAAGAGAAGTTCGGTTTACCCCCGATATTCATTTTCCATTCCACCACCATGAAATAATACATTCCAATTGTGGCCAAGCTTAAACCGGTTAAACCATATAAGAAAGCCATAATTCCAAGTCTTGTGCCTTTAACACCAATAATAGGATCAATTCCGTGGATTGGGAATGGGCTATAAACTTCTGAGATTTTAACCCCACCTGAGACGAGCTTTTTAGCGCTTGATTTCAGCACTTCGTCATCTCCATACATTGCATAAATAATTTTTTCTGACATGAGTCCCAATTAATGATGTTTGTAATAATCCGGCGATTCTTTGTAGGATTGCCCCGAACCTTTTAAAATCGTTTTTACTTCGTTTAAGGCAAGCACTGGAAAATATCTTGCGAACAATAAAAAGAAGGTGAAGAACAAGCCGATGGTTCCAATGTAAACCGCAATATCAATGTGACTTGGATAATGCATGCTCCATGCTGCCGGAATATAATCTCTATGGATTGAGGTTACAATGATCACATAGCGCTCAAACCACATTCCAATATTTACAACGATTGAAATAAAGAAGGTGAAAAGTAAACTTCTTCTAAGGCGACGAATCCACATTAACTGAGGAGAAATAACATTACAAGTCATCATCGACCAATAAGCCCACCAATACGGACCGGTTGCACGGTTCAAGAAGGCATACGCTTCGTATTCAACCCCTGAATACCAAGAAATAAACAACTCCGTTATGTAAGCGGTTCCTACAATGGACCCCGTTACCATAATTACAATGTTCATATATTCAACGTGTTTAGTGTGGATATATGCCTCCAAATTCATTGCCTTTCGCATTACCAAAAGCAAGGTTTGTACCATGGCAAAACCAGAGAATACTGCCCCAGCAACAAAATATGGAGGGAAAATGGTGGTGTGCCAACCGGGTACAACCGATGTCGCAAAGTCAAATGATACAATCGAGTGTACGGAGAATACAAGCGGTGTTGCTAAGCCTGCTAATACCAATGAAACCAATTCAAAACGATTCCAATGTTTTGCTTTACCAGACCAACCAAAAGATAAAATTGAATACATTCTTTTGGCCACTGGTTTTTTTGCACGATCCCGAATGGTAGCAAAATCAGGGATCAACCCTATGTACCAAAATACCAACGAAACAGATAAATAGGTAGAAATTGCGAATACATCCCAAAGTAATGGAGAATTAAAGTTTACCCACAATGAGCCGAAATGGTTTGGAATTGGTAACACCCAATAACCTACCCAAAGTCGTCCCATGTGAATGAGTGGAAATGTCCCAGCCATGAATACGGCGAAAATGGTCATTGCTTCTGCCGAACGGTTGATTGCCATTCTCCATTTTTGTCTAAACAGCAACAATACGGCGGAAATTAGTGTGCCTGCATGTCCAATTCCAACCCACCATACGAAATTTGTAATATCCCAAGCCCATCCAATGGTTTTATTTAATCCCCAAACACCAATTCCTGTCCCTAACAAATACATGATGGAACCTACGCCATACAAGCCTATTACCAAGGCAATTGTAAACAATATATACCACATTCTTGGGGCTTTCCCTTCTATCGGACCACAAACATCTTCGGTTACATCATGGTAAGTTTTATTACCGAGGATGAGGGGTTCTCTTATAGCTGCTTCCTTTTGCATTTTTTTCGCTTTAGAATTCTACAAATATCTTTAGTTTCTCACTTTTACTTTATACCAAACGTTCGGTTTTACACCAACCTCTTCGAGCGCTTGATAAGCTCTTGAATCAGTTGAACTTGCATAAATTTCCGAGTTGTTATCATTCCAGTCTCCAACAATAATTGCATTGGTAGGACAGGCTTCCGAACACGCTGTTTCTAACTCCTTGTATTTAACCGCTCTTAGTTCTTTTTTGGCAGTTAACTTTGTACTTTGAATTCGTTGAACACAGAATGAGCATTTTTCCATTACCCCTCGCGTTCGAACGGTAACATCTGGATTCAATACCATTCTGCCTAAATCATCCTGCGCTGGATTTATTTCAGTGAATTTTTTATACGACGGGTAATTAAACCAGTTAAATCTTCTTACTTTATATGGGCAGTTGTTAGCACAATATCGTGTTCCAATACAACGATTGTAAGCCATTTGGTTTAAGCCCTCATTACTATGCGTTGTTGCAGCAACCGGACATACCGTTTCGCATGGTGCATGGTTACAATGATGACACATTAATGGCATGTGAACCACTTTAGGATTATCCGCTGCTTTTTCTGCATTAGAGTAATTAAAGTTGTCTTCATCCTTCTTCTTACCAATGGCAGATTCCTCGTCTGATAAATAATAACGATCTAAGCGAATCCAGTGCATTTCTCGACCTCTTCTTACCTCATCTTTTCCAACTACAGGTACGTTATTTTCGGCTTGACAAGCCACTAAACAAGATCCACAACCAATGCAAGATGAAAGGTCAATGGTCATTCCCCATCTATGACCGATTTTCTCAACTGGATGGGCATTCCATAAATCGAAATCTGAAATGGGTGCCTCTTCATGATGTCCATGCTCATTAAGGTGCTTGATTTTGTGTGCAGGGTTATATAATTCTTTATCGCCTTTTAAAAACGTTGATAAAGTTGTTTCACGCACAATTGAATCCCGACCCATTACAGTATGATGTATCTGAGTTGAAGCAATTGGATACTCCCCATCCACTTTTGTTAAGGTTGCAGTGGCGGAATAATTTCGCAATCCGTTTTCTGAACCTAAACAAGGGTATACATTCACCCCAATTGTTTTTTTATTGCCTTTTTCGTCCAAATCATGACCGCCATATTCTTTGGTTTGATAAGCCCCCCGACCGATACGCTCACCATTTTTACCTCGGCCATAACCTAAGGCAATCCCTATCGTGTTTTTGGCCTGACCCGGCTGCGGGTAAACCGGAAGCGTAATTTCAGTTCCATTAACTTGAACTTTGGCGATGTTAAGTCCATGCTCTTGATCAAAGGTTGTAACAAAGCCCAATTCCTCCATTTGATTAGGACTCATGGTTATGTAATTATCCCAGGTAACTTTTGATATTGGGTCTGGAAGCTCTTGAAGCCAAGGATTGCTGGACATTGCCCCGTCGCGGATGGCTGTTTTTTGGTAGAATACAACTTCCCAATTTCCGCCTTTGGTAGGATTAGAAATAGGTGCTGCTTTATATTCTGTCATTGCTAAAGGCGCTACTTCAACGGTAGCACAACTATTGTGGGTCAACAGTGCGAAATCGCCTTTATGAATAATACTTGCAGTTGTTTTAATTGCTTCATATGCCACATCGGAATCCTTACCTTTTCTGCTTGACAGTCCCGCCCACACTAAAATTGATTCTAATTCGGAATAGGTGTCTCCCAATGGACGGATGGTTGGTTGGGCAACAGCATAGTGATTGGCTTTTGCTTGATAATCATTCCATCCTTCCAACTGATGATGATTCGGCACAATAAACGTTGAAAGCACAGCGCTCTCATCAGCATATCTTGATGTGGACACAAACATTTTTAAACTGTCTAGTCCTTTTACCAAAGCATCCCCTTTGGCAGAGGTATAGACAGGATTTGATCCTAAATTAATTAAAACATCTGGTCCTTTTCCGGCAATTATAGCACTAAACAATTTATCAGCCTCTTGATCATTAGACTGAAATAACTTAATGTCGTTATTCAAATCAATTGTTGTACGGTATGCCATTAATTGATTATTGATGGCATTCGTTAATAATTGTTCTGCCACATTATTTGATCCACAAACAACAAGTGAATCTTTCCGGCTGCTTTTAAGCGCCTTGATTGCAGCATCAGCATCTTTCTTTTGGACATCAGAAAGTGTCACTGCAATGGCGGAACTACCCCCAAGACCTTTAAGAATATATGACAATACTGAAGCCGCCTCAGAAGGCTTGATTTGCGTTCTTGAATCAGCATTCGAACCCGTTATAGAAAGAACTGATTCAAACTGATAATGTTTTGACATGTTTTTTCCCGGCGCACGATTTATTGCATATTGTGCGGCATATTCATTTGACAACAACCAAGTGCCTAGGAAATCTGCACCAACGCTTACAATAGTTTTAGCTTTTGAAAAATCATAGGACGGAATCACTGCCGCACCAAAATTTAATTCATTCGCTTTGCGAATCGCCGAATAGGAAACCCCATCGTATTGCACTATATTCACATTTGTTACACCATTCGTGTTGTATGCATTTGAAAAAGATGCAAGCGCAGCATTAAGCGAAGGGCTGATAATTGTAGGTGTCAATACAGTTATGGTCTTTGCTGTTTTCAAAGCAGCCACAATAGACTTATCCGCCTTGCTTACAGACACATTTCCCTTTGCTCCTTTCGCCTGAATACCATTCAATCTTTCACTGTCATAAAGACTAAGAACAGATGCAATGATTTGTGGATTGGTTGCGCCACTCGTGAAACCATAATCCTTATTTCCTTTAATGAAAATTGGTCGCGCTTCTCTGGTTTTTACAATAATACTTGCATAGGACATCCCATCATAATAAGTAGATGCGTACCAAGTTGCAACACCTGGGGTAACATCTTCCGGCTTATTCACATAGGGAACCGCTTTAGTTACAGGGGCCTCACATGCCGCGAGTGTTGCCGCTGCAACAGAAAACCCAAGAAATTTTAGGAAATCCCTTCTTCCAGAAGATGCTTCTGCAAGGGATTCATCACCTAAAAACCCTTCAATAGGGTGTTGAAATGGGAACTCATTGTCCCGCTGTTTGATAAATTCAGGAGTTTGTTTTAATTCTTCAATCCCCTTCCAATATTTCTTTGTTACTTCCATAACTATATTATTCGCTACTGTAAATTAATAGTGACATTTAGCACATTCCCATCCACCCAATTCGTTCACGGTAATCTTTCCGTCATTTTTAAGGTACTTTCTATAAAGTGCTTTATCTTTCTTAAGTCTGCGGTGAATTTCATCATAATAACCACTCTTTCCATCGCCTATTGCCACCTCTTTAGCAGCATGACACTCAATACACCAACCCATGGTTAACGTTGTTTTTGAGAGCTTGATGTTTCCTTCCACTTTATTTAATTCTGAAACCGGCTGAACCTTGGCTGTTTCTTTCATTTGGGTCATGTCACCATGACACTGTTTACAATATATTCCTCCAACATTTACGTGCTGAGAGTGGTTAAAATAAACATGGTCAGGTAGAACATGCACCTTGTTCCAAACGATAGGTTTTCCCGGTGTGTTACGGTAACCTCCTGCTGGCCCAAAAGACGGATCCCAACCTGCAGCAGCATAGATTTTCTTAATTTCTCCCGCGAAAGGCTTACCCTCTCCGTTAATTTGCTTGTGGCAGTTCATACAAACATTTACCGTTGGTAAGCCTGCATGTTTCGATTTAGTAACTGAATTATGGCAATACTTACAATCAATACCATTTTCGCCCGCGTGTCTCGAATGCGGGAATGCAATCGGCTGTGAC
>Ga0255283_1000076_pt1 | contig 10954 bp, 5 predicted proteins | sample AtltaT_40_FD_183701 | JGI IMG/M metagenome (GOLD analysis project Ga0255283, IMG submission 183701) | Metatranscriptome of freshwater microbial communities from Altamaha River, Georgia, United States - Atl_Atlam_RepA_8d (Metagenome... | ecosystem: Environmental > Aquatic > Freshwater > River... | reverse complement strand
GTTCCTGATGAACCTGATGTTCCTGAGCTTCCGTTTGAGCCGGAAGAACCAGATGTTCCGCTTGATCCATTTGATCCAGAAGAACCGGAAGTTCCAGAAGAACCATTTGATCCGCTAGTTCCTGAAGTTCCAGAGCTACCGTTCGAGCCAGAAGATCCAGACGTTCCAGAAGAACCGTTTGACCCGCTTGAACCAGAAGTTCCTGAGCTTCCATTAGATCCTGACGAACCAGAGGTTCCACTCGTTCCAGAAGAACCGTTAGAACCACTAGAGCCTGATGTTCCAGAAGAACCATTTGATCCGCTAGTTCCTGATGTTCCAGCTGTTCCTGAAGAACCGCTAGTTCCAGCTGTTCCTGAAGAACCGCTAGTTCCTGATGTTCCAGAAGAACCGTTTGAGCCTGAAGAGCCTGATGTACCGGATGAACCGTTTGAACCGGAAGAACCAGATGTTCCTGAGCTTCCGTTAGAACCTGAAGAACCTGAAGTTCCGGAGCTTCCACTTGAGCCGTTTGAGCCTGATGTTCCGCTTGATCCATTAGAACCTGAAGAACCGGAAGTTCCTGATGTTCCGCTTGATCCATTAGAACCTGAAGAACCGCTTGTACCAGAAGTACCAGAAGAGCCGTTTGAACCTGAAGTTCCTGAGCTTCCATTTGAGCCTGAAGAACCGGAAGTTCCACTTGTTCCAGAAGAACCATTTGATCCGCTTGAGCCCGATGTTCCTGAGCTACCGTTTGAACCTGACGTACCAGAGGTACCGGCAGTTCCACTTGATCCTGATGTACCAGAAGTACCAGCTGTGCCTGAAGTTCCACTAGATCCGTTTGATCCGCTAGAACCCGAAGTTCCACTAGATCCGTTTGATCCTGAAGAACCTGATGTACCACTAGATCCATTTGATCCTGAAGAGCCTGATGTTCCTGAGCTACCATTTGAGCCGGAAGATCCGGATGTTCCGGCCGTGCCGGAAGTTCCAGAAGAACCGTTTGACCCGCTTGAACCTGAAGTTCCAGAAGATCCATTTATACCTGAGGTTCCTGATGAACCTGATGTCCCTGATGTGCCTGAGCTACCGTTTGAGCCGGAAGATCCTGACGTACCAGCAGTTCCAGAAGAACCTGATGTACCGCTTGTTCCTGCTGTGCCAGATGTTCCAGAAGAGCCGTTTGAACCACTTGAGCCGGATGTTCCCGAGCTTCCATTGGATCCACTAGAACCCGATGTACCTGACGTTCCTGAGCTACCGTTTGATCCGGAGCTACCTGATGTACCAGACGAACCATTTGATCCGCTTGTACCTGAGCTTCCATTCGATCCAGAAGAACCACTTGTACCTGAAGTACCAGCAGTTCCACTTGTTCCAGAAGAACCGTTTGAGCCGTTTGATCCAGAAGAGCCTGAGGTTCCTGAACTTCCATTCGACCCTGAAGATCCGGAAGTACCGCTTGACCCATTAGACCCAGAAGAACCTGAAGTTCCAGATGTACCTGCTGTACCTGAAGTTCCAGAAGAACCGTTTGAACCGCTAGAACCTGACGTTCCAGCTGTTCCTGAAGAACCACTTGATCCGCTTGTACCGGATGATCCGCTTGATCCTGAAGAACCTGAAGTTCCTGAGCTTCCGTTTGAGCCGGAAGTACCACTAGTTCCCGAAGAACCGTTTGAGCCGCTTGAACCTGACGTTCCTGAGCTACCATTAGAGCCTGACGAACCAGATGTTCCAGAAGTACCGGCAGTTCCACTTGACCCTGAGGTACCTGAAGAACCAGATGTTCCGCTTGAGCCGTTTGAACCTGAAGAACCTGAAGTTCCAGATGTTCCTGAAGAACCACTTGTTCCTGAAGTTCCGCTTGAGCCGTTTGATCCAGAAGAACCTGAAGTTCCAGATGTACCTGCTGTACCTGAAGTTCCAGAAGAACCGTTTGATCCGCTTGAACCTGAAGTTCCAGATGTTCCTGAAGAACCGCTAGTTCCCGAAGACCCGTCTGATCCATTTATTCCGCTTACTCCGCTTGATCCACTTGAGCCAGAAGATCCACTTGTTCCAGATGTTCCAGATGTTCCACGTGTTCCAGAAGTACCAGAAGAACCGTTTGATCCTGAAGACCCGGACGTGCCGGCTGTTCCAGAACTGCCTGATGTTCCAGCTGAGCCAGACGAGCCGCTTGTTCCTGAAGTTCCAGCTGTTCCAGAACTACCTGATGTACCGCTTGATCCAGAAGAACCATTTGAACCTGAAGAACCAGAGGTTCCGCTTGTTCCAGCTGTTCCAGAACTACCTGATGTACCACTTGATCCAGAAGAACCATTTGAACCTGAAGAACCAGAAGTTCCTGATGTACCGCTTGTTCCAGCAGTACCTGAAGAACCTGATCCTCCGCTTATTATCGTGAAGGTATTGAGACCTTCGTATACTATAGAATAGACTTGACCTGCAATTTGAAATGGCTGATAATTTACAGAATTTATGTTTACTCCATTTACTCTAATTGTTAAAGCTGAATCTGTTGAATTTGCTTTGAGTAGAGGGCCGCCGTTTGTGATCAGCGAGTCAGTATCCCTAATTTCGAACTTGTCGCCGGGTAAAATAGCTTTGTCTGCTATGCTCGGTAAAACGATCAGTGATGTGTTTCCAGCAGCTGCGCTATTTGCTAACTTAAACCTAGTGTAGTCGGTTAATGATATGTTGTGATTACCCGATCCAGTAAGATTCTGTATATTCTTAAAAATTGCCATTTACGGTCCAGTGATTTTTTATTATCTATTTCAAAATTTGTCGCAAAATACCTATTAAGTTGGATCAATTGTTGCAACCATCCATTGATCAAACACTCCAACTAGACCAGCAGGTTGACCTACCCAGGTTCCATTTGGAAGGGATCCACTAGAAATAATTGTTCCGCCTATGTAATAGTTATCGGTATTAGCAACGCTATTGTTAAGCAGCGATTCAGATCCTCTAAACGTAGTGTGGAAGTACGTATCATCTAATAGAATACTATCCGTTCCAGCTGAACTTGGAGTAGTTAGGATAAAGTGAGAGGCCGCTGTACTATTTCCTTTGGCAACTAATTGTGTCTGTAGTAATTTTATTCTAGCTCCAGAATTTGAAGTATTTTCAATGATTATCCAAGAGTCAGTTGTATTAATTGCTGCACCTGGTGTTAATGGTGCACTAGATCCAATGTAGTTACTTAAAGAAACTAGGGTTGAATTACGACTAACCATATTGCCATTATTTATGATTACGTAACAGTAAGAAGTTGTTCCAGCCGGGCCGGCAATCAGGGTGCAATTATCAATTAATAAATTACAATCGGCCCCATTATCAATAAGTCGGCTAGCATTCATAGACTCAGAACTCACTGTTAAATTTCTAAGTTCTAGGCTGGAGACAGTCGTGAGTCTACAAAGTTGGGTTCCAGCACCGCCAGTCAATATGGTTGAGTTTGCACGGCCCGCTCCGACAACGCTTACCGCAGTTCCGCTAAGATTTAACCAAACACCAGCTTGTCCAGAATGAGTGATTGTTGTGTTAGCCTCAAGGTGAATTGTTATTTGACCTCCAGCGTTTAAGTTAATCGAGCCAGGCTCACTGTAGTTTCCACTAAGAACATGGACATTAATGTCTGAATAAGAACCTGACGAAATTAATGTATTTGCATAGTTTAGAGCAGCATTAATTGTTTGCCAAGGGAAATCCAATCTTCCAAGTAGTGCAGTAGAGTCGTTTCCATTTGGATCAACGTACAATGTTTGATAATAAGCAACAGCAGTTATTGAAGTACCGCTTGTTCCAGAGGTTCCTGAAGAGCCGTTTGAACCTGAAGTTCCTGAAGAGCCGTTTGAACCTGAAGTTCCTGAAGTACCTGACGTACCAGAGGTTCCTCGAGTTCCAGAAGTTCCAGAAGACCCGGACGTTCCGCTTGTTCCAGAAGAACCTGACGTTCCAGAAGTTCCACTTGAACCATTAGAACCTGAGGTACCGCTTGTTCCAGAAGATCCAGTTAGACCGGAAGTTCCGCTTGATCCTGACGTTCCTGAAACGCCGTTTATACCTGAGGTACCTGACGTTCCGCTTGTTCCCCTTGATCCAGAAGTTCCTGACGAACCTGAAGTACCACTTGATCCAGAAGTACCAGAAGATCCGTTAGATCCTGAAGTACCAGAAGAACCACTTGTACCGGAAGAACCGTTTGAGCCACTAGTGCCAGATGTTCCAGAAGAACCGTTTGAACCAGAAGTTCCAGATGTTCCGCTAGTGCCAGAAGAACCGTTTGATCCTGAAGAACCTGAAGTACCAGAAGATCCGTTAGAGCCTGAAGTTCCAGAAGAACCTGAAGTTCCACTTGAACCGTTTGAGCCACTTGATCCTGAAGTTCCGCTAGTGCCAGAAGAACCGTTTGAACCAGATGTACCGGAGGTTCCTGAAGAACCGTTTGAACCTGAAGTACCGCTTGTTCCACTTGAGCCGGATGTACCGCTTGTTCCAGAAGAACCTGAAGTACCAGAAGAACCGTTTGAGCCGGATGTACCGCTTGTACCGGCAGTACCAGACGTTCCACTTGATCCATTTGAACCAGACGTACCTGATGAACCTGCTGTTCCACTAGTACCAGAAGAACCACTTGAGCCGGAAGTTCCACTTGATCCAGACGTACCGCTTGTTCCACTTGATCCAGAAGTTCCAGAAGTACCACTTGATCCATTAGAACCAGAAGTACCTGACGTACCTGACGTTCCTGAGCTACCGTTTGAGCCTGAAGTACCGCTTGTTCCGCTTGAACCGCTAGTACCAGAAGAACCATTAGAACCTGAAGTTCCTGAGCTACCGTTTGAGCCTGAAGTACCAGATGTTCCGCTTGAACCGCTAGTGCCAGAAGAACCATTAGAACCTGAAGTGCCAGAAGATCCATTAGAACCTGAAGTACCAGAAGATCCATTAGAACCTGAAGTGCCAGAAGATCCGTTTGAACCGTTAGTTCCAGAAGTACCTGATGTACCGCTAGTACCTGATGTACCTGACGATCCATTAGAACCGCTTGTGCCTGAGGTTCCAGAAGAACCGCTTGTGCCTGAGGTTCCAGAAGAACCGCTTGTGCCTGAGGTTCCGCTTGTTCCAGACGAACCGTTTGAACCGGAGGTACCTGACGTTCCGCTTGATCCAGCAGATCCAGAAGTTCCTGAGCTTCCAGAAGTTCCAGAAACTCCATTTATACCTGAAGTTCCACTTGAGCCATTAGAGCCGGATGTTCCGGAAGAACCGTTTGAGCCTGAAGTACCTGACGTTCCGCTTGTTCCAGAGCTTCCATTTGAGCCTGAAGTACCAGATGTTCCTGAGCTTCCGTTTGAGCCTGAAGTACCTGATGTACCACTTGTTCCAGAAGAACCGTTTGAACCGGATGTACCTGAAGTACCACTTGTTCCAGAAGAACCGGACGTACCTGCTGTACCTGAAGTACCTGATGTTCCGCTTGAACCGCTAGTGCCAGAAGATCCATTTGAGCCTGAAGTGCCTGATGTACCTGCTGTCCCAGAGCTTCCTGAAGTACCAGAAGTCCCAGAGCTACCATTTGATCCCGAAGAACCTGAAGTTCCACTTGATCCATTTGAACCGGATGTTCCAGAAGTTCCACTTGAACCGGACGTTCCAGAAGTTCCACTTGTTCCAGAAGAACCGTTTGAACCTGAAGTTCCACTTGTTCCAGAAGAACCGTTTGAACCGGAAGTTCCACTTGTTCCTGAGGTTCCAGAAGAACCATTTGATCCTGAAGTACCAGAAGTCCCAGAGCTACCATTTGATCCTGAAGTCCCAGAGGTTCCAGAAGAACCATTTGAGCCTGATGTACCGGAAGTTCCACTTGATCCATTAGAACCGCTTGTTCCAGAAGAACCTGATGTTCCAGATACTCCATTTATACCTGATGTTCCAGAAGAACCGTTTGAACCTGAAGTTCCAGACGTACCTGACGTTCCAGAAGAACCGTTTGAACCAGAAGTACCGGAAGTACCTGAAGTTCCAGAGCTGCCGTTTGAGCCAGATGTACCTGACGTTCCAGAAGAACCATTTGATCCTGAAGTACCGGAAGTTCCAGAAGAGCCTGATGTACCTGACGTACCTGACGTTCCAGAAGTTCCTGAGCTACCATTTGATCCACTAGTTCCAGAAGAACCGTTTGATCCTGAAGTACCAGAAGTTCCAGAAGAACCGTTTGAACCAGAAGTACCTGAAGTACCTGAAGTTCCGGATGTTCCTGCCGTGCCGCTTGTTCCAGAAGAACCATTTGATCCGCTCGTTCCAGAAGAACCATTAGACCCAGATGTACCGGAGGTTCCACTTGTTCCGGAAGTTCCACTTGAACCGTTTGAACCAGAAGTTCCTGAAGTTCCGCTTGTTCCAGAGCTTCCATTTGAGCCTGAAGAACCTGAAGTTCCGGAAGAACCTGAGGTTCCTGAAGAACCGTTTGAACCAGAAGTACCAGAAGTTCCAGAGGTTCCGCTTGAGCCATTAGAGCCTGAAGAACCTGAAGTTCCGGAAGAACCATTAGAACCTGAAGTTCCACTTGAACCGTTTGAACCGGATGTACCTGAAGAACCTGAAGTTCCAGATACTCCATTTATACCTGATGTTCCCGAAGAACCGTTTGAACCTGATGTACCAGAAGTACCAGACGTACCTGCTGTTCCACTTGTTCCTGATGTTCCCGAAGAACCGTTTGAACCTGATGTGCCGCTTGAGCCGTTTGAACCGGAAGATCCACTTGTACCAGAAGAACCGTTTGATCCACTTGAACCTGAAGTACCTGAGGTTCCAGAGCTACCATTTGAGCCGGATGTTCCTGAAGTGCCGCTTGAGCCGTTCGATCCACTTGATCCAGATGTACCGGATGTGCCGGATGTTCCTGAAGTGCCAGAAGAACCTGAAGTACCTGACGTACCGGAAGAACCATTAGAACCTGAAGTTCCACTTGTTCCTGAAGTACCGCTTGATCCATTAGAACCTGAAGTTCCAGAAGTTCCACTTGTACCAGAAGATCCATTTGATCCTGAAGTACCGGAAGAACCGTTTGATCCCGAGGTTCCACTTGTACCAGAAGAACCGTTTGAGCCTGAAGTACCGGATGAACCTGAAGTTCCCGAAACTCCATTTATACCTGAAGTGCCGCTTGAGCCGTTTGAACCGGAAGTACCTGATGTACCAGCTGTTCCAGAAGAACCTGATGTTCCTGAAGTGCCAGAAGAACCATTAGAACCTGAAGTTCCACTTGTTCCTGAAGTACCACTTGAGCCGTCTGACCCTGATGTTCCAGAGGTTCCTGAACTACCGCTTGTTCCAGAAGTTCCCGATGTACCGGAAGTACCGCTTGTTCCAGCCGTGCCTGAAGTTCCAGACGATCCGTTTGAACCTGAGGTACCCGATGTTCCACTTGTTCCAGAAGAACCAGTTGAACCGGAAGAACCGCTTGTTCCTGAAGAACCGTCTGAACCATTTATTCCGCTTACTCCGCTTGAACCTGAGGTTCCGCTTGTTCCAGAAGAACCTGAAGTTCCGCTGGTACCGGAAGTTCCTCGAGTACCTGAAGTTCCAGAAGAACCCGAAGTTCCGCTGGTGCCTGAAGTACCGCTTGTGCCAGCTGTACCTGACGTACCGCTTGTTCCAGCCGTGCCTGAAGTTCCAGAAGATCCATTTGATCCTGAAGTTCCTGAACTTCCATCTGAACCTGATGTTCCGCTAGTTCCAGAAGAACCGTCTGAACCGCTTGTTCCCGAAGATCCTGAAGTTCCAGCAGTTCCACTTGAACCAGATGTACCAGAAGTTCCTGAGCTTCCATCTGAACCAGAAGTTCCAGAGCTTCCATTTGAACCTGAACTTCCAGAAGTTCCTGAAGAACCGGACGTTCCGGAAGTTCCAGTTGAACCGGATGTACCGCTTGAGCCGTTTGATCCTGAAGTTCCTGAAGAACCGGACGTACCTGATACGCCGTCTATTCCAGAAGTGCCGCTTGAGCCGTCTGAACCACTAGTTCCAGAAGATCCATCTGAACCACTAGTTCCTGAAGATCCATCTGATCCACTAGTTCCTGAAGATCCATCTGATCCTGAAGTACCGCTTGTTCCGTCTGAACCTGAAGTTCCCGAGCTTCCGTCTGATCCTGAAGTTCCTGAGCTACCATCTGATCCACTTGTTCCTGAAGAACCGTCTGATCCTGAAGTTCCTGAGCTTCCGTCTGAACCAGAAGTTCCAGAGGAACCGTCTGAACCTGAAGTACCACTTGAGCCGTCTGAGCCAGAAGTTCCTGAAGAACCGTCTGAGCCTGAGGTACCGCTAGTTCCAGAAGAACCGTCTGAACCGCTTGTTCCAGAGCTTCCATCAGTTCCGCTAGTTCCTGATGTACCAGAACTACCATCTGAGCCAGAAGTACCAGAACTACCATCTGAGCCAGAAGTTCCGCTAGTTCCAGAAGAACCGTTTGATCCTGATGTTCCGGAAGTTCCAGAAGATCCATTCGATCCTGAAGTTCCTGAAGAACCGGACGTACCTGATACGCCGTCTATTCCAGAAGTACCACTTGAGCCGTCTGAACCTGATGTTCCTGAAGTACCAGAAGATCCATTTATACCTGAAGTTCCGCTTGTTCCTGAACTACCTGAAGTACCAGTTGATCCAGAAGTGCCCGAAGAACCTGAAGTTGATGTGTATGCAACTGCCGCAACTCCAATATTTTTTATGTTTACGATAACTGACGGTGCAGCTGGGTGAGTGTACGGTGATGTGTTTGCAGGAATCGCAGTTATTTGAACATGAGATGAACTTGAGGCAAATACTAGCTCCAAGTAATCATTTTGATTCATCTCAACGATTATTGAAACGTAAGGTAACTGTTTGATTCCGTTATTTGCAAAACCTAAGATTGAGTCAGTTCTAACAATATCAGTTCCGTTCTTTCTAACGAATATGTCTACATCGGAAGCGGAGCCTCCTTGAGTTTTCTCAATTTGAAGTGAATATCCGAATTCGTAAATTCCATTGTATTGAGCGGTAATTCTAGAGTTTGAAACTATTGAGAATCCGTTCTGTATTTCTGTTGTGTTATATGTTATCACAGTTGGAGTGTTTGCTCCAGTTACGACCTGTGTTGTTGAATCGCTATATGATGCATAGTAATTTAATACGCCAGCACCGGATGTTCCAGAAGAACCTGAAGTTCCGCTTGTTCCAGAAGAACCAGCTGATCCTGAAGTACCTGAAGAACCAGCTGATCCTGAAGTACCTGAAGAACCGGCGGTTCCGCTAGTACCTGAAGAGCCATTTGATCCGCTAGTACCAGAAGAACCATTTGATCCGCTAGTACCAGAAGAACCATTTGATCCACTAGATCCTGAAGTTCCACTCGAACCATTTGATCCAGAAGATCCTGAAGTTCCTGAAGAACCAGATGTACCGGATACGCCGTCTATTCCAGAAGTTCCGCTTGAGCCGTCTGAACCGGAAGTTCCAGAAGAACCGTCTGACCCTGAGGTACCGCTAGTACCTGAAGAACCATCTGAACCTGAAGTACCAGAGCTTCCGTCTGATCCTGAAGTTCCTGAAGAACCATCTGAACCAGAAGTACCAGAGCTTCCGTCTGAGCCACTAGTTCCAGAAGAACCGTCTGAACCTGAGGTTCCGCTTGAGCCGTCTGAACCGGAAGTTCCAGAAGAACCGTCTGACCCTGAGGTACCGCTAGTTCCTGAAGAACCGTCTGAGCCTGAGGTGCCGGATGAACCGGCTGAGCCGCTTGTTCCAGAAGAACCTGATGTTCCAGATACTCCATCTATTCCAGATGTGCCGCTTGAGCCATCTGAACCAGAAGTTCCGCTTGAGCCATCTGAACCAGAAGTTCCAGAAGATCCATCTGAACCAGAAGTTCCAGAAGATCCATCTGAACCAGAAGTTCCAGAAGATCCGTCTGAACCTGATGTACCAGAGCTTCCATCTGATCCGCTTGTTCCCGAAGAACCGTCTGAACCTGAAGTTCCCGAGCTTCCATCTGATCCTGAAGTTCCACTAGTTCCAGAGGAACCGGCTGAGCCGCTTGTTCCAGAAGAACCAGAAGTTCCGCTTGAGCCGTCTGAGCCACTAGTTCCTGAAGAACCTGAAGTTCCAGAGACTCCGTCTATGCCTGAAGTACCACTTGAGCCATCTGAGCCGCTTGTTCCAGAAGAGCCGTCTGAGCCGCTTGTTCCAGAAGAGCCGTCTGATCCACTAGTTCCTGAAGAACCATCTGAACCAGAAGTTCCTGAAGAACCGTCTGAACCTGAAGTTCCAGAAGTACCGCTTGAGCCGTCTGAACCTGAAGTACCGCTTGAGCCGTCTGAACCGGAAGTTCCAGAAGAACCGTCTGAGCCTGAGGTTCCGGAAGAACCATCTGAACCTGAAGTTCCTGAAGAACCGTCTGAACCTGAGGTTCCGCTTGAGCCATCTGATCCACTTGTTCCAGAAGAACCTGAAGTTCCAGAGACTCCATTTATTCCTGACGTACCAGAAGAACCGTCTGAACCTGAGGTTCCGCTTGTTCCGGAACTACCGTCTGAACCTGAAGTTCCGCTTGAGCCATCTGAGCCCGAAGTTCCGCTTGAGCCGTCTGATCCTGAAGTTCCAGAGCTTCCATCCGTTCCGCTAGTTCCAGAAGATCCATCTGATCCTGAAGAACCGTCTGTTCCTGAAGTTCCAGAGCTTCCATCCGTTCCGCTAGTTCCAGAGCTTCCATCCGTTCCGCTAGTTCCAGAAGATCCATCTGATCCTGAAGTACCGCTTGAGCCGTCTGAACCTGATGTTCCCGAAGTTCCAGAAGAACCTGATGTTCCAGACACTCCATCTATTCCTGAAGTTCCTGAAGAACCGTCTGAACCTGAAGTACCTGAAGTTCCCGAAGATCCATCTGAACCCGAAGTTCCAGAGCTTCCGTCTG
>Ga0255283_1000075_pt1 | contig 10962 bp, 3 predicted proteins | sample AtltaT_40_FD_183701 | JGI IMG/M metagenome (GOLD analysis project Ga0255283, IMG submission 183701) | Metatranscriptome of freshwater microbial communities from Altamaha River, Georgia, United States - Atl_Atlam_RepA_8d (Metagenome... | ecosystem: Environmental > Aquatic > Freshwater > River... | reverse complement strand
GCTCCGTCAAAGGTAAGCACACTGCCCGTTGTGGCTGATTTACTGCCGTTCAGGTACAGCACACCGTTGGCTGTGCCAGCAGAGAGTACAGGATTTGCACCTAGTGTTAGTATATTAGTAGTTTTGTTGTAGGTAAAGTTACTGCTGCCAGCCAGTGTGCCCAAATCATTAAACTGTACCTGCGTGTCACTGCCGCCGGGTGATAGTTTGGTTAGTTCATCACTGTGCCAGGTTTCGCCACTGACCAGTTGAACACGTTGCAGTATACGCTGTGTGCCACCATTGTCAAATTTTATACTAACCGTGACAGCTGCTGTGTCACGGTTGTATATAGTAATTGATTTAATAGCACGCTTAACACCACTAGCAGGTGCACCTACCAAGGTAACATCTGTGGTGCCATTGAGCTGTCCATCACTGCTTAATTCCGAAAAAGTATTATCGCTTGTATCAGCATAGGCCACTACAAAATCAGGATTACTAGTAGCTACGCTGCTGGCTAATACAGCCTTAATACTCTTAGCGGTTGAATCTAAAACTATTATTTTCATGTAATAATCCTAACTTGTAAACCATAAAAGTCTTTTTACCTGTGTTGTTGCTGGTGTTGGTGTACCTGTTGGTCCTTGTACGCCTGCTACGCCTTGGGGTCCTATTAGTCCACCTAGTACACGAATTTGTATTACTGTACCTAATTGTGGTGTAACTACAAAATCAATGTTACTACCATTGATAGTATAGCTGTTAGTTGGCAACTGCATGATACCGTTTAGCGTTACAATTACATTATGTACTGTTAGACCACTAATAGCAGCGAAACTACTAGTAGTTCCATCACCGGTATATGTATAGGTACTATACTCAGTTACTGCTAGTCCAGCACCTGCACCCTGCACACCTTGTGTACCCTGCACACCAGTAGTGCCTTGAGTGCCTTGAGTGCCTGTAATACCTTGTATACCTGCTGTACCGCTAAGGTCATTGATATACTGATAGCTGCTGCCATTCCACAAGTATAGCTTGCTATTATCTGCGTCTTGTACATTACCAGTATCAATTAATGCAAATTGTCCACTAATTATACCGGTTGGACTAGTATCAGCTGTTAGTGCTGCTACAGAACTATATACCTTAGCTACTGTAAATGCAAGTCCAGTTGTACCTTGTACACCAGTAGTACCCTGCACACCTTGCAAACCAGTATTTCCAGTTGTACCTTGTATACCTATTAGTCCACCAAGTACACGTAGCTGAATTACACTAGTATTAGGTGGTGCACTAACAAATACTACATTACTACCACTTATAGTATAGTTTGTAGTTGGTAATTGTGTAACACCGTTTACACTTACTAATACAGTATGAACTGTTAGACCACTTACTGCGGCAAAACTAGTTGTAGTACCGTCACCAATATATGCAAATGTAGTATACTCAGTTACCGCTAGACCAGCTCCAACACCTTGCACACCCTGAGTACCTTGTGTGCCTTGCACACCCTGCACGCCTTGAGTACCCTGTACGCCTTGCACACCTTGTGTGCCTTGCATACCATCAAAGCCTTGCACACCTTGAGTACCCTGAATACCTTGCACACCTTGAGTACCTTGTAAGCCTTGCGTACCCTGTATACCTATTAGTCCACCAAGCACACGTAGCTGAATTACACTAGTATTGGGTGGTGCGCTAGTAAATACTACATTGCTACCACTTATAGTATAATTTGTAGTTGGTAATTGTGTAACACCATCTACTACAACTAGTACGGTATGAACTGTTAGGCCGCTTACCGCTGCATAACTAGTAGTAGTGCCGTCACCGGTATATGTATAAGTAGTGTACTCAGTTACTGCTAGTCCAGCACCTATACCCTGTGTACCCTGCACACCTTGAGTACCCTGCACGCCTTGCACACCTTGAGTACCCTGTACACCTTGATCACCAGTGCTACCAATAACACCGCTAGTACCTTGCACACCTGTAGTACCCTGCACACCTTGCAAGCCAGTATTACCCATAGGTCCAGTACTGCCAGTAGTACCTTGTATACCTGCTGTACCACTAAGGTCATTAATATACTGATAAGTACTACCATTCCACAAGTATAACTTGCTATTATCAGCATCTTGTGCATTACCAGTGTCAATTAGTGCAAATTGTCCACTAATTATACCAGTTGGGCTAGTATCAGCTGTTAATGCGGCTACAGAGCTATATACTTTAGCTACTGTAAATGCTAAACCTGCTGTACCTTGACTGCCTGTTAGACCTTGAATACCCTGGCTACCATCAGCACCTATATAACCTGCAGTACCTTGAACACCTTGTGTACCCTGCACACCCTGCGTACCTTGTGTACCTTGTGTACCTTGAACACCTTGTGTACCCTGTGCACCTTGTATACCATCAGCACCTATATAACCTGCAGTACCTTGAACACCTTGCGTACCCTGCACACCTTGCGTACCTTGCACACCCTGCACACCCTGTGTACCCTGTGGTCCCTGCGTACCTTGAACACCTTGAGTACCCTGAACACCCTGCGTACCTTGCACACCTTGTGGGCCTTGAGTACCCTGTAGCTGTTGATAACCAAAACCTTGTAGACCTTGCGTACCTTGTATGCCTAGCTCACCTTGAACACCTTGTGTACCTTGTATACCTGCTCTACCCTGAGTACCAAATGTACCTTGTGCACCTTCAAAACCTTGTACACCCTGTACACTACGTCCTTGTATGCCTTGAATACCTTGTATACCCTGAGAGCCTCTAACTGCTACTCTGTTCCAGTATGTGCTATTTAGTGCATCAGCTACTACAGGAAATTGATGTATAAACTGGTTGTTAAATATGGCAATATAACTACTACCATCATAGTATACTATATCGTCGGGGAAGTATAACGCTTCATCATCATAATTTCCACGATATGTAACCTTAGAACCAGCAATACCTTGTATACCCTGTGCAGCATATTCGCCAGCAATACCTTGACTACCATCTTGACCAGTTTGACCTATAGCACCTTGTATACCTTGAGTACCTTGTATACCTTGTGCAGCGTATTCACCAGCAGTACCTTGTATACCACCTCTACCTTGAGCACCACTAGCACCTTGACTACCTGCAGTACCAGTATTACCTTGTATACCTTGTATACCTTGTGCAGCATATTGACCAGCTATACCTTGCTGACCACTAGTACCCTGTGCAGCATACTGAGCCCAAAACTGAGTATTTAATGCTCCATCAATTACTGGTGCTTGATTTAAAAAGCTTGAATCTTCGTATACCGCAATATAGCTACTGCCATTATAATATACAATATTGTCATATCTATATAATGAAACAGCACTATACTCGCCTCTAAATATAAACTTAGCACCTTGTATACCTTGCGTACCTTGTATACCCTGCACACCTTGTGTACCTTGAGCACCTTCAGGGCCTTCTAAGCCTAGAGTACCTTGTACACCGGTTAAACCTTGAACACCTTGTATACCTTGGTTTCCAGGACCTTGTGTACCTTGACGTCCAGTTAGTCCTTGTATACCACCTTGGCCCTGTACGCCTTGTGTACCCTGTGTACCTTGTGGGCCTGGTAAACCAATACTACCAATAGGGCCAACATTACCTTGTACACCTTGTATACCTTGTGCGGCATATAGTCCGTCTAAGCCTTGTATACCCTGTATGCCTTGTATACCACTACCAGTAGGACCTTGTATACCCTGTGCGGCTACTTCTCCAGGTATACCCTGCAAACCTTGTATACCTTGTATGCCTAGATTACCTTGTATACCTTGCACACCTTGGCCAGCAAATAATCCGTCTAAGCCTTGGATACCTTGTATACCTTGTACACTTTGTGGACCTTGTATACCTTGATTGCCTTGCACGCCTTGTATACCTTGCGGACCAACAAAACTGCCAATATTAATCCACTCGTCGCCGTTCCATATCCACAGATCTTTATCAACTACATAGGCGTCGCCTACTTTAGATTCAAAAGCTGGTGGTAACAGTAGATTAGAGGTAACTTTACCTTTAATAACTATAGTACCAGGATTAACACCACCAATTGTACTTCCGCTAGGTAATGAAATAGTACCATCTGGTGTACTACTTAAACTAGCGTCTCCAATAAATATGGTATTACTAGAAACATACAGACTGCGCCAACGTTTAGTTGGGCTGCCTAAGTCATAGGCAATATCTGTGTCTGGTATAATATTGGAGCCCAAACTAGTAAGATCAGGTACAGCCATTGCTCCGCCAGGACCTTGGGTACCACGAATACCTTGTATGCCTTGTCCGGCATATAGTCCTGGTAGACCTTGTACACCTTGCACGCCTTGTACGCCCTGCACAGCTTGGCCTTGTATACCTTGAGTACCTTGTGGACCATCTGCTGGACCTTGTATACCTTGTATACCTTGCTGACCACTAGTGCCTTGAGGACCATTTGCTGGGCCTTGTATACCTGTAGCACCTTGTACACTTAATCTATTCCAGTAGTTACTATTAACACTGCCAGGTATAATTTCAGGACTTTCATTTACAAAGCTACCATTATAAACGGCTATAAAACTATGACCATTATAATAAATAGCATCATAACGTTTATAGGTGGTTAAGCTATTATAATTGCCTCGCCAAAGTATGCTTTGACCAACATTACCTTGTGCACCTTGTACACCTTGTACGCCTTGACGACCTTGTACACCTTGTACACCTTGTCCAGCATACTCTCCTTTAATACCCTGCAAGCCCATAGCTGCAGTTTTTGCCCAGAACTCATCAAGATAAAACTCTGGATTAACACCTTGGTTATTAGTTCCAAATATAGCAACATATGTACTACCATTATGATACACCATATCATTAATGGCGTAAAATATTTCTGGATCCCAAGTACCACGCCAATTTAATCCAAGACCTTTAATACCTTGTGTACCCTGCATACCCTGTACACCACGGCCTTGCAGTCCTTGTGTACCTTGACCACCTTGTGTACCTTGACGTCCCTGTACACCTTGTACGCCTTGAGCACTTGCTAAATCCCAGTAGGTAACATTAATAGCAGGTGGTATAGTATTAGAAAGTGGTAGTTGACCGCTAGTAGGTACACTATTTGTATATATCCAAGTTTGTCCTCTATAGTTGACTACTTGATTTTTACTATATACTTGAGTAGTGCTAAAATTACCACGCCATACTAATCCAAATCCTTGTACACCTTGTGCACCTTGACTACCTGTAGCACCTTGTGCAACTGCAGTACCGCTTGTTCCTTGTGATCCGCTAGTTCCCTGAATACCCTGTGGTGTAATAATATCCCACCAATTAACGCTAGCAGGAGTACCAGGTATATTATTTAAGTTGTTGTCTGCTAAACTTATATAGCTAACGCTATTGTATTTTACTAGTTCATTTTTGTTAAATGTATCTAGTGTATTCCAAGAACCTCTCCAGGTAAATCCAGCACCTTGTAAACCTTGTCGTCCTTGTAAGCCTTGTGTACCCTGTAGTCCACGACCTGTAAGACCTTGAATACCTTGTACACCTTGACCGCCTGTGGGTCCTGGTGGGCCACCGCTAGGACCTATTGCACCCTGACTGCCTGAAGGACCTTGACGTCCTTGTGCACCTTGTATGCTTCTACCTTGAGTACCTTGCAAGCCCTGTATACCTTGTATACCCTGGGCATCGTACATACCTCTGGTACCTTGTATACCCTGTAAACCGCGTGCACCAGTAGATCCTGGGGGTCCGGCTATACCTTGAAAGCCTAAGTTTCCTTTAAAACCTTGAGTGCCTTGAGTACCTTGTCTACCTTGAGTGCCTTGAGTACCTTGTATACCCTGGGCATCGTACATACCCCTAGTACCTTGTATACCTTGTAGCCCTTGTGTGCCTTGTGTACCTTGAGTACCTTGAATACCTTGAGTACCCTGACGTCCTTGTATACCTTGTACACCCTGAGCACTTAACAGTGTCCAATAGCTTGACCAAGCTGGATTAGTTCCTTGTGGTCTAATACCTGCTGGGGCTCCAATTGGGTTTGTACAAACATAAGCACTACCATCTCTAGGCTGCTCGCCTGTAACTGGTATGTTTACAACTACATCATAATAGCTATAAGTAGTTGTATTGTTCCAATTACCACGAAATGTTAATGTTCTACCTTGTATACCTTGGATACCTTGTATACCTTGTCCAGCATATAATCCATCTAAACCTTGTATACCTTGTATACTTGTTCCTTGTATACCTTGAGGACCTTGAGGACCTTGAACACCTTGTACTTGTATACCTTGTACGCCTTGTATACCCTGTACACCTTGTCCGGCATACATACCGTGTAGGCCTTGTATACCTTGTACAGATAAAGCACTCCAGTATGCACTATTTACAACATTATTAACAGCAGGTGCTTGAGCACTAAAAGGTATTACACCATATGTAGCAATATAGCTACTGCCATCATGGTAAACTATGTCATCAAGAATATATTGAGCACTAGAGTTATACAACCCACGATACATTAATTTAGAGCCTTGTATACCCTGTATACCACGTATACCTTGTACACTTTCTCCTTGTATACCTTGAAAACCTTGTAAACCTTGTGCAGGCCCTTGTGGACCTATAAGTCCTTGAATACCTTGTATACTTTGTGGACCTTGTATACCCTGTAGGCCTTGTGTACCTTGTGAACCCTGCGTTCCTTGAATACCTTGACCAGCATACATACCGTGTAGGCCTTGCATGCCTTGTATACCTTGTGGACCACGTACACCTTGAATACCTAAGTCACCTTGAATACCTTGTATACCTTGTGCACCCTGTGAACCTTCTTGCCCTTGTATACCTTGAACACCTTGAGCAGTCATTCTAGCCCAAAAATATTCGTTTACTTGTCCAGGATTACTAAGAGGTGCTTCTCCAGTAAAAGGTGCATCGGCATAAATAGCAATATAACTATCGCCGTTATAATATACTATGTCATTTAAAAAATATGTATCTTCTGCAGCATAGGTATTGCGCCAGGTCATAGCAAAACCAATGCTACCCTGAATACCTTGTCCTGTTAAGCCTTGTATGCCCTGTATACCTTGACCAGCAAATAATCCGTCTAAACCTTGTATACCTTGATAACCATCTAAACCCTGTATACCTTGTATACCTTGGTCTCCTTGTATACCTTGTGCAGCAAAAGCTCCATCAGTACCTTGTATACCTCTAGGTCCTTGTATACCACTAGTACCCTGTGGACCAAGCACATAACCAATTTCTTCTGGTTGATCGCTAATAACCCATTTAACTGCTAGTAAACCATTAGGATCTACATAAGCTTCTGCAATTCCTCTGCCTTGAGCACCTTGTATACCCTGTATACTTTGAGTACCTTGTATACCTTGGAAACCTTGTGTACCTTGCGTACCCTGCGAACCTTGTGCAGAAATAGGATTCCAGTATGTAGTATTAGTAGGCCATATTTGGTTAAAAGTAGTAGCAGATATAGCTATATAGCTAGCACCTTGATAGTATACTACATCATCCTTTTCATACCAAGTATCAAAGTCAAAGGTTCCTTGCCAGGTAAATCCAGCAGCTTGTACACCTTGTACACCTTGTATGCTTTGTCCTTGAATACCTTGAATACCTTGTGGACCTGTATCACCTTTAAATACTGCTGATCCTGATAAACCTTGTATACCTTGTGTGCCTTGTAAGCCTTGTAATCCTTGCGTACCTTGTAAGCCTTGTATACCTTGGGGACCACTATTGCTAATAGTTAATGTGCCACCATAACCATTACTTACACTGTTTGCCCAATAATATAAAGTATCAGGCGCATTTAACGGTACTGTAAACGTTAATCTATCAAAGCTTCCTACACCATTATTTGTTACGCCGTCTAGATAAACAGAGCCACCAGAAGCTGGTACAGGCGCGGTTTTAATCCATAGGTTATAAAGAGTACTACTTAATAAATCTTGAGTAACGAAATAATAAGTAAAGCCTCTTAATAAGTGTAAAGTAGGATTAATAACACCATTTACACTATAACCACTGCCAAATACAGTTTCAACATTATATGTAATGCCACCTAATAAACCCGCGGCACCTTGTGCTTGTTGATACCCAAAACCTTGTATACCTTGTATACCCTGTGTACCCTGTGTACCTTGTCTACCCTGCAGACCTTGCGTACCTTGTATGCTTGTACCTTGTAAACCTTGTGTACCTTGAATACCTTGCGTAGCTACTAAACTCCAGTACGCACTATTTAATACACCAGCATTATCAATTGGTAGCTGATCAGCAAAATCTAAGTAATTTCCTAAACCATCTAAAATAGTAGATGTAGCTAAATAGCTACCACCTCTATGGCTTACTATGTCATTATAAACATAAAATTCTGTAGCGCTATATTCTCCGCGATGCCTCCAAGCACCACCTTGTATACCACGTATACCTTGTATGCCAGGAGGTCCGGCATCTCCACGATTACCAGTAACAGCAAAAGTAATGATAATATCTTCTGCGTCGCCAAAGCTAGTAGTAGAGTTGCTAACATGACCGCAATTAATAATAAAGTAACCATCTTCTTCTTCAATAGAAAATATAGCAAACATTGCAAATACGTTGCTACTTGTTTTCCAGGTTACTTTACAATGACCTTTAATTGCACTAGTACTAATTGCAATTGTTCTTAGAAAAGCCTGTATATCAAACGGACCATCTTGCTCATCATCAATATAGATTTTGCTAGTAAATCTAACATCTCTATTATTAAATCTTAGCTTACCGCTGCCAGGATCACCTACAGTTATAATATCGCTAAAAGTATAGTCAAAGCTAGCCCCACCGAATTCTCCGGTAGTTCCTTGTATACCTTGTAGTCCCTGTGGACCCTGTAGTCCTTGTAAGCCCTGTGGTCCCTGTAAACCTTGTAAGCCCTGTGGTCCTTGTAAGCCTTGTAGTCCCTGCGGTCCTTGTATACCCTGTAGTCCTTGTAAACCCTGTGGACCTTGTATTCCTTGTAAACCCTGTGGACCTTGTAAACCTTGTACTCCTTGTATACCCTGAGCACCTTGAATAGACATAACGTTCCAGTGATCTGGTTCGTTATCGCTTGGTGCAACTCCACCAAATCCTGTTGCTACTGTAACTGTAAAGTCTCCAAGTACAGTACCAGCAGTAGTGGGTATAGGCTCACCATCTAGTTCATATGCTAGTTGGAACCAAGAAAATCCATTAGTATTAATAATGTAATATTCAGTACCTAGTGGATCATAGGCTGGCAATTCAGCTGTACCTAAATTTACACCTTTAAATAGTACTTGGTCACCAATTATAAATCCACCCGCTAGTGGACCAGATAAACAGCTAACTAAGCCATCAAGACCAATCTCTAAAGGGTTTAATACTTCGCTATTACTTAGACCACGTAAAGCGATCCAAGTACTGCCATTATAAAAAGTTACATCATTACTTCTATAAGTAGTTGTTTCATCCCAGTCACCACGCCAGATAATGCTATATCCTTGGATACCTTGTGTACCCTGTGGGCCTTGGATACCTTGTATACCTTGTAGTCCCTGTAAACCCTGCAATCCCTGTGGGCCTTGTATACCCTGCAGTCCCTGTGGGCCTTGCAAACCTTGTAATCCCTGAGGCCCCTGTAAACCTTGTAACCCCTGTAGTCCTTGTAATCCTTGAGGTCCTTGTAATCCTTGTACACTTTGTGGACCTTGAATACCCTGAAGGCCTTGAATACCAAACAATCCCTGTATACCTTGTATACCTTGGGCATCGTACATACCAGCAACGCCTTGCGAACCCACAACGCCTTGTATGCCTTGGGGTCCTAGGGAACCAACAGTAATTATAGTTGGCTCTTCTTTATCGAAAATTACTTTTGGCTGATCGGATTCAATAACTACGGTATTACCAGTGGAAGTAATTACAGTAGTTGTCATCGTGTAACCTCCGGAACTAGTGAAAGATTACCATTTACAAATGTTTGGACTGCACCGCCTACATTAGTTAACTCTAGGCTGTAGACAGCATTTATAAATGTAAATGCAGCAGTTTGAGTGCTGGTCATATTAATACCAATAGTATAATTAGTAGTATCTATAACTATACCGCCGTTAGCAGTAGTTAGTTCTAAAATTACTGTACTGCTGTCTATTGCTTCTCTAATTTGCATTTTTGCAGTATAACCAGCTAATGGAACAGGTGTATTCCATTCTATTATACCACCACTAGTATAGGTTGTATACGCGGCACTATTAATAGTATTAATGGTAATATTGTTGCTACTAATAGCAGAAGTTAAGTAATAATCACTATCACTTAATTGATTAATCTCTTTCATACCAGTAACGCCAGTAACACGCACTCTCCAGTTAACTGGAGGCGTGGGTTGACCGCTGGTTACTGTGATTACACAGGGTGCAGCTTTAGATATAGCACTAATAGTAGCATAAGTTTTTGTGGCGGATTCCCAGCGCAAAACTTCTTGAAAAGTGCTACCTTGATAGACCTTAAAATTAATTCTGGCTGGAGTCATGATTTACCACCTTTATATTGCTGTCAGACAATTTTCTGAAACTATTTAATTCTGAAGTTAGTGCTGAGATTTCTATGCGTAACTTATTATTTTCCATATTAAGTTTAGCTAATTGATTATTCAACTCTATAACTTCTTCTTGTAGTTTACCTAGCTCTAAACTTAACCTGGTATTTTGATTACTCATGCGCTCTATTTCTTCATGCATTACGCCAATAATATTTGTCTCAGCTTGAGTAGAACGCCAATCTCTTAGTAATTTTTGTACCCCTACAACCAAAGCAATAATTGCTACTGATAACATAGAGATTGTTTGTAACAAACCTTGATTTTCAATATCCACTTCATTAATCTCCTAAATGATCTTATCAGTG
>Ga0255283_1000070_pt1 | contig 11188 bp, 6 predicted proteins | sample AtltaT_40_FD_183701 | JGI IMG/M metagenome (GOLD analysis project Ga0255283, IMG submission 183701) | Metatranscriptome of freshwater microbial communities from Altamaha River, Georgia, United States - Atl_Atlam_RepA_8d (Metagenome... | ecosystem: Environmental > Aquatic > Freshwater > River... | reverse complement strand
TGATCTCGTCCTCAAGAATCGTCTAAGCCGTTTGCTTCTTCTGTTAGCTGTTTTCGGTTTCTAAGTCCTTTAGCTGCTTAGCCTGCGGGACGCTCATACGGCCAAACCTGCCGCGTCAGTAGTAGTAGCTGCCTTCCAAAAAGCCGTGATTGCAGCAGAGTTTCTTCGCTGGAATCCCGGCATCGACCTCCTTTAAAAAGCCGATGATTTGTTCTTCTGTAAATCGCCCTGTCGGGTCCAATCTTCTTGCTCGGATGTATTGGACTCCAGAGCGCCGGGCCACTGTATCAAGTAGCGACGTCACTCAGACGGAATAGATTAAGTGCCTCCCCAGCAAAGATAAATGTCAAGTCGCTTGGTATTGTCCGTCACCACTGCGGTTCATACGGGTCTTTTGCATAGCGAGAGGTGATGATGAATACAACTAAAAACGATGAATTCAAGGGTAAATCTTCAGGAAGAAATTTTGCAATCGCGAGTGTTGCTTTGGTTATAGGGGTAGCGATAGGGAACAAGCTATTGCCGACCGAACGGATCGGTTCGTACGGGACCTCTGAGGAGGGTTCCGAACTTGCTGAAGTAGTCAGTAGTGCTCCCTCATGGAGTTCACTGCCCGATTGGAGCGGTGTGTGGGCAGAAGACGGAAACACGATATTTGATCATGCCAGTGTAGTGCCGCCCGGAAGTTCTGCTGCAAATCGTGGTACGCGTGAGTTCCCTCCGTTCACAGATGAATGGGAAGCCATCTACCAACGGAACCTCGCAAAAGTTTTGGACGGAACCTTCCCCGATCCGATTACTCCCTGCGGCATACCTGCAGGTTTTCCGAGAATATTCAATTTGCCTGATGTCTACGAGTTCGTGATCAGGCCGGAGGAGAGCTGGATCCTTGCTGAAAACGGACCCAATGTAATGCGCATCTACACGGATGGCAGAGAGCATCTTTCCGAAGATGAGAGATGGCCGCTATTTACCGGCGATTCAGTTGGCCATTGGGACGGCGATACTCTCGTATTCACCACTGTTTCATTGAATACAGAGGCGACGATCCTAGATAGAACGGGTTTGAGGCTGAGCAATGAGTTGACAGCTGAAACCCGGATCAGGAAAGCGGACGACGGACGCCTAGAGGTTCAAATGACGCTTCAGGATCCGGTGGCACTTAAATCGCCCTGGGTAGTTACCAGTAGATTCAAAAAGCTGCCGCCTAGCTCCAGAGTTTATGACTACGCATGTGGAGAAAACAATCGCAATCCCGTGATGGAGAATGGTTACACGATCACTCTCGGTCCGGATGGAAAGCCGCTCGAAGACATCAAAAAATGAAGTGTTTTGGTAAGGTAGACGGTTCACTCTAAGAAGAGAGGCGCGCATGAATTTCAAAAAGAGATATTTGAAAGTTTTGATTTTGGGCAATGTAACCTTGGCATTGTCTTCGGCACTAATGTCGGTGTTTGCACATCACTCCACTGCATCGTTTGATTCCGAGAAAGAAGTTGTTCTCGTTGGAACGGTCAAGAAGTTTGAATGGACAAACCCGCATACATGGATACAGCTTGATGTGAAAAACGACGCAGGTGAACTAGTCGAGTGGAGTATTGAGGGTGGTAGTCCGGGAACACTTTCCCGCAATGGCTGGAAGAAAACGACGTTTAATCCCGGTGACAGAGTCTCGATCAAGGTTCATCCAATGGTGAATGGCGGCCCTGGTGGCGTATTTGTTGGAGCTGTACTCGCTGATGGGTCAACGATTGGCCGCTGACCAGTAGTGGTTATGGCTGCATTTCAATTTATTCCTGCATTGCATTTGCAAAAGACTGGATGTTTTGGAAGGAATGGCAGGTTCGGACGATTACGAAATAAAAATTAGAACCATATTAGAGGGGGATAAAATGCCAATTGTATTTCCGTTCAAACAGCGGGCTATCAAAAGATTGCTTGTCGCACAGAGGTCACAATCTCCTTACGGTTACAAATCGCTGTTACTTTTGATTCCGGCCTTCTTGATGGCTACAGATTCCATGGCCCAAGCACCGGCACTTCCAGCATCCAGAACCGCATTAATCGAAGAGATAATGGTAAGCGCCAGGCGTCGCGAAGAGTCTTCTCAGGACATCCCTATATCTGTATCTGCGTTTACCGGCGAAGAGATGAAGCTGAGGAATATGGACACTGCCCGCGACATAGCGATCATGGTACCCAACCTTGTAATTGCCGCCGGTGGCCTAGGGCAGCAAGATTCCTCCCTGAGAATTCGCGGTGTGCCTGGTGTTGGGATCTATCTCGACGGCATTTGGCAAGGCAGTCGCGGTGTGCTGCAGACAAACCTGGTTGAGATGCAGCGAGTTGAGGTCCTTCGTGGCCCTCAGGGAACCTTGTTTGGCCGTAATACAAACGGTGGTGCAATCCAGTACATAAGTGAAACACCTTCATCGGAGTTCGGCGCCAATGTCGAAATGGGAATGGGTAGTTTCGAAAGAAGGGATGTAAAAGCCACTCTTGATGTGCCGCTGACCGATACAATCTCCACGCGTTGGACCGCAGCCCGCTTTGAGCGCGATGGCTATCTCAAGAGTGTGTCCACTTACGATCTGCCAGGCACTCGTTACCAGGATCGGCATGATACGTTTCTGCGCGGTGATATCCTGTGGGAGCCAAGTGACTCGTTTACAGCAAGACTTACCGCATTCTCGGCCGACCAAGTCGGAACCGAGGGCAGACAGGTCCGCTTCAGTACCCAGAAAGCTGCTCCCTGGTATGAGAACGTCCACATAGTTGCATTGAACTGGTTGATGAAGCAGCCAGGCCGGCAATACCCCTCCCCCCAGTTCTCACCCCAGTATTACGAACCTGAGTATCCGGGTGGACAGGTAGGCAAATGGGAAACCAAGGCAAGACAGCCTTCGGATGCATCAACCAACCACGCCAAAGATCTTACTCTGCGTCTCAACTGGCAATTAGCCGACAATCTTGCGGTCGAATCGTTCACAGCCTACAGAACCGAAGTTGCCCATCAGTTGAGTTTGCAGGATGGAGCAGATTTTGTTGCCTGCTGCAGGGATGATCGCTACTACGACGATGATCTGTTTTCAGAAGAAGTACACCTTACTGGCAGCTTGTTTGATGATCGAATGAGTTTCCTTTTGGGTGGTTACTATTCGGATGCAGACAACAAAGTAAGGTTGTATCGCTTCTGGATGACGGAATGGTACTTGCCGGACACCAATGGTGATGGCAATCCGGAACTCAACACCGCACTCATAAATGGTGTGCGTGCTTATGGTGCGAGCATTGGCAATACACTCCTCTCACGCTATACCCCGCTGGGTTCGATGAATAACACGGCAAACAGTCGCTGGGATCGCACCAATGAAAAGGAGAAGTCGGTATTTGGTGAAGTTGACTGGATGTTTAATGACAAACTCAAATTGACTCTTGGTGCCAGGGTCAGCTGGCGTGATGTTGTCAGCACTCAATACAAACCAGGGTTGAAAGATGCGCCTGCACTCTTCCTGGGTAATCCTCTGCGGTCGCCCACGGAAGGCAACGCCATTGGCCCTGGTGACATGTGGGGCGGTGTTGTGGTGCCGCCAGCAAAGGCTGGCATCAATGTGGTGAGTATCAATGCTTCTTTTACGCCCAAAGTGTCGGTCAGTTACCAATTCAACGAGGAAATAATGGCCTATGCCACCTACGCGGAAGGCTTTTCGGAAGGTGGCGTGAGCTATGTGGCTGCATTGGATCAACTATTCTATCTAGATCCTGAAATTGTTGAGAGTTCAGAAATTGGCATAAAGGCCTATTTTTTCGACAGGGCGGTCCGCTTCAACTCGAATATTTTCTACAGCAAATGGCAAAACCTGCGGGTAAGTCGCCATCCACGAGATCCCAATACTGGTCTTCAGCTGCCAACACCGTTCAATACCGACGACGGTTCGGCAAAGGTGTCAGGCTTCGAGTCAGAGATCCTGTGGTCTGTCACCGATGAGATCAGTCTCAATCTCAGCGGCGGCTACCTCAAAACAGAATACATCGACATAGGTGACCCCGATGTTTCCTCTCTTGCATTCGGTGCGCCATTTGCCTATGCGCCAGAGTGGAGTTACTCGATTGGCGCGCAGTATGAGCGGCCGCTGTCCAACAATGCGACACTTACACTCCGTAGTGACTATGGATGGAAAGATGAATATGAACGTGATCCATCCATTTTCCGTCAGAGTGAAGCCCCAGAGCCCTCCTATGGATTGCTGAATTTCCGTGCGAGATACGGACAAGTCACTACCAAGGGCAACGAGTGGAGTGTGGCTCTTTGGGGGTCCAATCTGAACAACGTACGCTATATCGATGGTGGGTTTGTGTCTGCCGGCCTTGGTCTTTCGCTTGACACCGTTGGGCCACCTCGCGAGTACGGCATCAGTCTTGATTTCCGGTACTAGCAAAATTTGGTCATGAGTGAAAACCACGGAGCAGGCTCGGCCTGCTCCGCCTTTTCCTGCTGGGGTCGAACCATGTCGAAGCAACTCCCTTGTCTTCTTCTACTTTGTATGGCGGGTCCGGCGCTGGGCAATACCTGCGACGAAATCCTCGCGCTTGATATCGACACCGTCACCATCGTCTCTGCAACTGAGGTGCCTGCCGGGCCTTATCAGATTCCTGATTCAGAGTTAAAGGTAGAGCTTCCTGCCCACTGCAGCGTGCAGGTGATTCTTGCTCCGTCCGCTGATTCGCATATAGAGATGGCGCTGTGGCTGCCAAGCAGCAACTGGAACGGAAAATTTCTGGCCCTCGGCAATGGAGGCTGGGCCGGCTCCATCAGTTATGACGCCATGGCATCCGGTCTGAAGCATGGATATGCAGTTGCATCCAACGATACCGGGCACAAGGAATACAGTGCTGCCTTTGCTGTCGGCCATCCTGAAAAGCTGGTGGATTTCGGCTATCGGTCAATGCACGAAATGGCGGTTCATTCCAAAGCGATCATCAAGCGTTATTACCATAAGGCCCCGGCACTTTCCTATTACGAAGGCTGTTCGACCGGTGGCCGCCAGGGCCTGATGGAGGCCCAACGCTTTCCTGAAGACTTTGATGCAATCATCGCCGGTGCGCCGGTAAACAACATGTTCAATGTGAGTGCAGCGCAGATGCACAACATGGTCTCGATTCTTTCTGACCAAAGCCTGTATCTGCCTCCTGACAAAATCGAGTTGCTCCACAACGCAGTGCTTACTGCTTGTGAATCTCTAGATGGCATCAATGACGGCTTTATCAACAACCCGTTGGTCTGCAAGTTTGATCCGCAAACACTGCAGTGTTCGAGATCGGTTACTGCTTCATGCCTGACGCCGCGACAGGTTGAGTCGGTTAGACGGGCTTATGCACCGGTCAAATTCAGCTCCGGCGAGGAAGTGTACCCGGGTCATGCCCTGGGATTTGAACTTGGCTGGCGCATGCTTGAAAAAGGCGAAGTCCCTTCAACGCTTCAGTCGGACACGTTCAAATATATTGCCCACGAAGACCCGGAGTGGGAGTGGCAGTCCTATGACTTGGACACTGATGCAAGGCTGGCGCTGGCGAGGGCGGATGATGTTTCTGCCACCGATCCGGACCTAAGCGCATTCAAGGCGCGAGGCGGAAAGTTGCTGATATATCACGGCTGGAATGATCCCGGCCCCTCCCCCTATAACTCCATTAACTACTACACATCAGTACTCAGCACTCTGGGTGGTGACCAGTCAGAATGGTTACGCATTTTCATGATGCCGGGTATGGGGCATTGCCGGGGCGGTATCGGACCAGACCGCGCTGACTTTCTGGACGCGGTCGACAAATGGCGTGAACGTGGCACTGCGCCAGACAGAATAGAAGCAACACGTATCCGCAACGGCAAGGCCGATATGACAAGGCCGTTGTGCCCATATCCGGAAGTTGCGGTTTGGAATGGCAATGGGAGTCCCGATGCCAGTGAAAACTTTGTTTGCAAAGTTCAGTGACCAAACCAAGTCAAAGGGGAAAGACATGTCGCAGCAAAAGCAGGAATCAGGAAATATGACGGTGGATCGCCGTATGTTTATGCTAACAGCGCTCGCTGCCGGCTCGGTTGCTGCCGGTGTGAGTTCTGTCGTTAACGCACAGGTTGCGCAAACTCCAAATTCAAGCGAAGGACTGTCTCCCGTCGTGGAAACAGCGCTTGGCAACATCCGTGGCGCCAAACGTGACCGGGTATTCTCATTCAAAGGTGTGCCTTACGCAGCAACCACCGCTGGTGGCGGGCGTTTCCAGCCTCCAGTAGCGCATGCAGGCTGGTCTGGTGTGCGCGACACACTTGAACTTGGCCCCCGTTGTCCTGTGCCCCAATCGACGGCACAGGCTGAATTCGTTGTCATGGATCGGCGTGAACCTGCAGGCGAAGACTGCCTTTGCCTCAATGTGTGGACTGCCGGACTTGGTGATGGTGGCAAGCGTCCCGTCATGGTGTGGTTGCACGGCGGCGGTTTTCGTGGCGGGTCCGCAGGGCATCGTTGTTATGACGGGACTAATCTGGCAAATAAGCATGATGTCGTAGTTGTTGGTGTGAATCACCGCGTTAATGTCTGGGGCTATCTGTATCTGGCAGGACTCGGACATCCACAATTTGAGCAGGCAGGCAATGTCGGAATGCTGGATATCGTCGCCTCACTGCAGTGGGTTCGCGACAACATCGAACGTTTCGGTGGAGACCCTGGCAACGTGACTGTATTTGGTCAATCCGGTGGCGGCAGCAAGGTCAGCACATTGCTGGGCATGCCGGCGGCTCGTGGCCTGTTCCATCGTGGCATTGCCATGAGTGGCTCCCAGGTAACCAGCATCTCCACAGATGATGCTACCAAAACGGCAGAGCGCTTTCTTTCAGCACTCAAAATTCGCCCCGATCAGGCAGAAAAAGTGTTGGATATTCCTTACTACGACATCCGTGATATCGCCAACGCGCAACCTTTCAACTGGGGGCCGGTCATGGATGGCAAGACCATCCCGGCCCACAATTTTGATCCGGTCGCCACTCCAATCTCGGCTGATGTACCACTGATGATTGGCTCCATGGAGACCGAAGTCACTTGGAATACCGATCAGCAATACGATCCGCTTGATGATGCAACCCTGCAGGTAATGGCTCAACGTGCCTTGCGCACCGATGCAGAGCAGGCGCGACGCGTGGTTTCTGTTTACAAGGCCGGCAGGCCGCAAGCGAGCAATCTAGACCTGTATCTAATCCTAGCGTCTGACGTGTCGGGCTTTCGCACGGGTACGGATACGCAGGCTGAACGCAAGGCGGCGTTGGGACGTGCGCCTGTCTACAAGTACTACTTTGACTGGTATTCACCGGTTGCTGGCGGAAATCTGCGATCAATGCACACCATGGATATTCCGTTTTTCTTTGATGATGTGAAAACTTCAGTATCGTTGATTGGCGATTCACCTGAACTGCAGGATATGGCCGACAAAGTCTCTGCAGCTATAGTCGCGTTCGCGCGCACTGGCAATCCGAACGCCCCTGGCTTGCCACAGTGGGATGCCTTCGACGGTAACAGGCGGGCAACGATGTTCATCAATCCAAGTATGCGACTGGTCAATGACCCTTACCGTGAAGAACGACTGGCACGTACAGCGGCACTGTTGTAATCGGATCTTGTGGCGCCCTTGGCGGCATCAGCAGGCACCTTTTCGGTACAGTTCTTAGCCGGATGAAGATGCTGTCAAGGCCATCGATTCATGCGATACCTGAACCTCCAGTCTGCTTTGCAGTCAGCTCTGTTGGCACGGCGGTTTGTTGCCTGGTGTAGATTCCTGCACCCTCCACTCTGCCTACGTAAATCAAAAAAAATGTCCGTTATCAACAGAGGGGAAATGATGAAAAACAAGTCCTGCCATTCCCGTAAAACCAAGTCCTTGACACGCTCCATCCGCACCATAATCGCGCAACGTTTCAAAATGAGTACTGCCTGGATGGCCGCTGCTTTGACTCTGGGATCAGTTGCCGGCCCTATCCAGGCTCAGCAGCAAAGTGCTGAACTGGAGGAAATCAGCATAACCGGCTCTAGGATCCGACGTGATGGCATGGGCTCGCCCACACCTCTGACGGCCGTATCAGCGTTGGAAATGCGCAACATGGCACCTACGCTGATCATGGACTCCCTGACACAAATGCCCCAATTCCGGGACAACGGCCAATCCCAAACCGGCAGCATTTTCACTTCAGGCGGGGGTTCCAACTCCGTCAACCTTCGGGGTATCGGCTCCAACCGCACCTTGACGCTGCTCAATGGCAGGCGAGTGGTGAGCAGTCAGCAATCAGGCACCATTGATATCGCCATGTTTCCGACTGCGTTGATCCAGCGTGTTGAAGTCGTTACCGGCGGGGCTTCTGCCGCTTACGGCTCTGATGCTATCAGCGGTGTTACCAACTTCATACTGGACACCAACTTTGAAGGCGCCAGTCTCAATGTTCAGAGCGGTATCACGGAGCGTGGTGATCACCCACATAATCAGGTGGAGTTTGCTTTTGGTACCCGTATCGGCGAACGCGGCCATTTGATCACCTCGTTTGACTGGTATGACGCTGACGGCGTGATGGGCACCAAAGACCGGGACTGGTATCAGAGTTGGGCAATGATCACCGGACCAGCGTCTTTGCAACCACGACGCTTTTACGCCCAACCTGCCAGATCCAATGCCACCAGCATCGGTGGTGTGATTCCTTCAGGTCCCCTCGCTGGCACGCAGTTCATTGACGGGATACCGTCTCCGATGGGCGTGGGTTCCAGGGTTGTAGGAAATGTACAGGTCGGCGGGGGTGGCGTAGACCCGGGTTACAAATGGTATAGCCTACGACCTAACGATTCGCGAGGTAGCGCCTTTGCGCATTTCAAATATGATTTTTCGGATACCAATACGGGCTTCATCCAGATCCTGAGAGGACAACACACCGTGGAGGCACTGCCAGCCCCCACAGGTTTTGCGCCGGGCTGGTCCACCACATTGTTTCGCGACAATCCCTACATGCCCGCCTCTGTCGTTAACCGCATGACAGCTGCAAACGTCACCAGTGTTCCCTTCAACCGCATCTTTGAAGACCTGTCTCCCTCACGTGAAATCAAGGACGAAATCAACTCTTTCACCATAGGATTTGATGGTGATATCGGCAACATCCTGACCTTCAGTGCCTACTATCAACGGGGCAAAAATCTGGAGGTCGCTGACTATTCCTCCAATGGTCAACTGGTGCGTACCGACCGCTTTTATCGGGCACTGGACTCGGCCATTGATCCGGCAACAGGCAGGATCGCTTGCAGGGCAAATATTGCTGCATTCGGTGGACTCACTCCACAACAGGAAGCCGGTCTGACCCGCATCAGTGCACTGGGACAACCGGTGTCTCCTGACCCGGAAAGTAATCGCAAATGTGTGCCTATGAATCCTTTTGCAGCAAAATTGCCGCAGGAGGTGATCGAGTACGTAACAGGTGGGGTGCATCACCGGCAAACCATTCGCCAGGACGTATTCGATGTCTCAGTCCAGACCACTCTGGGCGGGGCTAGTGGCAGAGCGCCGATAGCCATCAGTGGTGGTCTTACTTACCGCGAAGATTCGGTCTATCAGGACGCCATGGGAAATGCAGGCGATCCGCGCAGGATGGCCGATTTCGGTGTATTCAGCAGTTTTCTGTCACCTTCGGACGGCATTCCCATCAGGGGTGTCCCCACCTTCATTCGTGATCGCGGGGTCTTTTTTACCGGCAATCCCAACAATGAAGGCCCCATTCAGGGCAAATTCAATGTCTGGGAACTGTTCGGTGAATCTATCGTCCCCTTGTTCGGGGGCAGTGGTGACGGCGGTGCAGACCTGCACTTTGCCGTGCGCTATTCCGATTACACCGGCAGCGGTGGTGTCTGGGCCGCCAAAGTGGGTGGCGACTGGCCCTTGACTGAGGAACTGCGACTGCGTGCCACCTGGTCGCAGGACACCCGTGCAGGCTCCTTGTCAGAGCGTTTCGATACCCAGACCGGTGGTACCAATATCACCGATCCCTTGTTGCCCAACGAACCTCCCTATATCGCTGCTACCACCATCGGCGGCAATCCAGACATCCTGCCGGAAATCTCCGATACCAAGACCATTGGAATCGTGTATCAGCCCAATAGGCTTGAGGGCATGAGTTTGTCAGTTGACTACTATGACATCTCAATCAAGGATGCGATTTCCCAGCTTGGGGGCGCTCAGATCGTGGACAGGTGTTACCTGCAGGGTGCTGCTGATCTTTGTGAACTAATCACCCGCAGTGCGGTAGGAACCCCCTACATCAGCCAGATTTTCAACCTGTTCATCAATGTGGCTGAAACAACCACTGCCGGTATCGATATCGAAGCCAGCTACAGGCGCCCGGTTACTCTGCTCGGGGGCGAGAACGAAGCCATTACGGTAAGGATTTTCGGCAACTACCTTGACGAAGTCACCTCGGCCGTCGTCGGCGAGCGTGTCATCAACCGGGCTGGTGAAGCCAATTTCTCAAAGTGGCTGGGAAATGCCTCATTTGCCTATGCCAATGGTCCGTTCAGGGCCAACATCCAGGCCCGTTACATAGGAAACACAGTACGCGACAAGCTGTGGGTTGAAGGCATCGACATCGAGGACAACGATGTCTCTTCCCGGGTGTATACGAACATCAACGTTTCCTATGGTTTCGAATGGGGTGACAAGACTGGCGAAGCCTATCTCTTTGTTGGCAATTTGTTTGACAAGGATCCACCTCTGGCCCCTGGCGGCCTGGGTCTGACCACTGGTACCGCAACTCATACCAACAATGGTCTATTCGACACACTTGGCAGGACCTACACAGCGGGAGTTCGAATGCGCTTCAACTGATCAGTGAGTCACTGTTCGACCCCATGTCCACAAATGGCGCAGCTTACTGGCTGCGCCCTTTTTTGTTTGCATCGGGCTGACCTTCCCCCCGTAGTTAGTACCACCGTCAAGGCGGGTTTTCCTTTTACACTGACCCAAAGGAGAACCGTCAATCAAGCGATCCTGGTTCACCGAAGAGCAGATCATCGGTGCCATCAAGCAGCATAAAGCTGCCAGCGAGGCCCCGGACTGAATCGCCCCGACTTTCCTAGAGATTCCACAACTGGCTGACATCGCTATCTGCGTAAGCACC
>Ga0255283_1000067_pt1 | contig 11400 bp, 17 predicted proteins | sample AtltaT_40_FD_183701 | JGI IMG/M metagenome (GOLD analysis project Ga0255283, IMG submission 183701) | Metatranscriptome of freshwater microbial communities from Altamaha River, Georgia, United States - Atl_Atlam_RepA_8d (Metagenome... | ecosystem: Environmental > Aquatic > Freshwater > River... | reverse complement strand
TTATATCAAATATATTGAAGAATTAAAATTAATTGATATAATATATGAACAAGATAGTTTATTAACATTTATGAATGCTCAAAATAAACATATAAAATTACAAAATTCTAGTGCTAATTCTCAAATATTATCTATCAAAACATCATGTAAAATTATTGAGAATACACTTACAAATACTGATAAAGTCAAGAGTCAAGAGAAATTAAAAGAAGAAATATTTACAAATTTAAGATTATTTAAATTCTATGTTGAAATTAGAGTATTAAATGCATTGATAAAATGTATAGCTAAAGGATTGAATACATTAGTAGTAATGTTTTGTATGACTGAGAAATTATTAAAAACTGCAAAAGGATTTGATGAAAGATTACCATAATTATTCAAAATATAGATATCAAATATAATTCCAGATGTTACATTAGATCCAATGCCTAAGGATGTGATTGATAATATGAAATTCTTAGTTAATCAAGTATTTGATATTAGTAAATAATTACCTAGATTCAAAGATGAACCAGATTATGAGAAAATGGTTAAGAAAAATACTGTATTTGATTTATTCAAAGAAGAAGATTTCAAAGAATCTGAAATAGAACAATATGATTAAACATTCTTTGGTGATACAAAGAATCATAAAATATTATCAAATTTGAAACAAGTATTAGAGAAATTATTAGAAGATAAAGATTTGAATATAATAAAACAAAGTTTAACTACAAAGAAAGAGAAATTAAAATTAGTAGAACCAATTGAATTAGATGATTTAAAGAATAATATTCCAGAGAAATAATTAACTACTAAGAATATAGAGAATCAAATGTATAGATATAAAGTAATTATTGATACTTATTCAAATGTTACTATTAAAGATTCTATAATTAGAAAAGAATATTATGTAATTGATTTGAGTGATTTCAATCAAATGGTTGTTGATAAAGCACAAGAGAATCTTAGAAAGTTAGGTAAACAATTATTATTAAAAGCTAGATTAGAATTTGAAGATTTCAAATCAAAATGTTTAGAATATGAAACTGCAATTAATATCAAACCTAAGGATATTAATTCATTAAAGAGTATATTAGGTAAGATTGCAATTATTAGACAAGAATCACATCAAATGCAAAATACAATGTATATTATTAGAGAAAGAATTAGAACATTCTTCTTATATTTAAATTATAATTATTTATTAGAAAATGATAGAGATAAAGATTTGATTGAAACAATGTTAGAAATTAAAAAGATATATAAAAGATGGAGTGATATTGTTGATAAGACATATCAAAAACAAGAAGATATGAAAGAAGATAATAAAGTATTTAGTAATCAAACAATGGAGAAAGATGCAGACTTTAGAAAGAAGATTGAAGAATTTCATAAAGAGTTCATGAAGAAAGGTCCTCATAGTAGAGAAGTAACAATTGAACAAGGATTAGAATTATTTGAAATGTATTCTATAAAATTATCTCAAATGAAAGAAATCAAAGAACAAATTATTAAAGATCAAAAATTATTTGATCTTAATATATCAAAATATGATTTATTATCTGAAGTAGAAGAAAGAATATCATTTATTTCTAAAATATATGATATATTCAAAACATATAAAACTAAAATGGATGAATTAAAAACTAAATTATGGAAAGAATTAAATACTAAAGAATTAAAAGATTTATCAGAAATAGTACCAAAGATGGTTAAGAAATTAAGAAATAAAAATTATGAAAATGAACCACAATAATTAAATTTGAGTAATATTGCTGATAATTTAAGAAAGAATAGTGAATTAGTAGATTGTCTAAAAGTTGAAGGTGTTAAGGAAGTACATTTTAAAGAAATATCTGAAGAAACTGGAAAGAAAATAAATACTGATATGAAAACTATGTTATTTTCAGATGTATTAAGTTTAGAATTGGGTGAACATGAAGAATTTATTAGAGAAATTGCTGAGAAAGCAAAACAACAAGAGAATTTAGAGAAAGATATATTAAAGATAGAATCATCATGGAAAGAATATCAAATGACTATTATTAAAAAAGAAAGAGATAATAAGACTGTATTTTTATTATCTGGTACAGATGATATAAGAGGTAAATTAGAAGAAGATCAATATTCAGTATCAACTATGGCTACTGATAGAGGATTATTAGATAATCCAGAATTAAGAGTTAAATTGAAAAAAATAGAAGAAGCATTAAATGATGTGAGTGAAACTATTGAACAATGGTCATTAGTACAAACTAAATATCTTAATTTAGAAATTATATTTAAGAATGATGAAATTAGAACTCAATTAAAGAATGAAACTAAAGAATTCTTGAAATTAGATAAAGAATATACAAAGATTGCTGAGAATGCTTATACAAATAAAATGATATTAGGTATTTGTAATAAGAATACATTTAATTCATTAGAAAATATACAAAGAGGATTAGAAGCATGTCAAAGAAATTTATCAAAATATTTAGATGATAAAAAGACTAAATGTCCAAGATTCTAATTTGTTTCAAATGATGATTTACTTTGTATTTTAGGTTCTCAAGAACCAAGAATAGTTCAAGATTTTTGTTCAAAATTATTTGATAATTGTAAAGTATTGAAATTTACTAAAACAGATTTAATTCAAGGTATGACATCAGAAGAAGATGAAGAATTTGAATTTAATGATAAAACTAAACCAGATGGTAAAGTAGAATTTTGGTTGAATAAAGTAGAATTAGAAATGATATCATCATTAAAGAAATTAGTAAAAACTGGTGTATATAGTTAATCAAAATCAAAGAAAGAAGATTGGATCAATGAACATTTAGGTATGGTTGTTATTGCAAGTGAAACAGTATGGTGGACATGGAGATTAGAAGATACATTTAGAAAGATTATCAAAGGTGATAAGAAAGCAATGAAGAATGAATATGCAAAACAAAATATAGAAATGGATGAACTAACTGATTATTTAGTTGCTACTACAGATAAATTATTGAGAAAGAAATTGAATATTATGATTACTGTTAATGTACATTCTAGAGATATTGTTGGTGGATTTGTAAGAGATAGTATATTAAATGAGAAAGAATTTCAATGGGAATCACAATTAAGATTCTAATTTAATAATGATAATGATTCAATTCATGTTGGTCAATGTACATGGACATATAATTAATGTTATGAATATCAAGGATTAAAAGATAGATTAGTTATAACACCATTGACTGATAGATGTATTATGACATTAACAACTGCAATGAAATTCTTCTTAGGAGGTGCTCCTGCTGGTCCTGCTGGTACAGGTAAAACAGAAACAGTAAAAGATTTGGCAAAGAATTTAGCTATTAGATGTGTAGTAACAAATTGTGGTGAAACTATGACAAAGAATAATTTAGCAAATATATTTGGTGGTTTAGCATCTGCAGGATTCTGGGGATGTTTTGATGAATTTAATAGAATTAATGAAGAAGTATTATCTGTTGCTGCTACACAAATATCTGAAATTCAAGAAGCATTAAAAAAGAATAAAGATGTTATTAATTTTGATGGTATGAGATGTCAATTAAAGAATACAGTAGCATTATTTATTACAATGAATCCAACATATATTGGAAGAACTGAATTACCAGATAATGTCAAAGCATTATTTAGACCAATGACTATGATAGTACCTGATATTGATTTAATTTGTGAAATCAAATTAATGTCAGAAGGTTTCAAAGATGCAAAAGGATTAGCATCAAAGATGGCAAGATTATATAAATTATGTGATGAGAAGTTATCAAAACAAAAACATTATGATTTTGGATTAAGAACATTAAAAGCAGCATTAGTTATGGCAGGTGAATTGAAGAGAGATGATGGAAAGAGGGATGAATTTGGTATTATTATGAAAGCATTAAGAGATATGAATACTCCAAGATTTACATTTGAAGATGAAGAATTATTCTATTCATTAATTGAAGGTTTGTTTGCAAATGTTGATATTTCAAGAACTGATTTTCCACCTATCAAAGATACAATAATTCAATGTTTTCAAAAACAAGAATTTAGAAATTTAGATTTCTGTGAAGCTGAATCTAATCATTTAGTAACTAAATGTATTCATTTATATGAAACAATGTATACAAGACATACAACAATGGTTGTTGGACCAACAAGTGCAGGTAAAACAACAGTATTAGAAACATTAAAGACTGCAAAGACTGAAGATGGAATTAAAACAAGAATATGGAGAATTAATCCAAAGGATAGACCAATTGTTGAAGTATATGGTTGGGCTAATCCAGATACTGGAGATTGGGTTGATGGATTATTATCAAAAATATATAGACAATGTAATGATATAAGAATTAAAGTTAAGAATGAAGAGAAATGGATATTGTTTGATGGAGATGTTGATGCTAAATGGATTGAAGATATGAATAGTGTGATGGATGATAGTAAATTATTAACTCTAAGTGGATCAGATAGAATTGCATTATTAAATCATTGTAAATTAATATTAGAAGTATATGATCTATCATATGCTAGTAAAGCTACAATTTCAAGATGTGGTGTTGTATATTTAGATAATGCATTATTAGGATATAAACCATATTAATATAGATGGTGTAAGATGGGATTTGGAGAGAAACCTGAAGATAAAAGATCTGAAAAAGTTAAAGAAAAATTAGAATCATATTGTGAAGCATTTATTGAACCATTAATGAGATTCATCAAAGAAGGATTAGATGAGAAAGAAAAGAAAGGTGCACTATATGAAATTCAATCAAAAACTGAATTAAATTTAATTAAACAACATTGTACAATAATGGAAGTATTAATGGAAGAATGTAAATAATATGAAACAAATGATGAAGAATTATTGAATAGAATATTTATATTCTCATGTACATGGGGATTGGCTGGTTGTTTAGATGTTCCTGATAGAAAGAAATTTGTTGATAAATTTAAGAATTTATTAGAACAAGAAGAAATTGCATTCCCTAATAATGTTTCATTATTTGATATTGTTATTGATTTCAAATCTGGTGATTATGAATTTAAGAAATGGACATCATTTAGACCATCATATGTACATCCTGAGAATGGTGAATTTAGTAAAATATTAGTACCAACTGATGATACATTTAAATATTCATGGTTGACTGAGAAACATTTTGATAGAGCTATTCCATTTTGTATTATTGGAGATACTGGTGTATCAAAGACAGTTGTATTAAAAGATTAATTAAAAAAATTAAATTTAGAAGAATAAACAACATTAAGTTTGAATTTCAGTAGTTCAACTAAATCAATTGATATGTATAGTTGGCTAATGGAATATTTAGAAAAAGATATTGGTAAAGCAATGAAACCCAAACAAGGAAAATCATTATGTGTATTTATTGATGATATGAGTATGCCTAAAAAAGATCCATATAATACACAACAAGTTATTGCATTATTGAAATTTTTATTTGAATTCAAATATTTATGGGAGAGAAAAGGATTATTAGATCAAATTAATATTAAAAAGGTTAAATATCTAATGGCAATGTTACCACCAGGTGGAGGAAGAAATAGTGTAGATCCAAGATTTATTTCTCAAATAAATTGTGTTGTTATGAGTGAACCAAATGAAATAACAAAGCAATATATTTATTCTCAAATATTGAAAGGTCATATTGATAGATTTTGGAGTGGTAATAAGAAATTAGAGAAAATGACTAAAGATTTAGCAGTTATGAGTGTTAAATTATTTGATGATATTATTAAGAAATTACCAAGAACACCAATTAAATTTCATTATATATTTAATTTGAGAGATATAAGTAAAGTATATGAAGGATTGTTATTAACAACACCTGATAAATATGAAACAAGTAGAGATTTTGTTAGATTATGGAGACATGAAGTTCATAAAGTAGTATATGATAGATTAATGACTGAAGAAGATAGATCATTATTTGCAACTGAAATAGTACCAGAAGCTATTAAGAAAGATTTCGTTGATACATTAGAATATTCTATACAAGATCCTATTATATATGGTGACTTTTTAACATTAGATCCAAATGCTGATATTACTGATCAATTAAGATTATATGAAGATTTACAAACATATGATAATATTAAGAAGAAATGGATTCAAATATTAGATGCATACAATGAAGAGAATACTCCAATGGAATTAGTAATGTTTGATATGGCAATGTAACATTTAATTAATGCATCAAGAATATTTAGATTTCCAAGAGGTAATTTATTAATGGTTGGTGTTGGTGGTTCAGGAAAGACATCTACATGTAAATTAGCTGCATTTAGTTCTGGATTAATTCTATTTACATTAACATTATCAAGAAATTATGATACTCAACAATTATTAGATAATCTTAAAGAATTATATGAAAATGTTGTTGTGAAACCTAAAGTATTCTTATTTAATGATTCTCATGTATTACATGAATCATTCTTAGAACAAATTAATACATTATTAACTAATGGTATGATACAAGGTATGTATTCAGAATCTGAAAAAGAAGATTTAATGAGACCATTAAGATCAGAAATGAAAAAAGAACAAGTTATACATGGTGAAGAATATAATTAATAATTAAAGAAATTAAGAGATAATTTACATTTATGTTTATGTTTCTCACCAGCAGGTGATAGTTTAAGAACAAGATGTAGAAATTTCCCTGGATTAATTAATAATACAACAATTGATTGGTATAATCAATGGCCACAAGAAGCATTAGTTGAAGTTGCTAATTCTAAACTATTAGAATAATCATTAGAAGATGAATATAAACCAGATGTTATTAAATAATTTGCATATTTACATACATCAATAGGTGCATTCTCTAAAGAATTTAATAAAAAATTAAGAAGAGTTAATTAAACAACACCAAAACATTTCTTAAGTTTAATAAATACATATCAAAGAACATTAGATCATTGGAGAAGAGTATATGAAGAAAATATTAAGAAATATAGAAATGGAGTCAATAAAATTAAAGAATCTGAAGAGATAGTAAAAGTTAAGAAAGAAGAATTAAGTATACAAATGGCACAAGTAACTAAAGAATATGAAAGTGTTAATAAATTAATCAAAGAAATTGAAGAATCAAAAGTAAAGACTCAAGAAGCAACAATCAAAACAGAAACATTGAATCATGAAATAGGTAAGAAAGTTGCAGAAGTAGAAATTAAAGAAGAAACAGCAAAGAAAGTTATGGATGAAGCTAAAGAAATCAAAATAGATGTTGAAACATCAGTTAAAGAGAATTTAGATGAAAAGAAAATAAAAGCTATGCAAGGTATTGTAAATAATCCACCTGAGAAAATTAAATTAATTGTATTAGCTGTCAATTGTTTGAATCCAACAGGTAGTAATTATGAAAATAATTGGGATGGTTGTAAGAAATTAGTTATGAAAGCTGGTAATTTCTATACTGGAGTCAAAGAATTTATGGAAGAAAATGGAAATGGTCAAAATTTAACTGAAAAGAGAATTGCATCAGCAGAAGCATAATTGAATCAATTATTCAAAATTGTTAAAGAAGATAAAACATTAGATATTAATAATGAAGATCAAATGCCAAATTATATTAAAGAGAAAGTTTCACAAGAATCATATGCATTATATATATGGGTTAAGAAAATGAAATCATGGTTTACTAGTAAGAAAAATTAAGATTTACAAAAAGATATTCTTAAGAAAGCAACAGCTGAATTAAATAAAGCAAGATTAGAAAAACAAGAGGCAGAAGAAACATTAGAAAGATTAAATTCAGAAATGAAACAAATGGAAATTACATTGAAAGAGAAGAAAATTAAATTACAAGAATTAGAAGAAGATTTAGCAATTAAGAAAGCTAATTTAGAAATAGCAGAAAGATTAGTTAATGGATTAGGTGATGAGAAAATATCATGGACTAAAGAAAGAGAATCATTAAATGTAATGTATATTAAATTAATTGGTGATTGTTTATTATCATGTGCATTCTTAACATAATTAGGACCATTTGAATCTACATTTAGAAAAGAAATTATGTATCATAATTGGTTAACAAGTTTGTCAACAACAACAATTCCATATGATTTAGAATATCAAGTAACATCATTCTTATGTACAGAAGTTGAGAAGACATCATGGGAAGCAGATGGATTGAGTGCTGATACTCAATCAACAGAAAATGGTATATTAACATTGAAATCAACAAGATATCCATTATGTATTGATCCACAAATGCAAGCAATAGCATGGATTAAAACAACATTTGAAGGATCATTGAAAATAAGATCTATGAATGATGATTATGGTAAATGGTTGGAAATTGCAATTAAACAAGGTGCACCATTTATGTTTGAAAATATTACTGAAGAAATAGATCCAGTTATTACTCCAATTGTTGAACAAAATTATCAAATAAAAGCAAATGGAAAGGTAGTTAATCTTAATGGTCAAGAATTAGAAGTTCATGAGAATTTCAAATTATAATTAGTAACTAAGATGGCAAATCCAAAATATACACCAGAATTATTTGCATCATGTATTATTATAAATTATTCAGTCACTCCTGATGGATTGAAAGAACAATTATTAAATAGAATAGTTGATTATGAAAATAGTGAATTAGAAAGAAAGAGAAAAGAAAATGTTGAAATAATGAGTAGAAATAAGAAAGAGAAGAAAGAATTAGAAGATGAATTATTAAAAGAATTATCAAAAGAAGGTGATTTATTACAAAATACTGAATTAGTAAGAAAACTAGAAGAATCTAAAGCTAAATCAACTGCAATTAATCAAATATTAGCAGATGCTAAAATAGCAAAAGAAAAGATTGATAGACAAAGAAATAGTTATGAAAATGGTGCAATAAGAGGTCAAGTATTATAATTTGCATTAGATGCATTATCTGAAATTGAATATATGTATAATTATTCACTATCATAATATGTTAAATTATTTGATAAAGCATTAAGAACATCCAAACCAGATAAAAATTCTCAAACTAATAGATTAAAGAATATTATTCATACAAATACTAATATTGTATATTTCTATGGATGTTTAGGATTATTTGAAAAACATAAATTAATGTATAGTTTCCATTTAACTACAAGAATATTAATGAATCAAAAGAAAATTGATGTAAGTTTATTCAATTTCTTATTGAGAGGTAATACTAGTTTAGATCCAGCAAAGACACCAAAACCACCAACATTGAATTGGATGAGTGAACAAAGTTGGAAAGATGCTGAATTATTATCAACATTAAATAGTAAATTTAATTCATTATTGAATGATATAACAACAAATGAAGAATATTGGAAACAATGGTATGATTAACCAGCTCCAGAAGATCAAGAAATACCATGTGGATATAATACATTAGATATGTTATCTAAAATATGCATATTAAAATTATTTAGAATTGATAGATTAAAAGAAGGTATTTCAATGTATATTGTTGATAAGATGGGACCAGAATATGTAAAACCTAAATATCCAAATATTAATGAAATATTCTCAATGTCAGACAATCATACACCAACATTATATATATTATCACCAGGAGCAGATCCAAGAAGTGATATTATTGCAAAGAAAGAAGAATTAGAAATTAATTTATTTGAAGAATCATTAGGACAAGGATCAGAAGATAAAGCAACTGAAGCTATAAAGACTGCAGTTGTCAAAGGAACATGGGTATTCTTACAAAATTGTCATTTATTAAAGAAATGGTTACCTGATTTGGATAGAATATTAGATTCTGAACATGTTAAGAAGGCTCATAAAGATTTTAGATTATGGTTAACAACCAAACCAACTGATAAATTCCCATTAGGTATATTACATAAATCTAATAAAATTGTAGTTGAACCACCTGATGGTTTAGATGCAAATTTGAGATCAACATGGTCAAAAATGAATCCAAAAGATTTTGATACATGTATTAATAAAGAATTTAAACCATTAGTTTATTGTTTATCATTCTTCCATGCAGTTATTCAAGAGAGAAAGAAATTTGGAAAAATAGGATGGAATATTACATAAGATTTCAATGAATCTGACTTTAATATTAGTATGAAATTATTAAGTTATTAATTAGCAAAGAGTATTGAAGATAAAGATGAAATGAGACCATGGGGATCATTAAAATATTTAATAGGTGAAGCTATGTATGGAGGTAGAGTAACTGATGATTGGGATAGAAGAATATTAAATACATAATTAGATGAATATTTAGGAGATTTCGTATTTGATGAAAGAGAACCATTTTATTTATATAAAGATAAGAAAGGTGGAAATAAATATATAATTCCACCAATGGTTACAATATCAGAATTCCAAGAATAAATATATAATAATATTCCTACAAAGAATTTCCCAACAGTATTTGGATTAAATATTAATGCAGAAATTATATAATCAGCATTAGCATCTAATAATATTTTATTTTCAATGTTAATGATGCAAATGGATACTGATTCATCTGAAAGTGTAATTAATAAAGATGAAATGGTCAAATCATCTATTAATGATATTCAAAATAAATTACAAAATCCATATGAAGAAGATAAAGTGAAAGATCAAATAGATAATAGTGTAGATGATCCAAAAGATCCTAGATTCTAATTTACAGCAGTTGTATTGAAACAAGAAATAGAAAGAGTTAATATATTAATAAAATGTATTAAAGGTAATCTAAAAGATTTATTAGATGCAATTAATGGTATAATTGGTATGTCAAATGATCTTGAATCAATATATAATGATTTATTTAATGGATTCATTCCATCATCATGGAAATCTAAATCACCACAAACATTGAAAAAAATAGCATCTTGGATGAATCATTTGAAGAAGAGAATTGATCAATATAATGAATGGATTAAATGTGAACCAACAGTAACATGGTTGAGTGGTATTCATGTACCATAATCATAATTAATTGCTTTATGTCAACAATATTGTAAACAAAATGGTTTGGAATTAGATAAATTAACAATTGATACTAAAGTTACTAAATTTACTGATCCATCAAAAATACAAAGCAAACCTAAGAATGGTAGATATATTTATGGATTATATATAGAAGGTGCAAGATTTGATGAAGATCAAAAAGTAATTAAGAAACAAAAACCTAAAATATTGATTAATGAAATGCCAATAATGCATATTGAACCAGTATTAATTAGTAAACTTAAAACAAGAGATAGATATCCATGTCCTGTATATGTAACAAGTGATAGAACAAATACAAGTGGTGAAGGATATGTATATACAGCATAATTACCAACAATGAAACATGAAAGTCATTGGATATTGAATGGAGTTGCAATGATTTTGAATGATAATGATTGATTAATCATATTTGATATGGGATATATGTAATATAATATTGATTTATTTGTTTATTT
>Ga0255283_1000062_pt1 | contig 11499 bp, 1 predicted proteins | sample AtltaT_40_FD_183701 | JGI IMG/M metagenome (GOLD analysis project Ga0255283, IMG submission 183701) | Metatranscriptome of freshwater microbial communities from Altamaha River, Georgia, United States - Atl_Atlam_RepA_8d (Metagenome... | ecosystem: Environmental > Aquatic > Freshwater > River... | reverse complement strand
GCAAAAGTGCATGGTGAATTGCATTCGGCTTTGCTAAAAATTATGTAAGTGCCTGAATTTCAATCATCTTGGATTTTTGTATGAATTATTTTTCTAATCTAAAAAAACAAAAATTTCATCTGCAATGAAGTTCCCTTCCTGTTTTTCTCATGTCTTGCTGCTTGTTTTTTCGCTGACAGCACCACAATTTTTGGGTGCCCAGTCGAAAGCCCCTGTGGTTCCTGCAACAAAGCCCGGGGTAGTAAAAACGAACCTGACGGCACAGCCTGGTCAGGGTGTGAATCCCGGTGTACAGTTCTTATCTGACAACGATCTTCTCCCTGCCTCAGAAGAGATATCCAGGGTGGATCTGGAAGAGGCTTCCTGGAAAGTTGCGTCCGATTATTCGGATGTTCTGACTGCAGAGCGTGCTGCTGTTGCACAGACAATCGCCTCTCCCGATTTCGACCACAACAAGATGGCCACCTATCAGGGCTACGACAGAGTGCTCGCTTATATGCAGCAGTCGGTTACAGAGCAAATGCCTGTTGAGCAGATAGCGGAAACAAGTTTTCAGCGGGTGATCAAGGAGTCCGAGACAGACCCTGCGTTGGCCGGTATGGATGTACTGGTTGTAAGGTCATTCTATGATTCACTGATACTGAATCTCAAAGCAAACTGATTCGGGTTTTCCAAAGCGAACTTTTCTTTAATTAACGGCACTGTTGACATTTCGGGTGTCAAACTGTGCTTCATACAATCATCATGAAAAGATTTTTTACTTTAACCAAAAAAACAATCCCGGCTTTATTGCTCCTGGCATTTGCGGTGGTGACCGCCCAGGCACAATTCACGCTTATCATTGATCCTGCCGGCGACGGAGGTTTCGAGAACGGGTCATCCTTTGCTGCCAATAACTGGCTTCTTCCGACAAATACCGCTCCGACCAACCAGTTTTGGGTTGGTGCTGTTGGTGGCCCCTCTGCAGGCGCAAGGTGTGCATACGTATCCAATGACGTGGCAGGTGGCACTTATAACTATCTGAACACTTCTGCCTCTACCTTCCTTTTCTACAGGGACGTAACATTTCCTGCTGGTCAGACTGACATTAACCTCACTTTCAAATGGAAGTGTCAGGGAGAAGGCAGTTACGATTATGTGACTGTTTTTTCGATGCCCACAACGGTAGAGCCACTTCACAACAGTCCTGCCGGCGCTTTCCAAAGCTGGCTTCAGATCCCTACTGTTTATCCGGGTGCGGTAGTACATGCATCTCCGCAGAACCTCAACCTGCAGTCTTCCTATCAGACACAATCAATTTGTCTGCCGTCTTCTTACGCTGGGACTACGCGCAGACTCGTGTTTATGTGGACTAATGATGGTTCAGCAGGCAGCCAGCCACCTGCTGCAGTAGATGAAATTACGCTTCTTTCTCAGGTGCCGCCAAGCACTCCTGCCAGTCAACCGACGGCTCTGAGTTTTGCGCCACCTCCCACAACAAGCACTATCTCAGGAACATTTACCGGAACAACGCCGGCTTCCCCTGGATACCTTGTGGTTCGTACCACTACGCCGACTCCACCGAGTGCTCCTGTAAACAATACAGTTTACACTTCCGGACAGTCGGCATTGGGTGGTGTTGTAGTTTCAAGCGGTCCTTCAACATCGTTCACAGCTACCGGACTCGTTCCAAACACTACTTATTACTTCTGGGTTTACGCCTATGCTGGTGTTTGTCAGGGGGTTTTCTATAATACCGCTTCCCCGCTGACAGGTAGTGCAACTACTTCCGACTGCGGATTGTCCGGAACAAGAACTGTAGGACCTACAGGCAATTATGCCACCTTGACTGCGGCAGTTGCAGATGTAGTTGCTCAGGGTCTTCTATCCTCAGTTGTGCTTGAGCTTCAACCTGCTTACAACAGTAGTTCAGAACCGGCTTTCCCCGTTGTTATTCCCGAGTTTCTGTGTGCAGGCCCCTCAAAGACGCTGACTATTCGTCCGCAGGCAGGCGCTACAGCACTTTCCATTACCAGTGCGAATGCAACCGGTACCATCCAGATGAATGGTGCTGACTATGTTATCTTTGATGGTCGCCCGGGCGGTACAGGTACTGCTTCCGAACTGACGATTTCAAACTCTTCCACAACTGGTTACGCCATTCAGTACATCAATGCTGCGACAAACAATACTGTACGCTATTGTACTGTTTCCGGTGTTAATACCAGTACTGCAAACGGTGTGGTAGCTTTCTCCACCACGACAACAGGTGCGGGTAACAGTAACAACCTGTTCGAGTATTCCACTTTCACTGCCGGTGCAACCACTCCGGTGAATCTGGTGTACTCTTCAGGAACTACAAACGGTGGTTTTCCTGCACAGAACAACAACATCACGTTCAGCAACAATAACTTCCGCGACTGGTTCAGTGCAACACTGACCAACTATGCAATCAACGTAGCAGGTGCCAGTTCTGACTGGACAATCAGCAACAACAGTTTCTATCAGACTGCTTCACGTACATTTACAGGTACAACAGCCACTGATGTTGGTGCCATTGCCATTGCCTCTACTGCAAATGGTTACAACTTCACTATAACCAACAACTTCATCGGCGGTACTGCTCCCAACTGCGGAGGCGGAGCCATGACTTACACTGGTGGTACAACCGGAACTATCACTCCGCGTTTCATTCGCTTTAGTACTGCTGCCGGTGCCGTTTCCAATATCAACAACAACACTATTTCCAATATCTCGGTTACCACATCTACCACCTCTACCGCATGTGGTTTGATTACACACCTGAATGGTAATGCTAATATTAATGGTAATACGCTGGGCTCCATGACAACAACGGGTAATATCACCTTTACCCTTGCTGCTACTTCCACGGCTCCCTTCTTCCTGCCAATCAGTGTGGGTACCGGAACTATCCCTTCTACCGTTGTGGTGAACAACAACCAGATTGGTGGTCTGACAGTTTCAACCAGTAGTACAGGTTCTGTCAGTTTCCGTGTATTGTATGCCCAGCCGGCTGCCGGTTCGAAGGTTACTTTCAACGGCAATACAGTGGGCAGCCCTACTGTGCCAAACAGTATCCAGCAGCTGACCAATAACCTGCTTATTGGTATATTGTTGCTCAACCCATCCACAGATGGTGTATTTACCAACAATACAGTCTGCAACCTGACGGGTAATAACTCTGCAGGCACAACCATTTCCGTGCGTGGCATTGACGTACAGGGTGCCGGTGGCCGCCACACTATCACTGGCAATACCGTTTATAACCTGACCAATAACGGTGCTACAACCGCTATCAACAACGGCGCATCGGTGGTTGGTATCAATATGACTGCCAGTGCTATCGGCAGTAACGTTGTGTCGGGCAATACCATTTACAATCTGTCGAATACCAATGCAACAGCTGCAACCTGGGTAAATGGTATTACAGTTTCTGCTCCGCCGCTTCCCGCCACAGCTTCGCCGGTTACAAGGAATAATATCCATAGCTTGTCCACGCTTTCACCTACATCGGGCATGGCTGGTATATTTACCCTGAGTGCTGGTGGATATTCTCCGATTACAAACAACTTTATCCGACTGGGTATTGATGGTAACGGAGCGAACGTTTCTGTTTCTTCACAGATTAATGGTATTTACAAAGGTGCCACGGTCTCACAGAATATCAGCTTCAACACGGTTTATGTCGGCGGACTTGATATTGCCAGTGGTACTGTCAATACGTACGCATTCAGGAGGGCTTCTTCAGGGCCTGCAGATACTGTGATGAACAATATCTTCTTCAATGCCCGCTCCAATGCGACAGGTACCGGAAAACACTATGCTACATTCCTGAACGCCAACAATGCGCTGATCAGCAACCACAACGACCTTTTCGTTAACGGAACCGGTGGTGTACTTGGACTCTCTGTAGCTACTGACTATGCTACGCTCGCAGCCTGGGTTGCAGCTACCAGCCAGGACGGCGCCTCCATTTCCTCCGACCCCAGACTGGTTAACCCTATTGGCAACTCTACTGCTGTTGATTTGCATATTCAGGCAGGTGTTGCTACTGGTGTCGAACGCGGTGGCTACAACATTCCTTATGTTACCACTGACTATGACAACCAGACACGCAGCAGCTTCTCTCCTGTTGATATCGGTGCTGATGCGGGTAACTTCGTACTTTCTGATCAGAACGGTCCGGCTATCTACTACACGCCGTTGATACCGTCCTCCTGTAACACTGGTAACCAGTCGCTCAATGGAGTGGTGATCACAGATGCAACCGGAATTCCGCTTGCAGGCGGACTGATTCCGCGTATTTACTACAGAAAAGGTGCAGGAACCTGGTTCTCTCAGCCCGGTACGCTGGTGGGCGGTAATGCTACCAATTCTACATGGAACTTCAATATCGTTGCAGCCGATATGGGTGGCCTGATAGTGGGTGATGTAGTTTCTTACTACGTGATCGCGCAGGATATCACCAGTCCGGCGAAAGTGACTTCCAATGCAGTAGGCGTTGTAGCCACAGATGTCAATACCGTTACTTCTCATCCGCTCATCCCGAGTACCTACACAGTTGGTTCTGGTCTGAGTCTGAGTGGTACCTACACAGTTGGCGCTGGTGGTGCATTCACTACACTGACTGCTGCTGTGGCTGCCTATAACGCAGGCTGTCTGAATGGCCCGGTTACTTTCTCGCTGACCGATGCAACCTATCCTTCAGAAACATTCCCGATTACGATTAATGCCAATGCATACGCAAGCGCTGTCAATACCCTGACTATCAAGCCTTCGGCAGGTCAAAATCCGGTTATTTCGGGTTCTTCTGCATCGGCTATTATTGTTTTGAACGGTGCTGACTTCGTGACTATTGATGGTTCTAACGGCTCGGGCAACAACTCTGTTTGTCCGCGTGTTCAGGCTACCAGAAACCTGACAATTATCAACACTTCAACAGCTGCATCAACTGCTGCAGTGGCACTTCTCGCGCCAGCTACAACGAATGGCTGTCTGAATGCAACTATCAAAAACTGTGTTGTCAAGTCAGGAATAAATACTGTTGCTACCACATACGGTATTTTTGCTGGAGGTCCCACGGTTGGTGTTACAACCAACTCGGATCATGATAATCTGCTTGTTGAAAACAACAGTGTTTCAAGAGCATATTATGGTATCACAGTGACAGGTTCTTCAGCAACTCTTTTCAACGACAATCTCCGTATTCAGCTGAACTCTGTAGGAGCAGAATCTGCCTCTGACTATGTAAATGTCCGTGGTATTGACCTCGCTTTCTCTCCGGGAGCTATTGTGCGTGCCAACTCAATCTTCAATATGCGCTTTGCGTTCAGCGGATATGTAAACGGTATCGAGGTTGGTTCAACCATGTTTGGTGCACAGATTCTTGAAAACACTATTTCCGGAATTGAAAATCCGAGCACTGGTGGCTGGTATTGCAATGGTATCCTGCTGAGTAGTTCGGTGTTTGCCAATGATATTCTCATTGCAAACAACATGATTTCTGATATCAAGACGATTAACTACTCGCTCCCGTCGTACAGTCCGGTAGGTATCAGATTAAATGGTGGTATCAATACCCGTGTTTACAATAACACGGTCAATCTTTTTGGTGATGTCACCATCGGAACAAGTGCATCTATCTCGAGTTGTATTTATATCGGCAGCACGCTGGTGAACGGACTTGATATGAGGAACAATATTCTGACAAACAGCATGAACTTTGTCGGAACTACAGGTTCTATTTGCTACAACGTTTTCTCCAGCTCGGTTTCAAATCCGGCACCAATTATTTCAAACTATAACGACTATTCCGGAGCGAGCTCTGCCTCTACCACCTACAGGGTTGGCTATAACGGCTCCGTGGGTTATAATACCCTTGCCGACTGGCGGAGTTTCACCGGTCAGGATCAGAATTCACTTGCGGTTGCGCCTAGCTACGTTTCCAATACTGATCTGCACCTGCAAAGTGGTATCAGTTTCTGTCTGGACGGTGCGGGTGCCAATCTGAATCCACCGGTTTCTATCGACATTGACTGCGATGCACGCGGTACTACGCCTGATATCGGTGCTGACGAAATTACGACTCAGTTAAGTGTTGCTGTTGCCGAGACATCAGGTGTTGCCAATAATGACGGTATCATCTGTACCGGCGCAAGCGCTACACTGACTGCCACCAGCGGTACCGGTTACACGTATCTCTGGAGCCAGGGTTCAACCACTGCTTCTGTTACGGTGAGTCCGACTGCTACAACAACTTACACTGTCACTATTACACAGGGTGGTTGTGCCAAAACAGCAACTTATACCGTTACTGTCAATCAGTTGCCAACTCCGTCTGTTTCAATCACTGAAACTTCAGGTATCGCGAACAACGATGGTATCACTTGTCCGGGTTCTTCCGCCACGCTGACTGCATCCGGCGGTACTTCATACGTCTGGAATAACGGAGCTTCAACATCTTCTATCACGGTAGGTCCGACTTCAACCACTACCTACACGGTTACGGCCACCGACGGAAATAACTGCTCCAACTCGGCAACAGGTACGGTCACGGTACTCGATCCGCCCGCTCTATCTGTTACAAAAGTAGAGCCAACCACTTGCGTATCAACTGATGGATCTATTGATCTGACGGTATCACCTGCCGGCGCATACACATACGTATGGAGTACAGGTGCTACTACAGAAGATGTCAACGGTCTGCCATTCGGCGCCTACTTCGTTACTGTAACAAGTACCGCTACCAACTGCTCCGCTTCTTTGGCTGTAGCACTGCTTGGCCCGGGTGGCTGTGGTAACTGCCCGTCTGTTCCGACACTTGCCATGACACCCTCTCCGTCCTGCACAGGCTCGTCGGTTAATATGACAGCCAGTGGTCTGACGGATATGGGTATCACCTACGGTATCAGTTTTGTTTCGTTTGGTGCTCCTGCAGGTAACCCTTATGTAGGTGGAACAGTACTGGCTACTGTCCCCAACGGGTCTCTGACAGGCGGTGGCAGCTCGGCTTCTGCCAACTTCACCTTCAACACAACCGGTACTAATTACGTGTATGCCATTCTTACACCTACACCAACAGATCCGGTTTGCCGTCCGTTTGCTACTGTAGTGCATGTTGTAAATCAGACTCCGACGGCTTCTATTGCTATTGCAGAAACATCCGGTAACACGAATAACGACGGAACTATCTGCGCAACCGCCTCTGCTACGCTCACTGCCTCTGGTGGTGCAACGTACGTGTGGAGCAATGGCGAAAGCACTGCTGCTACAACTGTTTCTCCGGCTACCACTACAACATACACTGTTACGGTGACCAGCGCAGAAGGCTGTACTGCCACAGCTTCCACTACAATCACGGTGAATCCGCTGCCAACGCCATCTGTCACGGTCACAGAGACCTCCGGTGTTTCCGGTAACGACGGTACCATTTGTGCAGGTGCTTCTGCTACGCTGACTGCAGGAGGAGGCACTTCTTACCTGTGGAGTAACGGTGCCAATACGGCTGCTATTACGGTAGCACCGGGCACTACCACTACCTACACAGTAACGGTAACGAATGCCAACAACTGTTCTTCTGCTACTTCGGTCACGATTACGGTGAATCCGCTGCCAACTCCAGCTATTGCGGTGGCTGAAACCAGCGGAACCACCAATAATGACGGTATCATCTGTAATGGTGCATCCGTTGTACTGACTGCCAGCGGCGGTACATCTTACCTGTGGAGTAATGGTGCCAACACGGCCGCTATCACAGTGGCTCCGGGTGCTACTACCACTTACACCGTTACGGTTACCAATGCCAACAACTGTTCAATCACTGCCAGCCGTGTTATCACGGTGAATCCGCTGCCAACCAGCTTTGCTGTTACAGGCGGTGGTGGCTACTGTCTGGGTACCGACCCGGGTACCAAGGTTGGTCTGAGTGGTTCACAGTCGGGCATCAACTACCAGCTTCAGCTCAACGGTGTGAATATTGGTGCACCACTGGCTGGTACCGGTAATGCCCTCGACTTCGGCTTCCAGGCTGGTATCGGTACATACACAGTTGTTGCACTGAACGGTGCAACCAACTGCTCCGTAACGATGACAGGTTCCGTGTCTGTTTTCTCTTTCAACTGTTCTGTTACCATCTCTGATCCGTGCGTATGCCTGAATAACGCCACTTCGCTGACCGATGGCCAGTTCGGTGAAAAAATCAAGGTAAATGCACCGGCTAATCAGACCTGGACAGTTTCTGCTATCAACGGCCTGTTCAGCCCGCTGAGCTCACCTCCGCCATCTGCACCGGCTCCGATTGCTATCGGTACCGCTCTGGTGAATATCGGTGGTAATATGTTCACACTCGACGGCCGCCACGTTGATGCAATAGGCTACACCATCTCTGTCTCAAACGGAATTGGTACTACGCTGTCCATCAGCAACAGCTGCTCTTACCCGAATCCTTCTATCACCTCGAATCTCGCAGGCCCATTCTGCCTGTCTTCAGGTTCAGTTGCCCTGACCGGCAACCCGGGTGATGCCAATATTGTTTCTCAGGGCTTCACAGTGAACGGTGTTCCTGCCACTACCTTCAATCCTTCTGCAGGTGTAGGTCAGTACACTATTGTTTACACTGTCAACGGCGGTACGCCAAAAGCTTCCGGACCAAATGATCCGGGTTGTGTACAGTCGGTTACCCAGTTCGTACACGTTGTAGCTACTCCGACGGTGCTGAACTGTAACGACCTCGAGACTGTATCTCTGAGCGCCAACTGCAGTATGGTTGTCGGAGCCGATGATGTACTGGAAGGTACTTATGGTTGTTATGACGATTATGTTGTGGAAGTTGACCGTACGCTTCCTTATGGCAACGGTCCGTGGGAATCTGCTACGATGACTGCCGGTGATATCGGCAACACATACCAGTATCGCGTACGTCACCTGATCAGCGGCAACAAGTGCTGGGGTAATATCAAGGTGGAAGACAAAATCGAGCCGACAGTTACTTGCGACCCGATTACACTCTTCTGTCCGGTAACTACTTACGATCCTGCTTTCCTGCGCAACTCGCTGAACATCGCGAATGCATACCCGACAGTGGTTGACTGCGACAATACGACCTCTACCTATGTTGACACCTGGAACGATCTGGGCTGCGGTCAGGGAATCAACGGTGTGGCCGACCTGAGTGCTTATGTAGAGCGTAAATGGTCGGTGAAAGATGCATCCGGTAACGAAACCATTTGTATCCAGTACCTGTACTTCAAGCGCCTGCACCTGCCAGCTCTCACGCTGCCAGCTACAGAGGTTACTGTTGCCTGCACAAGCGGTAACACGGACCCGTCTGTAACAGGTGTACCTTCTGTAAATGCCTTCGGCCGCAACTGGCGCCTGTATCCTGATGTAGGCTTCTGCGAACTGCAGTTTGTCTATGTTGATCAGGTTCTTCCGGTGTGCGATGGTACCTACAAAATCGTTCGTACCTGGACTGCCCACGACGGATGTGAACTGGCTGGTCCAACCAACCCGATCTACCACACACAGGTGATTCAGGTGGTTGACAACGCCGGTCCTGCCATGACTTGCCCGGATAACTATACCGTGTCTGTTGACCAGGGAACTTGCTGCGCCATTGTTGATATGCCGAATGTGGTGATCGAAGACAACTGCTCTCGCATCAACAATATTGGTGGTATGGTGACTACATTCGAGCAGTACACCGGTGTACAAACCGGTATGGTTCTGTTCGGTGGTTCTGTAACTGACTGCGGTAACAACAACTACTGGGATCTGGATACACTGGCAGCCTTCGGAGAGTCCTCCTGCCTGCCACTCGGTACACATACAGTAACATACACTGCGCAGGATGACTGTGGCAACACTTCTACCTGCACATTCCGCCTGACGATAGCTGACTATGTTCCGCCGGTGGCAGTGTGTGACGAGACTACCACGGTTGCCGTTGGTGTTGACAATCCGTTCGACTGCTATGGCCCCGGACTGGACGCCTGCAAATTCGGTGGTGTGACGGTTGTTCATGCCCATGAGTTCAGCGACGGCTCTTATGATGACTGCAACAGTGTGGATTACACTATCCGTCGTATGGCTCCGTACAGCGACTGCATCGAGAGCCTGAACAAACAGGCTGGTGCTGCTCCTTGCGACGGATTCAACAATCCGACAGAATATGAAACTGCCACTGGTGAAGCCGCTGACATCAAGTTTTACGGCTGCGAGGTGGGCACTACACAGACGGTAGTACTGCGCGTATATCAGACTGATGTGAACGGTAACCGCATGAACGGCGACGATGGTCTTCCGCTCTTCAACGAGTGTATGGTACAGGTTGAAGTACAGGACAAAATCAAGCCGACTTGCGTTTCTCCGCAGAACTATACTGTTACCTGCGAGCAGTTCGACCCAAGCCTGTGGCTCTATGGCAAGGCAACGGTTTCTGACAACGTTTGTCTGGACGAGACCAAAAACTACCTCGGTCAGTGCGGTCTGACACACACAGTAAGCTACACGAACTTCGATACACTTTGCAACAAGGGTACGATCGTTCGCACGTTCCGCGCCTTCGACTGCAACGGCCAATCCAGCCAGTGCACACAGCGCATCGTGGTGAACTACGAGCAAGACTACTTCGTACGCTTCCCGGATGACAAGATCGTATCTGTATGCGATGGAACCGGCGACTACGGTGAGCCTTCTTTCTATGGTGAAGACTGCGAACTGCTGGGTGTAACGTACGAAGATGAAATCTTCACGGTTGTACCGGATGCCTGCTACAAGATCGAGCGCAACTGGAAGATTATTAACTGGTGCACTTTCGATCCGAACGGTGGATGTACCAATGTACCGAACCCGAATCCGAACGCGATCACGAACCACCCGACCAACCTGCCGGGCCCGATCGTATCACCCGTTCAAAACGCAGGTGACCCGTGGAAATCTACCATCGTGAAGATCAACCCGAACGATGCAGCTGCCACGAATTACTCGGTTTACTACAACGCAAACGCTAACTGCTACACCTACAAGCAGATCATCAAGATCATTGATACACAGGATCCTGTTGCCCAGTGCCCGGCTTCCCCGGTTACTATCTGCGACATCACTCCAAACGATGGCGCTCTGTGGAACCAGATGTACTGGTGGGATCTGGCGAACTCTACGCACGATCTGGGTGACGCTCCGTCTGATATCAGCCTGACTGCATCAGACGCTTGCAGCGGTTCCAACATCAACTTCGAGTACCAGCTTCTGCTGGACCTCGACGGCGACGGTTCCATGGAAACAGTGGTTAACAGCACTATGCTGGGCAGCCAGCCAGGCGGCCTGGGATGGAACAACGTACTGTACAACAACATCAACGGTGGTGGTATCTCCCGTCAGTTCGACGACCGTCCGGTTGCACCGAACCAGAAGTGGGGCTTTGCTCTTCAGGAGACAGTATCCGGTAACACGAAGACTGCATCTGTGAAGTTCAACACTCAGCAGTCGCAGAACACATTT
>Ga0255283_1000056_pt1 | contig 11683 bp, 9 predicted proteins | sample AtltaT_40_FD_183701 | JGI IMG/M metagenome (GOLD analysis project Ga0255283, IMG submission 183701) | Metatranscriptome of freshwater microbial communities from Altamaha River, Georgia, United States - Atl_Atlam_RepA_8d (Metagenome... | ecosystem: Environmental > Aquatic > Freshwater > River... | reverse complement strand
TGATCCGCAGGATGTCGTGCGGGTTCACCGGCCCCTCGCTGAGGCGGTCACCGGCGCGCACGCGGTCGCCCTCGTGCACGGGTGCTTGCCCGACGCGACCTCGTACAGCTGCGGCTGCTGCAGCTCGTCGATCGCGCCGCTGCCATCGATCGGCTGGACGAAGATCTCGCGCTTGCCGCGCTTGATGTCGCCGAACCGCACGACGCCGTCGATCTCGGAGATCGTCGAGGGATCCTTCGGCTTGCGCGCCTCGAAGAGCTCGGCGACGCGCGGGAGCCCACCGGTGATGTCGCGCGTCTTGTACGCCTCACGCGAGATCTTGGCGATGGTCTGCCCCGCCGCGACCTCGGCGCCATCCTCGATGATGAGCTGCGCGCCCACCGGGATGACGAAGTCACGGACCTTCTTCTCCTTCCCGCCCTTGGTGCTCCAGATCTCGATGTGCGGGTGGAGCTTCTTCTCCCGATCCTCGACGACGACGCGTTGCCGGAGGCCGGTGAGCTCATCGAGCTCCTCGGAGACCGTCTCCTCCTCGACGAGGTCCACGAAGCGGACCTGGCCGCCGACGTCGGCGATGATCGGGTTGGTGTACGGATCCCAGGTGAAGATCACCTGCTCCTTCGCGACCGCATCGCCGTCCTTGACCATCAGCACGGCGCCGAGCGGCACCGCGAGCCGGGCCATGATGGGGGCGTTCTTGTCCTTGGAGGCGCGCACATAGAGCTCGCCCTCGTAGGAGGTCACGACCTGCTGGCCCTCCGGATCGGTGACGCTGATCAGGCGGTCCGAGAACTCGACCACGCCCGCCACCTTCGACTTGCGTGCCGTCTGCTCGGCGATGCGCGCCGCGGTGCCGCCGATGTGGAAGGTGCGAAGGGTGAGCTGCGTGCCCGGCTCGCCGATGGACTGGGCGGCGATGATGCCGACCGCCTCGCCGATGTCGACCATCGCCATGGTGGCGAGGTTGCGGCCGTAGCACATGCGGCAGAGGCCGCGCTTCGCCTCACAGGTGAGCACCGAGCGGATCTTCACCGTCTCGATTCCCGCCTCCTCGATCGCCTGCGCGGTCTCCTCGTCGATCATCTGCCCGGCCTCGACGAGCAGCTGCGGACGGCCCGCCTCATCGAGCAGCTGCGGATCGATGACATCCTCCGCGGCCACGATCCCGACGATGCGCTCCGCCAACGGCTCGATGATGTCCTCGCCTTCCTTGAGCGCGCCGATCTCCAGCCCCATCACCGTGCCGCAATCCTCCTCGGTGATCGTCACGTCCTGCGCGACGTCGCAGAGGCGGCGGGTGAGGTACCCGGCGTCGGCGGTCTTGAGAGCCGTGTCCGCGAGGCCCTTGCGGGCGCCGTGCGTGGACGAGAAGTACTCGAGGACCGAGAGCCCCTCACGGAAGTTCGACTTGATCGGGTTCTCGATGATCTCGCCGATGCCGCCGGTGAGCTTCTTCTGCGGCTTGGCCATCAGGCCGCGCATCCCGGCCAGCTGGCGGATCTGGTCGCGCGAGCCACGGGAGCCCGAGTCGAACATCATGAAGACGGTGTTGAAGCCGTCCTTCGACTCGCGCATGCGCTTCACCATCGCGTCCGCGATGTCGTTGTTCGCGTGCGTCCAGGTGTCGATGACCTTGTTGTAGCGCTCGCCGTTCGTGATGTTGCCGGTCTGGTACGCCTTCTGGAAGCGCGCCACACGGGTGGTGGCCTCCTCGAGGATCGTCTCCTTCTCGACCGGGATCTCGAGGTCCTCGATCCCGATGGAGACCCCGCCGCGGGTCGCGTTGCGGAAGCCGAACTCCTTGAGGCGGTCGAGGAAGGCGACGGTGCCCGAGAGCCCCGCCTTGCGGTAGGACTCGAAGACGAGCTCGCCGAGCACCTTCTTCTTCATCTCGCGGTTCTGGAACGGCAGCTCCGGCGGGACGATCCCGTCGAAGAGCACGCGGCCGGCCGTCGTGGTGACCCACGCGGTCCCGCCCTCCATCGTGCGCGCCCGGTACCGGACGGCGGAGTGGACGCCCAGCTGGCCGAGCGCCATCGCCATCTCGATCTCCGACGCGGAGCCGAAGGTCCGGAGCGCGGCCTGGGCCTTCGCATCCTTCAGCAGGGCGTCGAAGCCCGCCGGCGCCTTGGTCGCGAAGTAGCACCCCAAGACGATGTCCTGCGACGGCTCCGCCACGGGGCGGCCGTCCGAGGGCTTCAGGATGTTGTTCGAGGAGAGCATGAGCACGCGCGCCTCGAGCTGCGCCTCGTAGGAGAGGGGCACGTGCACCGCCATCTGGTCGCCGTCGAAGTCGGCGTTGAACGCCGCGCAGACGAGGGGATGGATGCGGATCGCCTTCCCTTCCACGAGCACGGGCTCGAACGCCTGGATGCCCAGGCGGTGGAGCGTCGGCGCCCGGTTGAGGAGCACCGGATGGTCGCGGATGATCTCCTCGAGGATCTCGAAGACCTCCGACGACTCGCGCTCCACGATCTTCTTGGCGCGCTTCACCGTCTCGGCGATGCCGTGCTCCACGAGCTTGTGGATGATGAACGGCTTGAACAGCTCGAGCGCCATGGCCTTCGGGAGCCCGCACTGGTGCAGCTTGAGCTCGGGACCCACGACGATGACCGAGCGGCCCGAGTAATCGACGCGCTTGCCGAGGAGGTTCTGGCGGAACCGCCCCTGCTTGCCCTTGAGCATATCCGACAGCGACTTGAGCGGCCGCTTCCCGCGCCCGCGGATCGCCTTGGAGCGCCGGCCGTTGTCGAAGAGCGCGTCCACCGACTCCTGCAACATGCGCTTCTCGTTCCGGAGGATGACCTCCGGGGCCCGATGCGAGATGAGCTTGGTGAGGCGGTTGTTGCGGTTGATGACGCGCCGGTAGAGGTCGTTCAGGTCCGAGGTCGCGAAGCGCCCGCCGTCGAGCGGGACGAGCGGCCGCAGGTCGGGCGGGATCACCGGGACGACGTCCAGGATCATCCACTCCGGCTTGTTGCGCAGCCCCTCGGCGTCGCCCGAGTTCCGGAAGGCGTCGACGATCTTGAGGCGCTTGAGCATCGCCTTCTTCTTGTGCTGCGAGGTCTCGACGAGCACCCCGGCACGCAGCTCCTCGGCGACGGCGTCGACGTCGAGCCGCTTGAGCAGCTCGCGCACGGCGGGCGCCCCGATGTCGGCCAGGAAGGCGGAATCGCCCTCGGCCTTCGCCTTCTGCTTGAGCGTGAGGTACTGCTCCTCGTCGAGCAGGTCGTTCGCCCGGACCTCCTGCTCCCCGGGGTCGATGACCACGTAATTCGAGTAGTAGATCACCTTCTCGAGGTCACGGAGCGTGAGGTCGAGGAGGTTCCCCATCGGGCTCGGCAGCGTCTTGAAGAACCAGATGTGCGCCACCGGGACGGCGAGCTCGATGTGGCCCATGCGATCGCGCCGGACCTTGCTGAGCGTCACCTCCACACCGCAGCGGTCGCAGATCACGCCGCGATAGCGGATCCGCTTGTACTTGCCGCAGTGGCACTCCCAGTCCTTCACCGGGCCGAAGATCTTCTCACAGAAGAGGCCGTCCTTCTCCGGTTTGAACGACCGATAGTTGATCGTCTCGGGCTTGGTGACCTCGCCCCATGACCACCAGCTGCGGAGGCCGGCCATCTCGAGCCGCTCCCGCTCCTTGGGATCCCGGGGGCCCCGGATCTCCTCCGGGGCCGCGATGCGGACCCGGATGTAATCGAAGGCGGAGGCCGCCTTCTCACGCGCGCTTCGGAAGTCGATCATCGTCTTACTCCTCGCCCTGGGCCGAGAACGCGCCGCCCTCGGCGTGCGAATCCATGGTCACGTGGATGCCAAGCGCCTGCAGTTCCTTCACGAGCACGTTGAACGACTCCGGCGTGCCCGGCTCCGGCAGGTTCTGCCCCTTCACGATCGCCTCGTACACGCGGCTGCGGCCGTTCACGTCGTCCGACTTGACCGTGAGGATCTCCTGCAGCGTGTGCGCCGCGCCGTACGCCTCGAGGGCCCAGACCTCCATCTCGCCGAAGCGCTGGCCGCCGAACTGCGCCTTGCCGGCGAGCGGCTGCTGCGTGACGAGGCTGTACGGGCCGATGCTGCGGGCGTGGATCTTGTCGTCGACGAGGTGGCTGAGCTTGAGCATGTACACCGCCCCGACGGTCACCGGGTTGGCGAACGCCTCCCCCGTGCGCCCGTCGCGCAGGCGGATCTTGCCGCCCGGCAGCAGGCCGCCGGCGGTGATGAGCTCGACCGCCGCCGCATCGACGTCGGCCTCGCTCTTCTTCCCGAGCATCCCCGCGAGCGCGGGATGCCCCATCGCCTCGAGGAGCCCCGCGGCGTCGAGCGCCGCGCGCTTCTCCAGCTCCTTGATCGCCTTCTTGCGCTCGGCCTTCTGCGCGGCCGAGAGCTCGTCGGCGGCGAGTTCCGCCTCATGGTGTGCGATGGCATGCCGCGTCGCGACCGCCTCGCGCTCGGCGAGCTCCTTCGCCGCCGCCACGAGATAGTCGTGGATGCGGCCCGCCACGGCCTTGGCCTCCGCGGTCATCCCGCGCGCCGAGAGGTCGTTGAGGGACGCATCGTGGAGGAGTTCGACCTTCTCCCCCTCCTCGGGGGCCGGCCGGAGCGCGTCCAGGATGGACCGCAGCTCCTCGGCCGACGGTGCCGGCGTCAACGCACCGAGCCGGAGCGACCCCTGCACCCACTCGAGACCCGCGAGGCGCAGGCAGAGCCCGATCTCGCGCTCGTTGGCGCCCTGGAAGACCGGGGTCTTCGCGTAGAAGCCGAGGATCTTCGCCGCCCACCCGAGGTGGGTCTCGAGGATCTGTCCCACGTTCATGCGGGACGGCACGCCGAGCGGGTTGAGGACGATGTCCACCGGCCGCCCATCGGGGAGGAACGGCATGTCCTCTTCCGGCACGATGCGCGCTACGATGCCCTTGTTGCCGTGGCGGCCGGCCATCTTGTCGCCGACGGAGATCTTCCGCTTCTCCGCCAGATAGACCTTCACCAGCTGGATCACGCCGGGCGGGAGCTCATCGGGCTGGAGGATGCGGTCGATCCGCTCCTCGGCGTGCTCCTCGATCTTCGCCTTGATGGCATCGGCCGAGTCGATGATCTCGCGGATCGCGGCGTTGACCTTCTTGTCCTCGACGCGGAAGGTCTTGAGGTCGAGGGTGATGAGGCGCAGGTCGCGCAACAGCGCCTCGGTGAGGACGGTCCCCGCGGGGATCGCCTCCTCGACCGTGCCGTTCTGGAGCGCGAGGGCGACCTTCTGCCCGACGAGCAGCGCCTTGATCTCCTCGTCCCGCACGTCGTTCACGCGCACCTTCTCCTCACCCTCGAGGCGGCGGACCTCGCCGATGCGCTCGCCCCGGTCCTTCTCCACCACCTGGTCCTCGACCCGGGAGAAAATCTTGACGTCGATGACGACGCCCTCGACGCCCGGGGAGACCTTGAGGGACGAGTCCTTCACGTCCTTCGCCTTCTCACCGAAGATCGCGGTGAGGAGCTTCTCTTCGGGGGAGAGCTCGGTCTCGCCCTTCGGGGTGATCTTGCCGACGAGGATGTCGCCCGGGCGCACATGCGCGCCGATGCGGACGATACCCCGCTCGTCGAGGTCGAGGAGCGCGTCCTCGGAGACGTTCGGGATCTCGCGCGTGATCTCCTCCTGCCCGCGCTTGGTGTCGCGCACGTGCAGCTCGTGCTCCTGGATGTGGATCGACGAGTACACGTCGTCCTTCACCAGGCGCTCGGAGAGGACGATCGCGTCCTCGAAGTTGTGGCCGTACCACGGCATGAACGCGACGGTCACGTTGGACCCGAGCGCGAGCTGCCCGAACTGCGTGCCCGAGCCATCGGCGAGCACGTCCCCGGCCTTCACCTTCTGGCCGAGGGTGACGAGCGGCCGCTGGTTGAGGGCGGTGTCCTGGTTGGTGCGGCGGTACTTCTTGAGCTTGTAGCGATCCTGCTGCGTGAGCCGGGCGAGCGGGGTGCTGCCGTCCCGGGCGCCGCGGGTCGCGGCGTCGACGACGATCTCGTCGGCGGTGACGCGCGTGACGACGCCGTTGCGCTTGGCGATCACGACCGCGCCGGAGTCGACCGCCACCTTCTCCTCGAGCCCGGTGCCGACGAACGGCGTCTGCGGGTTGAGGAGGGGGACGGCCTGGCGCTGCATGTTCGAGCCCATGAGCGCGCGGTTCGCGTCGTCATGCTCGAGGAAGGGGATCAGGGCGGCCGCGATCGAGACGAGCTGCTCGGGCGCGACGTCCATGAAGTCGATGCGCGACGGCGGGAGGAGCGGCACGTCCGCCTGCTGGCGGCAGAGCACGAGCTCGTCCATGAAGGTGCCATCGGGGTTCAGGCGCGCGTTCGCCTGCGCGATCACGGCCTCCTCCTCGCGGGTCGCATCGAGCCACGCGAGCTCGTTGGTGACCTTGCCCTGCTTGACGATGCGGTACGGGGTCTCGACGAAGCCGAGGTCGTTCACGCGGGCGAAGCAGGCGAGCGAGGTGATGAGCCCGATGTTCGGTCCTTCCGGCGTCTCGATGGGGCACATGCGCCCGTACTGGGAGAAGTGCACGTCACGGACCTCGAAGCCCGCGCGCTCGCGGGTGAGGCCGCCGGGGCCGAGCGCCGAGAGGCGACGCTTGTGCGTCAGCTCGGCGAGCGGGTTGGTCTGGTCCATGAACTGCGAGAGCTGCGACGAGCCGAAGAAGGCCTGGATCACCGCCGAGACGGTGCGGGCGTTCACGAGGTCGTCGAGCGAGATCTTCTCGCTGTCCTGGTTGATGCTCATCCGCTCCTTGACCAGCCGCGCCATGCGCGAGAGGCCGACGGAGAACTGGTTGGCGATGAGCTCGCCGACCGAGCGGATGCGACGGTTGCCGAGGTGGTCGATGTCATCCACATGCCCGCGGCCCTCATGGAGCTCCACGAGGTAGCGGATGATCGCGACGAAGTCCTCGGTGGTGAGGACGGTGTGGTTCGCCGGCGTGGTGAGCCGCAGGCGCTGGTTGATCTTGTAGCGCCCGACGCGGCCGAGGTCGTAGCGCTTGGGGCTGAAGAAGAGCCGCTCGAGGGCCTGCTTGGCCGTCTCCTTATTCGGCGCATCGCCGGGCCGGAGGAGCGAGTAGATCTGCTTGAGCGCCTCGTCGTTGGACTTGGTCGGGTCCTTCGCGAGGGTGTTCTTGATCAGCATGCTCTCGGCGCGGCCCGAGGCCACGAAGCATGAGACATGCCCGACCTCCGCCTTCCGGAGGCGCTTGACCAGCGTGACGTTGAGCGCCTGCCCGATCTCCGCGAGGATCTCGCCGGTGGCCGGGTCGACGACGTCCATCGCGAGGGTCCGCGGCTGGGGCCGCTCCTCGCTCTCGAACGCGGTGAGCTCGTCCCGCAGGTCGACGGTCTGGTACGAGGCGAAGACCTTGATCTTGTCGATCTTCTGCCGACGGAGGCGGTTGAACACCTCCTCGGTCAGCTCGTCCCCTTCCTTCACGAGCAGGTTGGCCTCGGCGCGCTCGCGCTCGGCCCGGGCCTTCTTGGTCTTGGCCTTCGGCGCATCCTCGGCCGTGGCCTCGCCGGGGAGTTCGACGGCCTCGGCGATGATGGCGCCGATCACCTCGCGATCCCGCCCTTCCTTCCGCTTGGTGAGATCGAGCTCACGGACGCCGAAGAAGAGGCGGTAGATGTCGGCGTTGGTCCCGTAGCCGAGGGCGCGGAGGAGCGCCGTGGCCGGGAACTTCTTCTTCTTGTCGATGTGGACGTAGACGACGTCGTGGATGTCGACGGTGAACTCGACCCACGAGCCGCGGAACGGGATGATGCGCGAGGAGATGAGGCGCTGCCCGTTGGGGTGCGTCGCCTCCTCGAAGACCACGCCCGGCGAGCGATGGAGCTGGCTGACGATGACGCGCTCGGCGCCATTGATCACGAAGGTCCCCAGCCCGGTGAGCAAGGGCAGCTCCCCGAGGTAGACCTCCTTCTCGATCTGGTTCTTGACCCGCTTGGTCTTCTCGTCGGCCGGGTTCACCTCGAACACGGTGAGGACGAGGGTCGCCTTGAGGGGCGCCGAGTAGGTCATGTCGCGCTCGATGCACTCCTCGACCGAGTACTTCGGCTCGCCGAGGGTGTAGCGCTTGAAGTCCAGCGAGAAGTTCTCGTGGACGTCGGTGATCGGGAACAGGTCCTTGAAGACCCGCTCGAGGCCCACATCCTCGCGGTCGTGGGCGGCGGCGTCGAGTTGGAGGAGCGACTCGAACGCGCGGGTCTGGATGTCGAGCAGGTGCGGCATCTGCATGCCGTGCTCGCGCTTACCGAACGAGATCTGCGTGATCATATGTGCCTCGGGCCGGGCCCGGGTACAGGCCGAAACCGCCTCGCTCCCGGTCGGCGGACCCGACCGGGAGGAGGCGAACGAAATTCAGGAGTGCTGCAGCTGCCGCAAGCTCGGATGCAAGCTTACTTGATCTCGACGACCGCGCCCTCGGCCTCCAGCTTGGCCTTGATGGCGTCGGCGTCGGCCTTCGACACGCCCGTCTTGAGGGTCTGCGGCGCGCCGTCGACCATGTCCTTGGCCTCCTTGAGGCCGAGGCCGGTGAGCTCGCGGACCACCTTGATGACCTGGATCTTCTTGCCGCCGGCGTCCTTGAGGACGACGTCGAACTCGGTCTTCTCCTCCGCGGCCGCGGCGCCACCACCGCCACCCGCCGGCGCGCCCGCGGCGACGGCCGCGATGGTCACGTTGAACTTCGTCTTGAAAGCCTCGATGAGCTCGGTGAGCTCGATGACCGACATCCCGCCGATCGCGTCGAGGATCTCGTCCTTGCTCAGAGTCGTGTTCGCCATGGTACCGATTCTCCTTGGTGTATAGTCCCCCAGGACATCCTGGGGCTGGTGATTCAGGCCGGAGCCTGGGGGATTAGTTCGAACCTTCGAGCTGCGTCTTCTTGGCCTCGAGGGCGAGGGCGAACATCATCAGCACGCTGTTGAACGTGCCGACGAGGATCGACAGCGCCTCGTCGCGGGTCGGGAGGGAGGCCAACTTCTTGACCATCGCCTCATCGATCACCGCACCTTCGTAGAGCCCGCCCTTCACCGTCGGCTTCTGGTCGTTCTCCTTGGCGAAGTCGGAGAGGAGCTTGGCGGCGGTGATGGGATCCTTCGTCACCACGACGCCCGTCGGCCCGCGGAGCTTCTGCCCCGTGAGGCCAGCCTCGTTCACCGCCCGCAGCGCGAGGGTGTTCTTGATCACGACGTACTCCACGCCCGCCTTCTTGAAGCGGCGGCGCAGGTCGGTCATGCGCTTCACGTTGAGGCCCGTGAAGTCGGTGTAGAAGACCCCCTCGGCCCCGGAGAGCTTGGCCTTCAGGTCGGCGACCAGCTGCTCCTTGTCGGATCGCTTCATCGTCGGTTACCGGTAGGGAGTGGTGTCGACGCGGACGCCCGGCCCCATGGTGCTGGAGAGGGCGACGGTCTTGACGTAGACGCCCTTCGCCGCGGACGGCTTGGAGCGGAGGATCTGATCCATGAACGCGGCGAAGTTGGTCTCGAGGGCATCGACGCCGAACGAGACCTTGCCGATCGCGGCCTGGACGTTGCCGGCCTTGTCGACGCGGAACTCGATCTTGCCCGCCTTGGACTCCTTGACCGCGCGCCCGACATCGAAGGTCACGGTGCCGGCCTTCGGGTTGGGCATGAGGCCGCGGGGGCCGAGGACGCGACCGAGCTGACCGACCTGCCCCATCTGGTCCGGGGTGGCGATCATGACGTCGAAGTCGGTCCAGCCGTCCTTCACCTTCTGGATGTACTCCGCGCCGACGAAATCGGCGCCGGCCGCGGTGGCCTCGTTCGCCTTCTCACCGACGGCGATCACGAGGACGCGGACCGTCTTGCCGGTGCCGGCGGGGAGGACGACGGTGCCGCGCACGACCTGGTCGGCGTGGCGCGGGTCGACGCCGAGGCGGACCGCCACCTCGACCGACTCGTCGAACTTCGCGAAGGCCGCGGACTTGACGAGCTCGAGCGCCGCCTTGGGGGCGTAGCTCGGCGCCGTCACCTTCTCGGCGGCCGCACGGAACTTCTTGCCGTGGGTCTTCATCCCTTCACCTCCACGCCCATCGAGCGGGCCGCGCCGGCGACCATCGCCATGGCGGACTCGATCGAATCGCAGTTGAGGTCGGGCATCTTGAGTTCGGCGATCTTCCGGACCTGCGCCTGGGAGATGGAGCCGACCTTGTTGCGGTTCGGCTGACCCGAGCCCTTCTCGATCCCGGCCTCTTTCTTGACGAGGAACGCCGCAGGGGGCGTCTTCAGGATGAACGAGAACGACTTGTCGGCATAGATCGTGATCTCGACCGGGAGGATCGCATCTTGGCCCTGCGTCCGAGCGTTGAACTCTTTGCAGAACGCCATGATGTTGATCCCCTGCGGACCGAGCGCGGTGCCGACCGGCGGGGCCGGATTCGCCTTGCCTGCAGGGATCTGCAGTTTGACGAAACCGGTGACCTTCTTTGCCATCGTGCTTCCCTCTGGAACGTAGAGCGGGCTCGGGCGCCCTCCCGATGGAGGCGCTGGCGAGGCTCCGCTGACTCCCACCGTCTGTTTTACGTCGTCGTGGTCTCCGACGGTGCGCTCCTCGGCGTGGTCCGCACGCCTGCCCCGCGCAAGGGCACTCTACGAATCGCCTAGTGGCCCTTCAGCTGCAGATAGTCGAGCTCGACGCTGGTCGGGCGCCCGAAGAGCGAGACCGAGACCCGCACCTTGCCCTTGTCCGGCATCACGTCCTCGACCGTCCCGTTGAAATCCGTGAACGGCCCATCCGTGATCTGCACCGCCTGCCCGACGAGGAAGGGGATCTCCTCCTTCGGGCCTGCCACCTCCTCATCCACCGCGATGCCGAGGAGGCGGTTCACCTCGTCGTCCCGCAACGCCTGCGGCTCGCGCTCCTTGCTCCCGACGAACTTGATGACGCCCTGGATCGCGCTCACCTCGTGCGCCGTGTCCTCGGTGAGGACCATGTCGACGAGGACGTACCCCGGATAGACCTTGCGATCGACCGTCACCTTCTTGCCGTTCTTGATCTCGACCACCTGCTCGGTGGGGACCAGCGCCTGCCGGATGCGCCGCGTGTCGGCCGGCGCCGGATCGGCGTCGATCTTGCGCTGCAACAACGACCGGACCTTGTTCTCGTGGCCCGACGTGGTCTGGATGGCGTACCAGCGATGGGTCACCGGCTCAGGCCCCGAAGAGCGAGGGGATGAACCGGACCAGGAGCCCCTGCAGGATCACGTCGAGGAGCCCGATGATCGCCCCGATGGCGAGCGCGAGGACGATCACCCCGATCGCCAGCTGCTGCACCTGCGGCCGATCGGGCCAGGTGACCTTGCGCAGCTCGGCCATGACGTCCTGATAGAACGTCACGAGGCGAGACGCGAGTCCCGGCGTGGGCGTCGCGAGCTCCTGGGCCACCTTACTTCGTCTCCTTGTGCACCACGTGCTTATCGCAGCGGGGGCAATACTTCTTCCACTCGACGCGCTCCGGGTGGAGGCGCTTGTTCTTGGTGGTGAAGTAGTTGCGGTTCTTACAGTCGTTGCACGCCAGGATGATCTTGTCGCGCGGCATGGCGGCTTCTCTCGGTCACGGGTTCGCAGGCATCTCCGACTGGGACATGCCGGGCCCCCCTTGACCCCGAATCGGGTAAAG
>Ga0255283_1000050_pt1 | contig 12111 bp, 10 predicted proteins | sample AtltaT_40_FD_183701 | JGI IMG/M metagenome (GOLD analysis project Ga0255283, IMG submission 183701) | Metatranscriptome of freshwater microbial communities from Altamaha River, Georgia, United States - Atl_Atlam_RepA_8d (Metagenome... | ecosystem: Environmental > Aquatic > Freshwater > River... | reverse complement strand
TTACATGCAAATTCCATTCAGCGGCAAGCGTGCTTTGCAAGGCCTCCAATTCCCATTGCTCTTCCATCGATTCATGTGGAAGGTGCTCGCGAAACAGCGTCTCGATGACTTGATGACGCAAGCTGTCGATACGCTCGCGAACATCGGCGGCGTCGAGGATTTCGTTTCGGTCTTTATAAATAATCCGGCGTTGATCGTTGGCGACATCGTCATATTCCAGCAATTGCTTGCGAATATCGAAGTTACGAGCCTCAACTTTACGTTGCGCCGATTCAATCGAGCGCGACACCATACCCGCCTCGATCGCCTCGCCCTCGGGCAATTTGAGCTTATCCATGATCGCCATAAGACGATCACCGGCAAAAATCTTGAGCAGCGGGTCTTCCATCGACAAGTAAAAGCGCGAACTGCCAGGGTCGCCTTGACGGCCGGAACGCCCGCGTAACTGGTTGTCGATGCGACGCGATTCATGGCGCTCGGTACCGATGATGTGGAGGCCGCCTTCATGGATCACTTTGTCGTGAAGCGATTGCCATTCACCGCGCAAGGCATCGATTTGACGCTGTTTTTGCCCTGCCTCGATTGCCTGATCTGCCTCAAGAAAGCCAACCTGCTTTTCGACATTACCGCCCAGCACAATGTCAGTACCTCGGCCGGCCATATTGGTCGCAATGGTGATCATGCCTGGCCTACCGGCCTGGGCAACAATCTCGGCCTCACGCGCGTGCTGCTTGGCATTGAGCACTTGATGGGGCAACTTCTCCTTGCCCAACAACCCCGATATCAATTCGGAGTTTTCGATCGAGGTTGTACCGACCAGCACCGGTTGTCCTCGGGCGTGGCAGTCGCGGATATCGGCAAGAATCGCCTGGTATTTTTCATGCGCGGTGCGAAACACCTGATCCTGGCGATCATCGCGAATCATTGGGCGATGCGTGGGCACCACTACGGTTTCGAGGCCATAAATCTCCTGAAACTCGAAGGCTTCGGTATCTGCCGTGCCTGTCATGCCGGCCAACTTGCCATACATCCGGAAATAATTCTGAAAGGTAATCGAAGCCAGCGTTTGGTTCTCGGGTTGTATCGGTACACCCTCCTTGGCTTCAATGGCCTGATGCAAGCCATCTGACCAACGCCTGCCCTGCATTAAACGACCCGTGAACTCGTCGACAATAATGACTTCGCGGTTTTGGACCACATAATGCTGATCGATCACATAAAGGCTGTGCGCGCGCAACGCAGCCATCAAATGGTGCATTAGCGCAATGTGCGCAGGGTCGTAAAGCGAGGCACCCGCGGGTAACAAAGCCATGCGCTGCAAGATTTGTTCGGCGTGTTCGTGTCCTTGTTCTGACAAATGGACCGCAAACGACTTTAAATCGACCCAGTAATCGCCCTCGGGCTCGGGTTCTTGCGGTTTGGGTTCATGAGCCATACGGCTCAACAAGGGCGGCACCTGATTCAAGACGGTGTAAAGCTCGGTTTGATCCTCAGCTTGACCCGAAATAATCAGCGGCGTCCTGGCTTCATCGATAAGAATCGAATCAACCTCGTCAACAATGGCATAAGCCAACTTGCGCTGACGGCGGTCATCAGCCGCATACTCCATGTTGTCGCGCAAGTAATCAAAACCATATTCGTTATTGGTACCGTAGGTAATATCGGCGGCATAAGCTTCACGCTTGGCTGCGGTATCTTGCTGGGACACGATCACGCCGACGCTAAGGCCAAGAAATCGGTAAAGCCTACCCATCCACTCAGCATCGCGGGCGGCCAAATAGTCATTGACCGTTACCACATGAACGCCCTGGCCGGTGAGTGCGTTTAAGTATGCAGGCAGCGTTGCCATGAGGGTTTTGCCCTCGCCGGTCCGCATCTCGGCGATCTTGCCATGATGCAAGACCATGCCGCCGACCAATTGCACATCAAAGTGACGCATGCCCATGACCCGGCGGCTAGCTTCCCGGCACACTGCAAAGGCTTCGGGCAGCAGCGCATCAAGCGACTCGCCCTGGCTGTGACGCTCGCGAAAAAGCGAGGTCTTAGCGGCGAGCGCTTCGTCGCTAAGGTCTTTGAGCGAGGCTTCAAGCGCGTTGATGCGCCCAACCGTCTGCTGATATTGCTTGAGCAATCGCTGATTGCGACTGCCAAAAATCTTGGTGAGTAGCCCTTGGAACATCCGATCGAGTTTAACAGTTTGCCGCGACAAACTTTCTCATCGACTACGCCAAACTTTCTCATGCGATAAAGTGCCAGGGATAACATGGCGCACCAACAACATCCAAACACAAGCCGGGCCATGCTCAGTTGGCTCGAACGCGACCCACAGGGCGCGGCTCTGTTGCGTCAGGCACAAACCCTAAGCCGACTCCAGGATCAATTGCGAGCCCATACCGGCCTGCAGCTTGAGGTCTGCGGGCTACGCGAGCGGGTCGTCGTCGTGTTTGCAAGCGGGGCAATGGCTGCAAGACTCAGGCAGCAAGCACCCTCCCTGCTGCGCTTTCTCAGAACCCAGGGATGGTCACTTGAGGAGATCAAGATCAAGGCAAGACCGTATAGCCCAAAGCCGGCGTTTGTCATAGCGCCGCGTGGCGGCTTAAGCGCAAAGGCAAGAAGCGAACTCAGCACCTTGCGAACAAAAATCCATCATCCGGGCCTTGCACAAAGTCTCAAAGGATTGCTCAGAAAGGCGAATCAAGCGTAGGCCCAGTCTCTCGCGTATTGCGCAGGCGCCTTGCTTCGCTCAGCGAAAGACACCTCTTGCCAGGCTGTCTGGTCGGCGAGCAAGGCCCGCAAAAGCTGGTTGTTGAGGGCATGGCCCGACTTGTGAGCTGTGTATGCAGCCAACAAGGGGCGTCCCAGCAAATAAAGATCACCGATAGCATCAAGCAGCTTGTGCTTGGCAAATTCATCGGCTGATCGCAGACCATCATCGTTGAGCACCCGAAATTCGTCCATGACGATGGCATTGTCGAGGCTGCCGCCCTGTGCAAGGCCTGCGGCCCGCAACTGCTCGATGTCTCGCATAAATCCAAAGGTTCGCGCTCTGGCAACCGTATCGACATAGGAGTCTTTGGAGAAGTCAACGTCGACCTCTTGAACCGTGCTGTCGATTGCGGGATGCTGAAAATCGATACCAAATCGCAACCGAAACCCGAAATGTGGCTCAAGACGCGCCCATTTGTCAGCCTCGCGAACCTCGATCGGCTTTAACACGCGAATAAAGCGTTTGGGTGCTGCCTGCTCGACCACACCGGCAGCACGAATCAGGTAAACAAAAGAGCCTGAAGAGCCATCGAGTATTGGAATCTCCGGCGCATCCACTTCGATGTTTAGGTTATCGATACCGAGGCCTGCCAGCGCCGACATCAAGTGCTCGACCGTGGCCACGCGGGCTAATTGCCCCTTGGCATCGGTTGCCGTCAAGGTGGAGGCCATTCTCGTATCGTTGACGGCCTGTGCCTTTGCCGCAATCGCAAGGGGCGGCTCCAAATCGGTACGCCAAAACACGATGCCACTGTCGACTGGGGCAGGCTTCAGACAAAGCCTTACCCGCTCGCCGCTATGCAGTCCTACCCCGGTTGTGCAGACCGGTTCGCGCAAACTACGTTGTCTGAGCAAAGCAAGACCTTAATCGATCAAAGCGAGGACGTGAAGGCCTAGAGTTTGGCCAGCATCGCCTCGGCGCTTGAAACCTCAAATTTGCCAGGCCCTTCCAGATTGAACTGGGTGACCACACCGTTATCGAGCACCATCGAAAAGCGCTGGCAGCGTACACCCAGGCCACGGGTAGTTAGGTCAAGCTCAAGCCCCATGGCTTTGGTGAGTTCGGCGCTACCGTCAGCCATCATGCGGACTTTGCCCGCAGCCTGTTGTTCACGGCCCCATGCTCCCATGACAAAAGCGTCGTTGACGGCCACACACCAGACCTCGTCAATACCCTTAGCCTTTAAATCAGCAATATGCTTGACGTAGCCCGGTACGTGTTGGGCGGAGCATGTGGGGGTGAAGGCGCCTGGCAGTCCAAAGACTGCAATTTTTTTACCTTTGACCAAATCGGCAGTCTTAAAAGCATTGGGTCCGACGCTGCAGCCGTTTGCTTCGACATCAAAAAACTCAAATAGGGTCGCCTCGGGCAGATGATCGCCGACTTTAATCATGGGGGTTCTCCGTGTGGGTTGAAACCTTTGAGTGTATCGGGAAGACCGGGCGAAAGCGCCCGTTCCCCCGCCACTCGGAGGGTGGTTTGGCGATAAGCCTGGGGTGGGGTTCCAGAGCCTATCGCCAGCCAAAATATTGATTAGCGAAGCAAAGCCTCGATAACCCGTCGAGCATCGCAGGGCGTGTTAAGCCGCGATTAATCAGCCTGCCTGCGCAAAAATGCAGGAATATCGAGCTTCTCAACCCCGCTTTCTTCCAGCGCGGCAACCCGAGCTGAGGCCGCAGCCCTCGGATCGCGCCAGACGGTGGGCGTGTCGAGGTGTGCGCTATAGCCCGTGGCTGCCTGCTGAGCGGCGGCCTGCATATTGACCGCCATTGCCTGGGCGGCTGCCTGCGTGGGCGGGGTTGCTATCCCTGCCTGAAATCCCGGCGAAGGCAGCGAGGGCGAGCTAAAGGCTGAGGTGGTGCTCGGCGCAGGGCTGGCAGGCTGAAGGCTCGAGGGCTGTGCACTCGAAGGCTGGATCGGATGTTGTGATGCCAGCCCTGAAGACAGCGGTGCGTCGTAGGTGCCGGTCCGCGGCATGGCAATCGGCGAACTCACCAAGACGGGAGGCTTGGCGATGATCCGATTTCTGCCAATGCCTGTTGCAACAACCGTCACCCGCAAACTGTCGCCCATGTTGTCGTCAAATACCGTGCCGTGAATGATGGTGGCATCGTCCGAACAAAACTCTCGGATGGTGTTGATGACTTCGTTAGTCTCGCGCAGCTTGAGGTTTTGGGCGGCTGTGATGTTCACAATAACGCCTCGAGCACCGTTGAGGTCAACGCCATCAAGCAAGGGGGAAGCCACCGCTTGCTCAGCAGCAATGCGTGCACGGTCCATGCCTGCGGCCTCGCCAATGCCCATCATCGCCTTGCCCTGTTCGGCCATCACTGTGCGTACATCGGCAAAGTCCACGTTGACCAGACCGGGCACGTTAATGATTTCGGCGATCCCGGCAACGGCATTATGTAAAACGTTATCCGCCTGTTTAAAGGCGTCTTGCAAGCTTGCATCCTCGTCCATCACATCGAAAAGCTTTTGATTGAGCACAACGATCAAGGAATCCACATGCTCAACCAAGGCGTCGATGCCGGCTTCGGCAACCTTCATCTTGCGGACACCCTCAAAATCGAAGGGCTTGGTCACCACTCCAACGGTGAGAATGCCCATATCCTTGGCAATCGAGGCTACAACCGGCGAGGCTCCCGTCCCTGTGCCCTTGCCCATCCCGGCCGTTAAAAAGACCATATTGGCGCCTTCGAGCGCCGCACGAATCTCCTCTTCGCGAGCGCGCGCAGAATCTCGGCCCGCCTCGGGGTTTGCCCCCGCACCAAGACCTGCTTCACCGAGCTGAATCGTATAAGGCGCACCCGACTTGATCAGTGCTTGCTTATCGGTATTCATCGCAATGAATTCAACACCTTGCACGCCGCGTGAAATCATGTGATTGACCGCATTGCCCCCCGCTCCGCCAACCCCTACAACCTTGATGACAGCACCCTCTGGTGCCGGTTCATCATCCAACATTTCAAAACTCATAACCAACCCTCCACGAAGCCTTCACCATGCTTTTATGCCGGCTTGCGCCAACACCCCCACCGCCCCTGGCTAAAAGTTGCCAAGAAACCAGTCCTTCATACGCCGCATTGTCTCCTTGAATGAGCCACCCTGCTGCGCAACCCTTAAACCGCGTAGGCGCTGCATCCGCGCCTCCTCAATCAAACCCACTGCCGTTGAAAACCTGGGCGAAGCCACCACATCGGCCAGACCACCGGTGTAATCGGGCACCCCAATGCGTACCGGCTTAAGGAATATATCCTCAGCGAGCTCGACCATCCCTGGCATTAAGGTGGTACCGCCAGTCATCACAATGCCCGAAGACAACAATTCCTCATAGCCGGACTCGCGAATCACCTGATTCACCAACGAAAACAACTCTTCAACCCGCGGTTCGATCACCGCAGCCAGCGCCTGCCTCGACATATGGCGTGGCGCACGATCACCAAGTCCAGGCACCTCAATACGCGCTGCCGGATCTGCGAGCACTTCCTTGGCGATGCCATGGCGAAGCTTGATTTCTTCGGCCTCGGGCGTTGGCGTGCGCAAGGCCATTGCAATATCGTTAGTGATTTGATCGCCTGCTATCGGAATCACCGCGGTATGCCGGATCGCACCTTCGGTGAATATGGCGATATCGGTTGTGCCACCGCCGATATCGACGAGCGCAACGCCAAGTTCTTTTTCATCCGAGGTCAGCACGGCATAGCTTGAAGCAAGCGGCTGCAGGATTAAGTCCTGAACCTCTAAACCGCAACGCCGCACGCACTTCACAATATTTTGTGCCGCCGACACAGCGCCCGTCACAATATGAACCTTGGTTTCCAGACGCACACCACTCATGCCAATCGGTTCGCGGATATCGTCCTGGCCATCGACCACAAACTCCTGGGGCAGTACATGCAAAATTTGCTGATCGGTCGGGATATTGACCGCTTTGGCGGTCTCAATCACCCTTGCGACATCGGCCTCAGTAACCTCTTTTTCCTTGATCGCAACCATGCCCGAGGAGTTAAAACTCCGAATGTGGCTGCCCGCGATACCAGTGTAAACCGAGCGAATCTTGCAATCGGCCATGAGCTCAGCCTCTTCGAGCGCACGCTGTATCGAGGCCACGGTTGCTTCGATGTTGACCACCACGCCTTTTTTTCAGTCCACGCGAATCGTGTTGGCCCAAGCCGATGATTTCAATGCGCCCGTCCACGGTGAGTTCAGCCACCATCGCCACAATCTTGGAGGTGCCGATATCGAGCCCGACAATCAGATCTTTGGCGTCTCTTGTCATCTGTCCCTCTTTGCAGTCTTTTTCAATCCACCCTGGTGATCGGCAAGTTGCAGCGCAAAGCCGTTGGGATAGCGTAGGTCCACCGCAGCCACCGGCTTCATCAGGCGCTCAACGACACTTCGGTGTGATTCCACCCAGCGGGCTACTCGGTGTTCCATGCCCAAACCCTCATCACGCCCAAGCAAAAGCAGGCTACCGTCGTCGAGCCGGGCCTGCCAGGCGTGGCTTGCCGATAAAGACACCACGCTTGGCGAACGCGACAATGGCGCAAGCCACTGTCTTAAGTCGCGCCAGCGTGCGAGCACTTGGGCATGCGAACCGTCTGGACCGATCAGCTGAGGTAGGTGGCCTGCAATCTCAGCTTCGGCGAAATTGGCGGTAAACAACTCACCATGGTGATTGATCAATCGGTCACCATTCCAAATGGCCATTGGCCTGTGCTCCTCCACCTCGAGCACCAGCGCATTGGGCCAGACCCGGCGTACCTGGGCTTTACGCACCCAGTCGACCTGCTCAACCTGCTCGCGAATGCCCTCGAGGTCAAGCGAAAAGAAATCGAAAAAGCCAAGGCGCTTCAGTGCCAGCTGGACCGAAGCATCGCTGACATGGCGAAGTGCATGACCAGGCGCCGCTTCGACGATAACCTTTTGCATGGCAAATAAGGGCTTTTGCGCGATCCAGTGTGCAAGCCCCCAAATCATTGCGACAAGCGCCACACTTGCAAAGCTAAAACCGAGGGTTTTGGCTCGCCGTGGATCGTTCCAAAGCCGCTTGAGATGATCAATCAAGTCTAGGCGCAAGGCTTTAAGCGTATGGCCAAAAGTCGATGCTGCCTCAGCAGCCTGCGATGCACGTCGTCGAGGGTGTTGTTGTGGCACAGCGCTCAAGTCGCCCTCCTCAACTTCAAACTCGCCTGCTCAAGCAAGCGCATCACAAGCGAAGCATAGTCGATACCGATTGCTCGGGCTGCCATGGGAACCAGGGAGTGGTCAGTCATGCCCGGGGAGGTGTTCACTTCGAGTAACCAGGGTTTTCCTGCCTCATCGAGCATAAAGTCGACCCGGCCCCAGCCTGAACAACCAAGGGAGCGAAAGGCCGCAAGTGCTACGTCCTGCACTTGAGCGCTAAGCGCAGCCTCAAGCGGTGCAGGACAAAGGTATTGGGTATCGTCGGTGAAATACTTGTTCTGGTAATCATAATTGCCTTGCGGCGCCCTGATTTCAACAATCGGCAAAGCCAGCGCCCCGTCGTCCTCCCCAATCACAGCCACGGTCAATTCCCGCCCTGCAATCAGTTGTTCGGCGAGCACCATCGGATCGCTAGCCCGTGCCAGCTCAAGCGCAGCCGCAAGTGCTGAAGCCTCATAAACCTTACTCAATCCAAGCGTTGAGCCTTCACGGGCAGGCTTAACAACCATCGGCAAACCAAGCGTTTCAATCAGCGTGTTGGGATCGCTATCCTCACACACCTGCATACTGGCCGGTGTGGGCAAACCCATAAAACCCCAGATTTGTTTGGTCCTGATTTTGTCGATCGCAATGGCCGAGGCCTGAACACCTGAACCCGTGTAGGGAATCCCCAAGAGCTCAAGCGCCCCCTGAACCGTGCCATCCTCACCATAACGCCCGTGAAGCGCAATGAAAACCCGCGATATGCCGCGTGCTTTGAGCTCATCAAGCGGATGTTCGGCCGGATCAAATGCGCGTGCTCGCACGCCCTGCGAACGCAATGCCGCCAAGACGCCCTGCCCTGACCGAAGCGAAATCTCACGCTCGGCAGATAGCCCTCCCATCAGCACAGCAACCTCACCCATCGATGCAGCAAGGCTTTGGGCTTCCTCGGCAGAAACCGGCTTCAGTGGCGCTTGCTTTGAGCGCATACCGCCTACTTGCCTAGTCATCTTGATGCTCCGACACAAGGCTGCGTCGGATGTTGGCTGCCAAACTACCAATCGATCCAGCCCCCATAGCAATGACCACATCGCCATCGCGTGCGTGTTCGATGACGGCCTCCTGCAAGCGTTTTAAATCCTCGCAAAAAAGTGGCTCGACCTTTCCGGCAACCCGCAGGGCGCGTGCCAATGACCGACCGTCGGCAGCGACAATCGCGCTCTCACCCGCAGCATAGACTTCACTGAGCAAGACGCCGTCGGCCTGACCGAGGACCGCAACAAAATCTTCGAAAAGGTCGCGGGTGCGTGTGAAGCGATGGGGTTGGAAGGCAAGCAAAATGCGCCTTCCCGGAAACGCGCCCCGGGCAGCAGACAATACCGCCGCCATCTCGACCGGGTGATGACCATAATCGTCAATCAGACGGAAATAGCCACCGCCTTGTGCAGGCAAGTCGCCGTAAGATTGAAAACGTCGACCCACGCCTTTGAACTCTCGCAAGGCTGAAAGCAGTGCATCGTCGGGCAAATCGAGCTCGCTCGCGACAGCAATCGCGGCAAGTGCATTTAAAACATTATGTCTGCCCGGTAAGTTGAGCTCGACTTGCAAGGGACCTCGCCCGTCGCGCTCGACCGCAAAATGCATGCTGCTACCTTCAGCCCGGAGGGCGGATGCGCGTAATTGGGCGTCTTCCCGACAGCCATAAGTAAGTAGCGGTTTGGAGATAAAAGGCATGATTTGACGCACGCCCGGATCGTCGACACAGAGAATCGCTGTGCCGTAAAAGGGCAAACGTTGGGTGAATTCGACGAAAGCCTGTCGTAAGCGGGCCGGGTCGTGGCCGTAGGTTTCCATGTGATCAGCATCGATATTCGTAATGATCGCCATGGTGGGTGACAAATTCAAAAACGAAGCGTCCGATTCATCGGCCTCAACCACGATCATGTCTCCGCTGCCAAGCCTGGCATTGACACCAGCGCTATTGAGCAAGCCACCGATGACAAAGGTCGGGTCCTGGCCGCCTGCTGCCAGCACCGAAGCCACAAGCGATGTGGTGGTGGTTTTGCCGTGCGTTCCAGCAACAGCGATGCCCTGCTTGAGTTTCATCAACTCGGCCAACATCATCGCCCTGGGCACAAGCGGGATACGCCTTGCTCGAGCGGCAATGACTTCGGGATTATCAGCGCTTACGGCACTTGAAAGCACCAGGCAATCGGCGCCTTCGGTATGTTGGGCGGCATGACCGATCGCAACCTTGGCACCGAGGGCCTGAAGACGGTCAGTGACCGCCGAAGCCGAAAGATCTGAGCCCGAAATCTGATAGCCCAGATTCAAAAATACTTCAGCGATGCCGCTCATGCCAGCGCCGCCAATACCAACAAAATGAATATGCCGGACCTTATGTTTCATCGGGTCTCCCGCATAAACCGGGGCTGATGCATCATGAGGCCTCCCGCTGGGGCTCAATGAGCTTGGTGCAAGCCTCGACTAAAACGTCAAGCGCTTCGGTTTTTGCCGCCTGTTGCGCTGCCTGTGCCATTTGCATCAAACGCTGGCGATCAAGGGCTTGGAGTAAATCAGCCAGTTGCTCTGGGCTGAGTCTGTCTTGTTGAAAACACCAGGCCGCCTGGGCTTGAACCAGGAACTGTGCATTGCCGGTTTGATGGTCGTCGACCGCGTGCGGGAAGGGAATAAATAGAGCAGCCACGCCAGCCGCAGCGACTTCGGACACCGTCATCGCACCGGCGCGGGCGATGACTAAATCAGCCTGAGCGTAAGCACTTGCCATATCGCCAATAAAAGCCTGGACTTCTGCAATGACATCGGCCTGCTGATAGGCCTTTTGTAAAGTGTCGACATGCTTTTCGCCTGCTTGATGCAGGATTCGAGGCCGGTTCGCCCTTGAGATCAATGCGAGGGCCTTGGGCAATAAGTCATTGATCGCCTGCGCTCCAAGACTGCCACCAAGCACAAGCAGCCTTAACGGCCCATGACGATGTCGGTAACGTTCAGCAGGGGGCGCCAACCGTAAAATCGCCTCACGGACCGGGTTACCAACCCACAGCACCCGATCAGCCTGAGAAGTGCCAAAGGAGCCTGGGAAAGCCTCAAAGACCTGGTCAGCGAGTCTAGCAAGGACACGATTAGTAAGCCCGGCCACCGAGTTTTGCTCATGAATGAGCAAGGGCTTGCCCAAGAGGCTTGCCATCATCCCGCCCGGAAAGGCGACATAACCACCCATGCCAAGCACAACCTGTGGCTTTTCAGCTCGCAGTGCAGTGATCGCCTGCGCAAAAGCACGAATAAGCCGCCAGGGCATCCAACATAGCGCTGCAAAGCCTTTGCCACGAAGACCTGAAAACACTAAGGGGCGCATCGGAATGCCTGCCCGCTCGGTAAGCACCGCCTCCATGCCTGAGGGATTGCCCAGCCAAACAACCCGCCAACCCTTGGCGCGCAAGCGCTCAGCCACAGCCAAGCCCGGAATGACATGCCCCCCTGTGCCTCCGGCCATCACCATCAGGCAAGGGCTCATAGCTTTCCCCCGCGCATCGTGATTCGGTTTTCTCGATCGATTCGGAGCAAGATGCCGATGGCCACACAATTCTCCAAAATACCGGTGCCGCCATAACTCATCAGCGGCAGTGTCAAGCCTTTGGTGGGCAATAGGCCAAGATTGACGCCCATATTGATGAAGGCCTGCGAACCGATCCAAAGCGCAACCCCTTTTGCGACCAAGCCCGCGTAAAAGCGCTCCATCGCAATCGCTTGCCTGCCGATTTGAAAGGCTCGTCGCGTTATCCACAAAAAGCCCAAAATCGTGGCAATCACGCCGATCAAACCCAATTCCTCGCCAATCACCGCAAGCAAAAAGTCAGTATGCGCCTCGGGCAGGTAGTGCAACTTCTCCACCGAGCCGCCAAGCCCCACGCCAAACCACTCACCGGGTCCAAATGCGATCAGGGAATGCGAAAGTTGATAGCCTTTGCCAAGGGCATTCGAAGGTTCGAAGGGGTCAAGATAAGCAAAAATCCGCTCGCGCCGCCAGGGCGACAAATGAATCAGCAACGCAAAGGTCGTGAGCGCGATCACAATCAAACCGCTAAAGAGCTTGCCGTTCACCCCACCGAGAAAAAGAATCCCCATGGCTACGGCAGCAATCACGATGAATG
>Ga0255283_1000046_pt1 | contig 12339 bp, 20 predicted proteins | sample AtltaT_40_FD_183701 | JGI IMG/M metagenome (GOLD analysis project Ga0255283, IMG submission 183701) | Metatranscriptome of freshwater microbial communities from Altamaha River, Georgia, United States - Atl_Atlam_RepA_8d (Metagenome... | ecosystem: Environmental > Aquatic > Freshwater > River... | reverse complement strand
AATCAATCCAAAAGTATGGCAGAATTTAAAAAATAAAAATGAATCTATTAACCCTTACCATTTGTATGGTATGTCAATGACTTAAATTGGAGATGTAAGAGGTGACTTTGCTAAATGGATAATGATTGGAGGAAATCAATATAATCCTAAAACTGAAATGGGTCAATCTACAAATGAAGTTTGGCTATTAGAAATATATAAATCTGATTAAGCATGGAAAAAGTTAGAAGCAAAAGGAGAATTTGCACCAAGATAACAACATGCTTGTTGCTATGTTAATGATAAAGATAAAAAATTAAATTAAATATTTGTTCATGGAGGTTTTTATGATAGCTTTGTAAGATAATTAACTACATATAAATTAAATTTTAATAATGATCAATATCAACCTACTGAGCTTAAATGGGATTTATCTATTAAACAAGATGAAGATATTAATGTATTACCTGATAAAGAAAAATGGGAAAATTATCAACCACTATTTGAATAAGAATTTGATAATAAAGTAAAGAATAAAGAAGGTAAAGAACAGAATGAAACAATTATTGAACGTGATCCTAAAAAAATTGATAGTTCAAAGAAATTATTATCAAAAAGACAATAACAACCAACACCAAGAGGAAGACATACTGCTACTTATGTAAATTACAATGATTCTAAGAAAATTTATTTAATTGGAGGACATGGTGGTTCATTATATGCTAGATTATAATATGATGAAGTATGGACATTTGATTGTGATAATAATAAATTTGAGAAAATTGTTCCTGCAGGTAAATTTAATGAAAGAGCAGGTCATTCAGCTAATTTAATGCATGACAATACAAGTGTTTTGATATATGGTGGATGGAATAATAAAGTTTATTTCTCTGATGTAATTATTTTAGATACAATTAAGAATGAATGGATAGAAATAGAAACAAATTCAGAATTGGCTAGATGGAATCATGCAAGTATTATGGTTGAAGCTATTCCACATTGGAGATTCTTTGTGTTTGGTGGTTGTGAAACTAGTTATCAAGAAGGAGAAAAAAGAAATCCAGGTAAATTTACAAATAATGTACAATTATATTATGTAGAATCACCAAATTTCCATCATTTAGAATTAGATCAATCAGAAAAGGATCCTAAACCAGAGAAAAGAGAATTATGTAGCTTATTATATGATATAAAGAGAAGAAGAATGATTGTATTTGGTGGATATAGTAATGAATGGTTAGATGATTTATGGAGCTTAGATGTATCTCAAGTTGTAGGTCCATCATAATCAATAGAGAGAATAGAACCAAATATGGGACCAATATCAGGTAATACAGAAATAACTGTATTTGGTAAAGGATTCCATGAACCAACTATGAAATAAAGATTATTATTTAAAGTTGGTAGTAAATATGAAGAAGCTGATCCAGGAAGTGTTGTTTGGGTTAGTAATACAGAATTCAAAACTAGAACACCTAGTTTCAGAAAATATGGAAGTAAGAATGTTGATGTTTATATTGTTATTGATGAAGATTTAGTTTCTGTAACAAAAACAAATTATCACTACTTCATTGATACTAAATGTGAGAAATCATGTGCATATGGACCTGGTTTACATTTTGAACAAAATAGTGAAGAAGAAACTGTATTTGTTATTAATGCTAGAGATGAAGAAGGAAATAATAGAACATCAGGTAGAGATAATTGGAAAGTTAAAATCTATAACAAAGATACACATGATGAAATTGAACATCATTTAGTTGATAATAATGATGGTACATAAACTATTACATAATTAGTAGATACACCACAAATTGTAATGGTTGATATTACAATAGTTGATTTTGAAGGTAATCTTAAAAGAATTAATGGTTGTCCATATTCTGTAGAATTTAAACCTCCAACACCTCAAACTAAAGGATTAAATAGTTTAGATGGTCAAATAATTATTAATTATATTAAACAAACTACTGATAATATTAGAGAATTTATTGATCAAAGAAGTGTTGCTATTGATATTGAAAAAAGAAAATTCCAAGAAGATATTCATGAATTACTTGATGTGAAAAAGAATTAAACAGAAGTAATTCATGCTAATGAATATAATGAAAGAGAATTAGATTTATTATATGAATATATTATTAGATTGCATTCTAAAAAAGAATTAAAAGGATAAAGTGAAAAGATAAAAGATTGTCAAAAGGACTGGAAGAATATTTATAAACAAGCTGAGAATGTTAAGAAAGAATTAGAAGTTACTGTAAAATCATATAAAGAGAAAACTAATCAAAAAATTAGTGATTTTGAAGAAGTATTGAAGAAACAAGAGAAATTAATGAAGAATGAGAATTACTAATAATATGAAACAGGAACTGAAAAAGCATTCAATACTTTAGATATATTTGAAAGTAAACTTAAGAAATTAGAACAAGAATTACAAGAATATCAAGTATTAGCTGATGGATTTGATGATGAAAATATTACATTAGGATGTAAGAAAATATTAGAAAATATTTAACAAGAATATAATTGTATTAAACAATTATGGAATCATATAAAATAATCACAAGATAAATTCCAAGAAATTTACAAATATAAATTTAAAGAAATTAATTTAGATGAATTAGAAGATACTATTAGAGATTTAACAAAGAAATTCAATAATATTAAAAATATTAAAAATACAGAAGTTGCTAAAACATTTAGAACTAAAATAAACCAATGGCCATCCTTTATTAATAATTTAAGAGGATTAAAAGAAAATTACTTTAACGAAAGACATTGGAAGATGATTTGTGAAGAAGTTAAAGCTCAAGAATTTAATTTTAAAGATCCTAATATGAATCTAAAACAAATTTGGGATTTGAAATTAGAAACTAGTCAAGAAGCTGTTGAAGATATATTTGAAAGATCCAAACAAGAATTCAAGATGGGTACTAAATTAGATGAATAAGATAAAATTTATAAAGATATAGAATTTGAGTATGAAACAACTAAATCTTATAAAGATTTGAAATTATTAATATTTAATGATGATAATTTTAATGCATTAGAAGAACAAATGTTAACTGCTTATAATTTCAATAACAATAGATTCAAAGATTTCTTAGAAGATAAAATTAATAATTGGGTTAACTTATTAAATTTAATGAATGATATTATTGTATTATTGAAATATGCTCAAACTAAATGGTCATTTTTAGAGAAAATGTTTGTTCAATCTGCAGAGGTAAAGAAAGAATTAGGAGAGAAAGCAGTAGAATTTGTTAAATATGATGATAAGATGAAATCAATTTTAACATTAGGTATGAAAACATCTAATGTAAGATCTTTCTGTCAATCTAAAAATCTTAAAGAAGATTTGAAAAGTTTATGTCATGCATTTGATGATGCAGAAGACTATTTAAACAAAAATTAATTAAAATTAAAAAAGAATAAATTCCCAAGATTCTAATTTGTATCAGAAGATGATCTATTATATATGTTATCAAACAGTAATACACCATCATTAGTTATGGAATATATAAATAAAGTTATGATTTGTATTAAGAATATTGGATTAAAAGAAGATGGATCTGGTGGTGGTAGACCAACTGCAACAAGTATTATATCAGCTGTAGGAACAGAAACAATTAATTTCAATGAAGAATTTAAATTAGTTGGTAAGACTGAAGAATATTTAGATACTATTTTAATTGAATCATGTAAAGTATTAAAACAATTGATGAATGAATCATTCGTAGAATATGGTAAGAAATCTAGAGTAAATTGGGTATTAGAAAATAAATCCGCTCAAATTACATTATTAATATCATTATTACAATGGGTTGTAAATGTTGAGAAAGCATTCTCTAATTTAAAATCTAATAAAAATGCAATGAGTGAATGTTCTAATTTATGTCAGAAACAACTAGAAGATTTAATTAAATTGGTACAAGGAAAGTTAGACAAACCTGTTAGAACTAAAATTATGTGTATGATTACATTAGATACACATGGTAGAGATATTGTTATTAAATTAGATGAAGAAAAAGTACAATCAATGGATGGATTCCAATGGCAAGCACAATTAAAAGCATAATATAATAAAGAAAAGAAAGATGTTGATATGCATATTTGTGATGCTGAATTTAGTTATGGTTATGAATAATTAGGTAATGGTCCAAGATTAGTTGTAACACCATTAACAGATAGAATTTATGTAACAGCTACTCAAGCATTACATTTAATGATGGGATGTGCACCAGCAGGTCCAGCAGGTACAGGTAAAACAGAAACAACTAAAGATTTAGCAAATGCATTAGCTAAAGCATGTTAAGTATTCAATTGTTCTGATCAAATGAACTATGAATCATTAGGTAATATTTATAAAGGTTTAGCAGCAAGTGGAACATGGGGTTGTTTTGATGAATTTAATAGATTAATTCCAGAAGTGTTATCTGTATGTGCATTCCAATTTGGAGCAGTATGTGATGGTATTAAAGAAAATGCAAAGAAGATTATAATTGATAATGAAACAATTGATTTGGATCCAACATGTGGAGCATTTATTACAATGAATCCAGGTTAATTAGGAAGATCAGAATTACCAGAAAAGTTAAAAGCATTATTCAGACCAATTACTGTGATGGTACCAGATTTAATTCTAATTTGTGAAAACTTCCTGATGGCAGAAGGTTTCGTAGAAGCTAAAGCATTAGCATCCAAATTCTTCACATTATATCATTTAAGTAAATCATTATTATCTAATGCAATGCATTAAGATTGGGGTTTAAGAGCTATTAAAACAGTGTTAGTTGTTGCAGGTGCATTCAAGAGAGCTGAACCAGAAGTAACTGAAGGTGATATGTTAATGAGAGTGTTAAGAGATATTAACATGCCTAAATTATCAACTGATGATAGATCTATATTTGCTGGTTTATTAAATGATTTATTCCCTGGTAGAAATCCACCAATCAAATTAGATGAAGCATTATATGAATAAACTAAAGAAGCTTTAAAGAGTATGGGTAAATAACCAGAAGATAAATTTATTCAAAAAGTATTACAATTAAAAGAAATTTTAGAAATTAGACATTGTGTATTCGTAATGGGTAATCCAGGTTCTGGTAAATCAACTTGTTGGACAGCATTAAAAGTTGCTAATGATTTAAGAGGTGAACCTACTAAAATTGTTGATATTAATCCAAAGTCTATAACATCAGATGAATTCTATGGTAATTAAAATTCAGCAGGTTCATGGAAACAAGGTATTTTCTCACATTAAATGAAAGAATTAGGTAAAGAAAAAGATACAAATCCTAAATGGTTAGTTTTAGATGGAGATTTAGATGCAAATTGGATTGAATCAATGAATAGTGTGATGGATGATAATAAAGTATTAACATTAGCTAATTCTGATAGAATTGTATTATATAATCATATGAGAATGTTATTAGAAATTAGAGATTTAAGATTTGCAACACCAGCTACTGTTAGTAGAGGAGGTGTTATTTATATTTAAGATCAAGAAGGATGGCAATGGAAATCATATGTAGAATCATGGTTAGATAAATGTGTATTAAGAGAACAAATGAATAAATGTGGAATAAGTGAAGATAAGAAGAAAGAAATATTAGAATTATTAAAAAGTTTCTTTATGTCAAAATATATTCCAAAATTATTAGATACATTTAGAAAATCTTATAAGAGACCATTCCCAATGGTAGATATCACATTAGTAACAACTACATGTAAAATATTTGATGCAGTATAAAAGGGTAATTCAGAAGAAAATCTAAATTAAATGGAACAATGGTTTGCATTTGCTTGTATATGGGCATTTGGTGGAAGTGTTTCATTCTTTGAAGGAGAAGATTATAAGAAAACATTTAGTAGATAATTTATGAATGAATATAAATCTGCAATAAGAATGGGTAATAAATCTGTATTTGATTAATTCTTGAATGATAAAAATGAATTTGTAGAATGGAATGAATTATTACAAGAAACTCCATTTGATTCAGCTAAACAATCTATTACATCAGTTGTTGTTGATACATCAGAAACTGTAGCTTATTCATAATTTATAGATAATTTAATTAAAATTAATTAACCATCATTAATTGTAGGACCAGCTGGAAGTGGTAAAAGTCAATTATTAAAGGGTGTATTACAAAAATTAAAACCAACAGAATTTAATTTTAAAAATATTAATTTCAATTATTATACTGATTCATTTAGATTACAAGGACAATTAGAATCATCTTTGAAGAAACAAGGTAAAAAATATAAACCTATTGGAGGTAATGTTAATTTAATTTAATTTGTAGATGATTTAAATATGCCTAAATTAGATCCATATGATACTCAATCTGCTATTGAATTAATTAGACAATCTCAAGATTATCAACATTGGTATGATAGAGAAAAGGTTGAAATAAAAGAAATAAGTAATATAATGTAATTATCTGCAATGAATCCAACTGCAGGTTCATTCTATGTTAATCCAAGATTACAAAGACATTTCTTCATATTAATGTTACAATTACCTGATAATCAATCATTATTAAAGATATATAAAACATTTGTTAAAAATCATTTCAAAGCATTCCCTAAATCTATTGCTGAAGAAGCAGATAATATTTGTAAAGCAGCATTAATATTACATCAAGAAGTATGTAATAAATTTAGAAAAACAGCAGCTAATTTCCATTAAGAATTTAATATTAGACATTTAACAGGTGTATTCCAAGGTGTATTACAAGCAAGACCTGATTAATTTAAAGAAGCTGAGAAAATTGCTAAATTATGGGTACATGAAAGTGAAAGAATATATGGAGATAGATTAGTGTCATTAGAAGATGTAAAGGAATAATTAAAAATAGCAGTAGATGTAGTAAGAAGAAATATTAGACATGGAAGTATATTACAATATTTTAATGAAAAGGATCCTAAATTATTATGTTTTGCACCATTTAATGATGATTTAGCATATGAAGATGTTCCAGATATATTAAGATTAAGAAAGAAATTAGAAGATTCATTAAATGAATAAAATGAAGCAAATCCAGTTATGGATTTAGTATTATTTGATGATGCTTGTAAACATGTAACTAGAATTAGTAGAGTAACTATAAGTGAAAGTGGTCATGCATTATTAGTTGGAGTTGGTGGTTCAGGAAAACAATCATTATCTAGATTAGCATCATATATGAATAGATAAACTACAATAGGTATTGTTGTAACATCAGATTATGGAGAGAAAGCATTAAAAGAAAATATGCAAGAATTCTATAAAAGATCAGCATTAAGAAATGAAGGTTTATTATGGTTAATGACAGATGGACAAATTATTGATGAGAAATTCATGGTTTAAATTAATGATCTATTATCTAGTGGAGAAGTAAGTGGATTATTCCCAGATGATGAAATTGATAATATTGTAGCAGCATTAACAAATCCATTCAAAAATGATAATCCAGGAGTAAATGTTGATAAAGATAATGTATATAAATAATTCATTACAAGAATTAAGAAGAATTTACATATGTCATTATGTTTCTCACCAGTTGGAGAAAATTTAAGAGTAAAAGCTAGAAAATTCCCAGGATTAGTCAATTGTACAGTAATTGATTGGTTCCAGAAATGGCCAACTGAAGCATTAAGATCTGTAAGTAGGAAATTTTTAGATGAAATGGAATTGGGTACACAAGAAGTAAAGGATACTATTATTGAATTCATGCCATTCTCATTTGAAATTGTACAAAAACAATCAGTTGAAATATATAAAGCAGAGAAGAGAAATATTTACACAACACCAAAATCATTCTTAGAATTGATTAAATTGTATAAAAATAAAGTGAATGTAAAGAAAACAGCAATTGAAGATGATAGAGACAGATAAGTAACAGGAGTTAAATTATTAGAAAGTATTCAAAAGACTGTAGCAGATTTAAATGAAATATTAGTAATTAAAAGAATTGAAGTTGATGAAAAGAAAAATAATGCTGAAACTATTGCAGCAACAGTAAAGGTAGAAAAAGATAAAGTAGAAGCAGAATCATCAATTGCACAAGTAGATTTAGAGAAAGCATCAGAATTGAAAACATTTATTGAAAAGAAAAAGGAAGAAATTGAAGGGAAAATAGCAGTTGCAATGCCAAAAGTAAAGGAAACTTTAGATAAATTAGATAATTTAGATAAGAAACAAGTTGATTTCATAAAATCATTAGCATCACCAGATGAGAAGATTAAACAAACTATTTAAGCATTGATGCATTTATTTACTGATGTTAATTTATCATCATCAGTTAAATCAACTAAAGGTAAAATTGATTTAACATGGGCTAATGCTAAAATATTATTAAAAGAACCAGCTAAATTTGTTGTTGATTTAAAGGAATATGGATCAAATTTAGTAAGAAATTCATTAGTACCATTATCAAACTTTACAAAAGCAAGAAAGTTAATTGAAGATGAAGGTTTAACATTTGATGTATTAAAACCAAAATCTGAAGCAGCTGCAACATTTATTGAATTTGCACTTAATATTATAGATTTCAGTGATGTTATTAGAATGGTTGGACCTATGGAGAAAGAATTAGAAGAATTAACACAAAAGTTAAATGAAGCAAATGATTCTGCAAGAAGAAGTAAAGAAAAAGTAGATAAATTAAATTCTGAATTAAAGGTATTAATTGATAAATTTGATTTAGTAAATAATGAGAAAGAAAAGGCAATTGCAGAAGCTAAAGTATATGAAGATAAAGCTAATTTAGCTGAAAGATTAATTAATGCATTAAAAGCAGAATATGATAGATGGAAAGATTCTATTACTATACAAGAAGCTAAATTACAAGTAGTATTTGGAGATGTATTATTATCATCTGCATTTATTTCATATGTTGGTTAATTTAGTAAATGGTTTAGAATTGAAATTATGAATCAATTCCAAAAATATGCTAAAGAATTTAAGATGCCAATGAGTGATAATTTTGATCCAATAGGTGTATTTGCTGATGGAGCAACAATTGCTGAATGGAATAATAATTAATTACCAGCTGATAAAGTATCAAGTCAAAATGGTATGATTTTAACAAATAGTGAAAGATGGAGTTTAATAGTAGATCCACAATTACAAGGAATAAAATGGTTAAAAGAACAATATAAAGATACATTATGTGCATTGAAATAATCAGATAAAAATTGGAAGAATGAAATGTTTGGAGCTATTGAATCAGGTAAAACAATTGTATTTGAAAATTTAGAAGAAAATATTGATGCAACAATAATGCCAGTTATTGGTAGAAATTATATTAAGAGAGGAGGTAGTAAAATATTAAAAATTGGAGATAGAGAATTAAATGTTCATCCAAATTTCAAATTATTCTTACAAACTAAATTATCAAATCCTCATTATCCACCAGAAATTCAAGCAGAATGTACATTAATTAACTTCTCTGTAACTGAAGAAGGTTTAGAAGACCAATTATTAGCATTAATTGTAAGATTAGAAAGAGAAGATTTAGCTAATACTAAAGAAGAATTAGTAAAGGCTCAAAGAAAATATAATATTCAATTATCAGCATTAGAAAATAATTTATTAAGTCAATTAAAGAATGCTGGAGATGATATTTTAGCTAATATTAAATTAATTGAGAATTTAGAAGAATCTAAAAGAATATCAGATGATATTAAAATAAAAGTAGAAGAAGGTAAAAAAACTGAAGAAAGTATTATAGTATTTAGTGAAAAATATAGACCATCTGCTGAAAGAGGAGCATTAATATTCTTCTTAATGAATGAATTATAAAAAATACATTCATTCTATATGTTTAGTTTGAGATCATTCATATTTGTAATTAAAAGAGCTATTTCAAAAGTTCAAGCACAATGGGATCAAGAACATAATGATGAAAATGAAGATCCAAATGATGAAAATAAAGAATTGTCTGATGAAGATTTAGATAAGAGAATATCATTATTAGTTGAATCTATTACAGAAACATCATGGGATTAATTGAGAAGAGGATTATTTGATAAACATAAAGTTGTTGTTATTTCAATATTATGTTTCAGAATTAAAGTTAAAAGAGGTGAAATTCCATTAGAACAATATAAACAATTAATATTGGGTAAAATGTTTGAAGGAAATGCTCCACAACCAGATCAATTAAAGTTCATGCAAGAAACTAATTGGTTAATGATTAAAGGTTTAGAAGGTTTATATAATGATATTGTAAAGAATGTATCACAACAATAAGTTGAATGGAGAAAATGGTATGATAAAATAAATCCTGAACATGAAGGATTCCCTAAATAATTGAATGATAAAACTGAGTTTGAGAAATTATTATTCTTAAGAGCATTGAGACCTGATAGAATGGAATATGCATTAAAGAATTATATTTCAAATGAAATGTCATCATATTATACAGAAAAACCACCATTTGATATGGAACAAACATATTCAGAATCATTCTCTTCAATTCCATTATTCTTTGTATTATTCCCAGGAGTAGAACCAACAAAAGATATAAGAGAACAAGCATCAAAATGTAATAAGAGTATTAATGATGGAACATTAATTGAAATTAGTATGGGTCAAGGTCAAGAAGAAAGAGCTAATAAATCATTAATTCAATGTGCACAAGATGGAAATTGGATTGTATTGAATAATATACATTTAATGACAGTATGGACTAAGAAATTAGAATTATTATTAGATGAAATTACACCAACAGCTCATGAAAACTTTAGATGTTTCTTATCATCTGAACCACCTGCATTATCACATATGCAAATAATACCTGAGTCAATATTACAAAATAGTATAAAAGTAAGTAATGAAGCACCACAAGATGTTAAATCTAATATGTTGAGAGCATATAAATTATTTAGTCAAGAAAGAATTGAAAAATGTGTTAAGAAGAATGAATATAAAGCTATTTTGTTTGGATTATGTACTTTCCACTCATTTATATTAGCAAGAAAGAAATTTGGATCTCAAGGTTGGTCAAGAGGATATTCATTTAATGATGGTGATTTGAATATATGTGGTGATATATTAACTAATTATTTAAATAGTTATGAGAAAATACCATGGGATGATTTGAGATAATTATTTGGTGAAATTATGTATGGAGGTCATATTACTGATGCATGGGATAGAAGAACAAATAATTCATATTTAAAAGTATTAATTCATGAAGAATTATTCCAAAGATTTGTAATTTGTCCAAATTTCAGTTGTCCTGATCCAGGAAAGAATGAATATGATGATTATATTAGATAAATAAATGAAAAATTACCACCAGAAACAACAGAAATGATAAAAATAAACAATCTTGCAGAAATAGGTTAATTAACAAATACAAGTAATTTCATATTTGAAACAATTTTGATGTTAAGTGGAAGTAGTAGCTCATCAAGTAAAGAAGTAAGAATGGAAGATAAAATAAATACATATTTGAATAATGCTTCATTGAAAATATTAGATTTACATAACATAAGAGCAAGAAAAGATATGAAAGATTATACACCATTTGATATTGTTGCAATTCAAGAATGTGAACAAATGAATGGTTTGGTTGAAACTATTAAATTCTCACTAGAAGATTTATTAAGAGGATTAAAAGGAGAATTAAATATTACAGATGCTATGGAACAATTACAAATTGATTTAATTTTAGCTAGAGTACCTAAGAGATGGGGAATTTATGCATCATTAAAGAATTTACCTTCATGGTATAATGATTTATTATTAAGAATTGAACAAATAATTAAATGGACTGACTTATTTTCAACTCCATCAATTCCATTACCAAATTCTGTATGGATTAGTGGTTTATTCAATCCTTTGAAATTCTTAACAGCATGTCAACAAACAATAGCAAGAAAGAGAATGTTACCATTAGATGATATGGCAATAATAACAATTGTAACAGAATTTAAAACATCAGATGATGCTAAATTGGAAGAGAATGAATGTGCATTTATTCATGGATTATTCTTAGAAGGTGCAGATTGGGAATATAAGAGTGAAAGAGGTGAAGGATAATTAAAAATATAAGAAGACAAGAGAATACATCCAGATTTACCAGTCATTGAAATTAAACCTGATAAGAGAGAAATTCAAAAGGATCATTATACAAGAGGATATTAACAATGTCCTGTATAAACAACATCTTCAAGAGGAGCAACATTCATTTGGGCTGCAAATTTGAAAATGAGAGATGATAATGAATCTGAAGATTTCTGGACATTGAATGGTACATGTTTATTATTATCTGATGATTGATTTTGATAATTATTGAAATAATATTGATTATACTATATTATAAGGGTTGATATTAATAATTATTTATTGATTATTTATTT
>Ga0255283_1000040_pt1 | contig 12836 bp, 6 predicted proteins | sample AtltaT_40_FD_183701 | JGI IMG/M metagenome (GOLD analysis project Ga0255283, IMG submission 183701) | Metatranscriptome of freshwater microbial communities from Altamaha River, Georgia, United States - Atl_Atlam_RepA_8d (Metagenome... | ecosystem: Environmental > Aquatic > Freshwater > River... | reverse complement strand
GTCGGGCTAATCTGACGAGACTGTGTGCCGAGGTATTTCTTGCCGGTCAGAACCCAGTAGCCGCTGGCATCGTGCAGGTCGTTGGCGGTGGAAATAGAGCGAATAACGGCCAGCTTATCGGCGATGCGGGCCGTACGGGGCAACAGTTCACAGAAGTCAATGCCGGGAACATTGGTTGCGATTGGCTTGAATTCGCCGCGAATCTCGGCAGGGGCATCTGGTTTGGGGTCGAATGTTTCATGTTGGGGCGGACCGCCCTGAAGCCAGAGAAAAAGCACATTTTTGGCACGGCCGAAACTCTGGTCGCGGGTAAGATTCGATGCCGAGGCATTGTTTCGCAGTAGCGTCGGCAGCCCAAGGCCAAGCGCACTTAAACCACCGATACGAACAAGCTCACGTCGCGATAGACCACTGGATTGCAGGCTGAGCATCGATCGGCCCTTCCTTTTGGAGAGGATTAAGTGCTATCAGGCAAGCACTTCGCGGCGAATCTTCGGCGTGTCGGTCGGTCCGATAAGGCGGGCGTTCAGGCCGACATTTCGGAATGAAAGGCGGTAAGGATCAAGACCGATCAGATGCATGATCGTGGCCTGAAGGTCGCGGATTTCAAACGGATTTTCACTGATACGATAGCCCAGCTCATCCGTCTGGCCAATGGTAATGCCCGGCTTGACCCCGCCACCGGCCATCCAGATCGAAAAACAGTGAATGTGGTGATCACGGCCGAGGAATTTTGAGCCGCCTCTCGCTTCGTTCATCGAGGTCCGGCCGAATTCGCCGCCCCAGACGACAAGAGTCTCATCCAGCATGCCTCTCTGTTTGAGATCCGTTAAAAGGGCATCAATCGGCTTATCAACTTGCTTGCACTTATTTGGCAGGCCATTGACGATATCGTTATCGGCACTGGTGCCGTGCATATCCCAGCCCCAGTCAAAGAGTTGAATATAACGCACACCATTTTCAGCCATGCGGCGGGCCAGCAGACAGTTGTTGGCGAAACTGTTCTTGCCAGGCTCAGCTCCGTACATCTCAAGCGTACGTTTGTCCTCGCGGCTGATATCCATTACTTCCGGCACGCTGGTCTGCATGCGATAAGCCAGCTCGTATTGTTCAATTCGGGTGAGCGTCTCTGGATCACCAAATTCTTTCAATTCGGCTTCGTTCAGTGCCTTGATGGCGTCGAGGCTACGGCGGCGGTCATCTCGCGACATTCCTGCCGGATTATTGAGGTAAAAAATCGGCTCGTTGCCCGTGCGGCACTGCACACCCTGATAGACCGAAGGCAGAAAACCGCTGCCCCACACTGATTTGCCGGCCGTTGGGTCGGTACCGCCCGAAACTAATACAACAAAACCAGGTAAATCCTGATTTTCCGTACCCAGGCCATAAGTCGCCCATGCACCCATGGCCGCACCACCGGCCCGGTTTTCACCAGTGTGCAGAAAAAGTTCGGCCGGGGCATGGTTGATCTCTTTGGTGATCATTGAATTGATAATGCAGAGATCATCCGCATGGCGGGCCATACCGGGAACCACTTCACTGATCCATTGCCCTGATTGCCCATGGCGGGCAAACTTCCAAGGAGTGCCCAGCATTACGGGCCGACCCTTGATAAAAGCGAATCGCTCGCCCTTAAGGATTTCATCAGGGCAGGGCTCCATGTGATGCTTGACAAGTGTCGGCTTCCAGTCAAACAAATCCTGCTGCGGCGGTGATCCGCTCATGTGCAGGTAAATGACTCGTTTTGCCTTTGTCGGGTGATTTGGCGGCCGAACGGCCAGCGGGCCCTCAGGCTTTCGGCCCGAAGTTTCTGCAGCGTTTGATGAGGGTGTACCGACTGTCTGGCTCAGAGCCACTGCGCCCAGGCCAATCTGACAATTTTTGAGGAAATGCCGGCGGGTGAGGTAACGTGTCCACTCAGTCTGGGCCTGAACATGGATCGGAGTTAGCTTTGACATCTTCGTTACCTCAACCTTTCGTCAAAACCGAATCAAGGTTCAGAAGCACATTGCCAATGACAGTCATCGCGGCGGCATCAGCTGGTTTAACATTCGCCGGCAAAGCCCCAAGCTGGCTTTCAGCCATCATTTTAGCGGCCTGTGGGTCTGACTCATAACGCTTAAGCTCAGCCTCGTAAAGCTGTTTCAAAACAATCAGCCGCGCTGGTTCAATTTCCCGCGAGGTCGCCAGCTTGTAGCCGTATTTCAAACGTTCTTCCAGAGCGACACCACCCTCGCGGATGATCCGGCGGCCTAAGGCCTGAGCCGCCTCAACAAAGACGGGATCGTTCAGGGTGACATAAGCCTGTAGCGGCGTATTGGAACCGATCCGCCGAATTGAGCATACTTCGCGGCTGGGTGCGTCAAATGTCGTCATTGATGGGTGTGGGACTGTTCGCCGCCAGAAGGTGTAAAGCCCGCGACGGTAACGGTCAGGGCCGGTACTTGTCGGATAATTCCGCTGGCCGTTAAAGGCCGCCTGCCAGAGGTTATCCGGTTGCGGCGGATAGACCGAAGGGCCACCGATTTTTGGTGAGAATAGGCCACTGATCACCAGGGCCTGATCGCGAATCATCTCGGCTTCGAGTCTTGCTCTGGGGTAATAGGATAAAAGTTCATTTCGTGGGTCAGTCTGAGCAAGCCGATCTCGATCAGACGGTACAGACGATTGTCGATAGGTGGAAGTGTTGACAATCGTTTCAACCAGCCATCGAATATCCCAATTGTGATTCAGGAAATCGGTTGCGAGGTAGTCAAGAAGCTCGGGATGCGACGGTTGACGGCCCTGTGTGCCAAAATCCTCTTCGGTTTCGACCAGCCCCCGGCCGAATATAATCGCCCAGATACGATTGACAGCTACTCGTGCTGTCAAAGGATTTTTTTTGTCGGTCATCCAGCGGGCCAGATCGAGCCGATTGAGCTTCTGGCCAATGGATGAATCAAGCTTGTGAAAACTACCAGGCACGCCTGGCTTCACCTCTATACCCGGCTGATTGTAATTGGCAAGTGTCAGAACATGCGTTTTACGCTGTTTTTCAGCTGCCAGCTCGCGCAGAACTGGTGTGCGGATGATTTGTGAACGAAGCTTGGTTAGATCAGCTTCGAGCTTGTCCCGCTGTTTTTTTGACTCTTTGTTCTGAGTTGCGATATTACGCCAGTAATACTCTTCGATTTTCGCCTGATCTTCTGGCGTTCGGCAACAGTCACAGCCTAAAGCAAGATCACGAATCGCCACTGGCAAAGCCGTTGGTGGTTCAGGTTCGGTGGAAACGAAAATATTATATCGCCCCAGCGTGTGCTGCTCGCCCCAGTTCTGAGCGATTTTCAGCCTCAGCTCGCCCTTCGGCAAAGCGGCAGCCACTCGAAACATGGCCTCCTGAGTTCGGCCTTTCATGCCACCCACCGCCCAGCCTTCATTCTTGCCTTTGGCCTGTTCGGAAATCGCCTTGCCAACCTCAAAACCAGGCTGATCGTGGCTCGAGGATGCGGAAGCAAAACTTACGGGCAGCGGACCGGCAAATGCCAGTTCCTGGCTTGTTTTGGGGGCCTCTTTGATCACCGTTTTATGAATTATCCTGTGATTGGAGTCGAGAAGGCTCACAACAGCACCGTTCAGACGATTTTGGAGTTTGTTGTCCGTCCGGTTCCAGATCTTTACGCGGTCAACCCGCCCCGACTGTTCCTTCAGATCGAGTTCCCACCAGGGATCTTTGGATACGGATGTATGCGTTACCGATTTACTGGCATTAAAATCGCCATTGGTGTTGCCGTCGATCGCCAGGTGGGCTGAGCCTTCAAAATCGGTCGAAGACTGTGAGGCAGATCCTTTGCGGGCAATATTTTCAGCCACGCGAAAAACTTCTACTTCAGCCAGTGATACCATTTTCTCCTTACCGGGTAGTTCGATTCGAACATATCGGACCTGATCAAGCCCTGTCTTGCCTTCGTCGATGGTACCGGTCAAAGAACTGATCACAAAATTGCCGTGAGCCGCCAGCCCCGGGCCCGTAATTTCTGTCTCATTTGCTAGAGCTTCAAGTCGCACGGCTGTAACGCCGGCGGGTACTTGAATGGTGAGTGTGTCGGTAGCCCGGGCCGCCTTGCCGCCGGCAAAGACTTCGCCGGGGCCGCCCGTTTCAAGCGTGCGCTCGGCCGTTGTTTCTGCCTTCACAATCCGCGCGGGGCTCCAGGCCGTGTTGCGTTTGATCGTCGCTGTCCAGGCTTCCAGCTCCTTGCGAAATGCCTCGTTTTTAGGCACGGGCAGACTTGCAAGGGTCTGGATTTGCTTTTCGAGGGCAGCGATTTGAAACGATTGTTCGGCGGTCGGCGTGGCCAGTCGTGGCTCGTCGTTCGGATTGTCGTTATCTTCTGTCTGGTTGAAGATCGCGAAAAGTGAGTAGTATTCCTTCTGGCTGATTGGATCAAACTTGTGCGTATGACACTTGGCACAGCCAAATGTCAAGCCCATGAAGACCTGTCCGGTTGTGTCCACCCGATCCTTGATGGCCGCGACGCGAAATTCTTCATCATCCGTGCCGCCTTCATCGTTTGACATCGTATTACGATGAAACGATGTTGCAAGAATCTGCTCTGTTTTTGCGTCTGGTAAGAGGTCGCCGGCCACCTGCTCAGTCAGGAACTGGTCGTAAGGCTTGTTTTTATTGAATGAATCGATGACCCAGTCGCGGTATCGCCACATATATTCCCGCAATGGGTCAGAGCCATAGCCCTTACTGTCAGCATAGCGGGCCAGATCAAGCCAGACTCGGGCCAGTCGTTCACCGTGATGGGGTGAGGCCAGCAGCCTTTTGACGAGCTTTGCTGTCGCATCCGGCGTATTATCTGCAAGAAATGAATCTACTTCTGCTGGCGAAGGCGGCAGACCGGTCAGATCAAGAGAAAGCCGACGGATTAAAGTCGCTTTGTCGGCTGGTTTGGCCGGACTCAGGCCCGCCTGATCAAGACGCTTCAGAATGAATCGGTCGATCGGCGAAATGGCCCAGGCATTATTCGATGTTTCAGGCGGCTTTGAATTAGCGATCGGCAGAAATGCCCAGTGCTCCGCATAGTCAGCCCCCTGGGCAATCCACTGCCTCAACTTCTCGACTTCATCTTTTTTCAGAGGCGGGCCAGATTTCGGCGGCGGCATGACTTCGTCGGCTTCGGTGCTCGTAACTCGGGCAATCAGCTCGCTTTCGTCGGCCATGCCTGGCTTGATCACCTGATATTTGTCGCGGGCTCGCACTGCATCGGCCCTTTGGTCGAGCCGAAGTTCACCTTTGCGTGCTTCTTCATCAATACCATGACAATTCAGGCAGCGGGCAGAGAGAATCGGGCGAATATCTCGATTGAAATCAAGCTTCGTACCGGGTTCTGCAGCGGTAAGCCCCGGAACAAACATCACAGCTGTAAAAAATGCCCTGGCAAGAGACTTCATGAACTTCTTCTCCCCAAAGGATGGAGCCGTCTTGATCAGGCCAAAAGCTCCCTGACAACCTTCGATGGCTCGACACCTGTTAAACGCTGGTCAAGCCCCTGGAACGGGAAAATGAAGCGACGATGGTCGATGCCAAGGCAGTGCAGGACTGTTGCATTCAAGTCGTTCAGGTTGACCGGATCTTTCACAATATTGTAGCTGAAATCGTCGGTTTCCCCGTGCACCACGCCACCCTTGGCACCACCGCCGGCAATCCACATGCAGAAGTTACGCGGATGGTGGTCGCGGCCATAATTTTCGTTGCTTAGCGCCCCTTGCGAATAGACTGTCCGGCCGAATTCGCCACCGCAGACGACAAGTGTATCATCCAGCAGACCCCTGCGCTCAAGATCCTGAAGCAGAGCTCCCGTCGGTTGATCAACGTCGCGACACTGCAGGCCAATCTCCGAAGGCAGATTATTATGCTGATCCCAGCCGCGATGCAATATTTGCACAACCCTTACGTTACGCTCTGCCAGTCGGCGTGCGAGCAGGCAGCTGGCCGCGTAAGATCCTGGCTTGTGTACATCCGGGCCGTAAAGGTCAAGCGTCTCTTTCGACTCGTTTGAGAAATCGGTCAGTTCGGGCACGCTCGACTGCATCCGAAATGCCATTTCGTACTGGGCAATGCGGGTGAGCGTGTCCGGATCGGCATAACGCTCATAATTCGCCTGATTGAGCTGGTTGAGCTTGTCCAGCATCCGGCGGCGATCGTCGCGATTCACACCTTCCGGATTTTGAATATAAAGCACCGGATCGCCCTGGCCACGAAGTGCCACACCCGTGTATTTACCGGGCAAAAAGCCAGATGACCACATGCGGGTGAAAAGTGCCTGGGCATTCGCTTTCGACGACCAATAGGGCGTTAGCACGACAAACGCAGGTAGATCCTGGTTTTCAGAACCAAGCCCATAGGCCAGCCACGAGCCAAGGCTCGCCTTGCCCGGTATTTCCGAACCGGTCATGACAAAAGTGCAAGCCGGGTCGTGATTGATCGCATTGGTGAAGATGGAACGCACCAGCGATATTTTATCCACATGCTTGCCGATGTTTGGCAGCAGTTCACTTACCCAGGTGCCACTCTTGCCCATCTGGGTGTATTTGAATTTCGACGGAGCCACCGGGAACTTAGCCTGGCCGGATGTCATCGTCGTCAATCGCTGGCCGTTTCTCACAGACTCCGGCAAATCAATGCCAAAGTGTTTTTTGAGATCAGGCTTGTAATCCCAGGTATCTAGCTGCGAGGGCGCGCCATTCCAATGCAGGTAGATAACCCGCTTCGCCTTGGGCGAAAAGTGCGGCAAATCGGGCAGCGAAGGGTGCACGGCCGAACCATAGTTTTTGGCTGCGTCGGCTGCTTTCAGACCGTGCGAACCGCCCAAAAGCCCGGACAACGCGATGGAGCCCGCTGAAAGACCAGCCCCGGCAAAAAGCTGCCGACGCGTCATGTGGGTCAGCAGTTCACGTGTGGCATTATCGTAAGTCTTGTCGCTCATGATCGTTCTCGCTTTTCTCCGGTCAGTTTTTCATGACGACTTCGTCGAGATTCAGCAACAAATTGCCCAATAGCCCGTAAGCGGCCAGCTCGGCTGGCTCAACCGCTGGATCTGGCTTGGATTCGCCAAAACTGATCGCTTTTTTGGCCGATTCCACATCGGCTCGATATCGCTTGAGCTCCTGATCCAATAGCTCTGTCAAAGCTGATTTCTCTTTTTCTGAGGGGTGGCGTGCAGCAACCATGCGGAACGCCCAGTCGATCCGCTCCTGTGGTGTTTTACCTCCTTCCTTAATAATCCGCTGGCCAAAATTCCGTGCTGCTTCAAAATGTTGAACGTCATTGAGGAGCACCAGCGCCTGCAGCGGCGTATTTGAACGCTCGCGACGCACACAAAAACTCTCGCGGCTGGGGGCGTCAAAAGTGGACATTGCCGGATGTGGCGCTGTTCGTTTCCAGAACGTATAAAGGCTGCGGCGATAAAGATCAGTCCCCGAATCCTGCTTGTATTCACGGGTGTTAGAGCCGACGAAGCCGACCGGTTCCCAGATATTGATCGGCTGATATGGCTTAACGCCCTTACCGCCAAATTTCCGGTTCAATAAACCTGAAACGGCAAGGGCCTGATCGCGCAGCACCTCGGCGTCCAGACGAAGTCTAGGGGCACGAGCCATCAGCCGATTTTCTGGATCAACCGCCAGCTTCTTCGCATCCGCCCGGGCGTCCTGCGTGTAGGCGGCGGATGTCACCATCATGCGAACGAGTCGTTTGACATTCCAGCCATTTTCGCGGAAATCAACCGCCAACCAGTCAAGAAGCGGCTGATTTATCGGCGGTTCGCCCTGCGAGCCGAAGTCGGCCGATGTCTTCACAAATCCGTTTCCAAAGAATTGCTGCCAGAAGCGGTTCACTGTGACCCGGGCCATCAGCGGATGCTCAGGCGATGTCAACCAGTTGGCCAGATCAAGTCGAGTGGCTCGGCCGCCGGGGCTTGATTTCTTTAATGGCGGCAGGAATGACGGTGTGTTTGATTCCACCTTGTCGCGTGCCTGTGTGTATTGTCCGCGGAAAAGCACATGAGCCTGCCTTGGCTGGTCAAGATCGCGACTGACAAACGTCAGTGGAACAGTCGCCTCAACTTTGGCTTTCTCCCCCTGCGCTTTTTTCATCACATCCCGAATCGGACCAAACGCGGCGTTGCCACCCGTCCAGATATTCATGATGTAGTAGTCTTCCAGCCGACGATTATCAGCAATTGTTCGCTCTTTAACAGGCTTTCTAAGGGCGGGCTGAATGTCGGCCGGGAAGTTGGGAATGGTTCGTGGCGTCTGGCTGCGGGCCCATGCGGCAAACGATTCAGCCGGATCCTTCGCCGGATTCATCTCGCCCTGCACCACCAGCTTATCCCAACCAACCGTACCACCTGCCTGAGTAAACGCAAACCCGGTAATCTTCTGATCGGGCTTCACCTGAAAGCCGGCCAGATTGTACTTCAACGTCGTCCACTCGCCAGGCTTCGGCAGGTCTCCCGCTCGCACACGCTCGGGCGTTCCCACCAAACCATAAGGAATGGCGTTGACATCACCCCATACTGCACGTAAAGCCCACTGGCCATTGACGTTAAACTGAACCATAATCGCCTTGGGCGGGTTTTTCTCATCAAGCTTCACTGCGACCGTAAAATCGCCCTGACGCGGCAACTCTACTGACTTTTTAAGCTCGGTAAAATAATCCTGCGCTACACCGGCGTCTGTTCGTTCCAGATACGCATTGCCTGCAAATGCCTTGCCTTCCACTATTTTCAGCGGAGCGGTGTTGTCATTTTTACCTGCTTTTGAACCCTCAGGCACCATGTCATCAAAAAGTACAGTATCGACCTTCACAACTGGTGGTGCAGGCTGAAGCGTGGCAGGGTCGGCATACACTACAGTAAGAAGCTTGTCACGCAGTTGTTTTTCGGTATCGCTAATCATTTTATCAAGTGCGGCGAGCTGTTTTTTCTGCTCTTCGCTCGGCAGCTTCAGAATAGGTGGAGTATCCACCCGATTGCCGTCCATCGCCGGATCGGCCAAGCTGTAGAAAAACGAGTAGAGCGAGTAAAAATCTTTCTGGCTGATCGGGTCGAATTTGTGGTCATGACAAACGGCACAGCCGGCCGTAAGCCCCATGAAAACCGCCGACGTTGTTTCAGCCCGATCCACTGCATAGCGTACGAGAAGCTCGGCGTCAATCGAACCACCTTCGCTCGTTGTCACATTACAGCGATTAAAGCCCGATGCGACCTGTTGTTCAACCGTCGCGTTCGGCAATTGGTCGCCAGCCAGTTGCCATGTTGTGAATTTGTCAAACGGCAGGTTTTCATTAAATGCCTTGACCACCCAATCGCGATAGGGCCACATCGACCGTTCGTTATCGAGGTGAAGGCCATGTGTGTCGGCATAGCGGGCAGCATCTAGCCAAAAGCGTGCCATGTGCTCGCCGAAAGTGGCCGTATTGATCAATCGATCAACCAGTTTGTCATAGGCATTGGGTGATTTGTCGGCAAGAAAGGCATCCACCTCGGCCGGTGTGGGCGGAAGACCGGTCAGGTCGAGCGTGAGCCGGCGGATGAGCGTCTCCTTATCAGCCGGGCCGTTCGGTGTCAGGCCTTTGGCGGTCATACCGCTTAAGAGAAACTGATCGATAGCTCCCTTGGCCCAGCCACCGCTCGCAGGAGGTACTTCCGGCTTCACCGGAGGTACAAACGACCAGTGTTGTTGATAAGGCGCACCCTGCTCGATCCATTTTTTCACTAGAGCGATCTGTTCCGGCTTCAACTTTTTGTTCGATTCCGGGGGCGGCATAACTTCATCCTTTTCGGTTGAAATCATACGCTGATAGAGCTCGCTATTCGCAATGTCGCCCGGTTTGACGATCTCGCCATCGTGCGATTTGAGCATTCCGTCTTTTGTATCGAGCCGAAGTTTGGCTTTACGTTGTTGCTCGTCCGGGCCGTGGCAACTGAAGCAGTTATCCGAAAGAATCGGGCGGATGTCGCGATTAAAATCGATGCCTTTGGTGGGCTCGGCGGCACGAATTGTCTGAACGACCAGAAGTAGCGTCGTCAAAATCAGTTTCGAGCCAACTCTCGATAAAGCGGAAGTTTTCATGCGATAGAACCTTGAGTCATTCGATCCGGAGCTTGATCACCGGAGGCGGGATTATTGAATTATACCCACTAATCTGACCTATGCCTAGCCCACAGACGATCATCGCGCTAATGTTCGAAAATCGGCTCGCGGCTTTAGTGTGGCTGAAACGAGCTGGCGATGATCCGTTCAATCAATTTTCCCAGACTGTTTCCTGCCGATTTTGCAATCTCCAGCACATCCTGATGGTCGATTTCTGCGGTCGGATCATCACCAGTGCCCGAAGCTGCATTCGTCACCATTGCAAATGCCAGTACGTCCATGCCCGATGCCCTGGCAACGATCGCCTCAGGTACGGTTGACATCCCCACCACATCGGCACCCAGACCACGCAGCATCCGTACCTCGGCCGGAGTTTCATAGCTTGGCCCAGGCATGGCCGCATATATCGCCGGCCTGAGTTGAAGCTGCATCGCTTCAGCTTCCTTCATCGCCAGGTCTCGCCAGACAGTGCTATAAACCTGAGTCATGTCGGGGAATCGCTTGCCGAGCCGGTCGTCGTGCCGGCCACGCAGAGGGTTAAAACCGAGCATATTGATATGATCAGACAGCACACATAAATCGCCGGGTCCAAGACCTTTAGTGATGCCACCTGTGGCGGCCGTCAGGATCATCAGTCTGGCGCCCAGGGTGGCAGCAACGCGCGTAGGAAGTGTTACGGAATCAAGGTCATGGCCTTCATAATAATGAAAACGCCCTTGATAAATAATTGCATTGACGCCCGCAAAGTCACCGCAGACTACCCTACCGGCATGCCCCTCAACCCCTGGCGGTTCAAAGCCCGGTATTTCGTCGTAAGCGATCTCGATTCGACGATGTACAACCAGATCAGCCAGATGCCCCAGCCCCGAGCCGAGGACAATCGCCACATCTGGCCGCTGCCGATAGTAGTGGCTAATCACTCCGGCGGCTGCCTGAATCCGGTCATAAAGCGATTGATTTCCCATGAAAGCCTCAAAAACTGAGATGAAAGATTAAATGATGAGGCCAACGATGCACGCGGAAAGATAATTCGCCAGAGTGCCTGCGACCATTGCCTTAAACCCAAGCCGGGCAAGGTCTTTGCTGCGTTCAGGTGCCAATGCCCCGATACCGCCGAGCTGGATACCGATGGAGCCGAGATTGGCAAACCCGCAAAGTGCGAATGAGGCGATGGCAAACGATCGCGGATGGATCGTCGATTTTAGTTTGCCAAGGCCTTCATAGGCGATCAGTTCATTAAGAATTGTGCGTGTGCCGAGCAGGCTGCCAATATCGACCGACTCGCTCCAAGGCACGCCCATGAGCCAGGCGACAGGCGAGAGCAGCACGCCGACGATCGATTGCAGCGAAACCGTCACGTTCGTGCCGGCGTATTCGTTTATGACGCTGCCCACGAGACCAAGCAGCAAATTGGCTAGTGCGATCAACGAGATAAACGAGACAAGCATTGCAGCAATATTAAGTGACAGACCCAGCCCTTCGCGAGTTCCTCGGCTGGCCGCGTCCAGAATATTGGCGTCGGGGTTGTGGTCATCAACACGTATAAAACCGAGTGTTTCGGGCGATTCCGTCTCGGGAATCAGCAGTTTTGAAATCAAAATGGTCCCGGGTGCCGTCATGATCACCGCTGTCAGGATATGCTGAGGCTCAATTCCATAAGCAAAATAGGCACCCATCATCCCTCCCGAAACGTGTGCCATTCCACTGGCCATGACAGTGAGCAGTTCTGACTGAGTCAACTTTGGCAGAAATGGCCGGATGGTTAGCGGGGCCTCTGTCTGACCCAGAAATAGGCTGGCCGCTACGTTCAGACTTTCTGCCCCCGAAATGCCCATGAGCCTTTTCATCACCCAGGCAATTTTCGAGACCACCGCCTGCATGACCCCCAGCTTATACAGCACGGCAAAAAGCGATGACATGAAGATCACCGTCGGCAAGACGCGAAACGCAAAAACAAAGCCGATCGGACCGCCGGGGTTAATGGCTTTCTCGCCAAAGACGAAGGCCGCGCCCGCTTCACTGCAGGCCAGCACTTTTTCCACAACTTTGCCCAGCCAGTTAAGAAATGCGGCCCCTCGCGGGTCGGAAAGCACCAGAAAAGCTAAAAGCCATTGCAGACCAAGGCCCCACAGCACAACCTTACGTGAAATCGCCTGCCGGTTGCTGGAAAAGAAATAGCATCCGCCCAGAATCAATACGATTCCGAGCAGGCTCCTTAGCCTGTCGGTCATCGGCACAGCCGCCGCCGGCAATGTTCCTGCCGGTGCCATTGACTTACCCGAATTATTAGTCTTTTCGCCTGGATTTTGCGTTGTATTCACGGCCGATTCGGCGACTTTTGGCTCACTTGCGGAAGCCGTTCTGGCCTCCTGCCCTGGAGTCCTAAGCGCACAAAGCGGAAACACACATAACAGAAGTATTGCAATCGACCAGTTTTTTCGCACGTTCACCCGCATCTCCTGGCCTTTTTCAATTTCAGGCCCAAAAGTTGAATCAGCGGCATCTCCCGGATAGTGACTGTCAGACTAATGCCCAGATTATGATTCCGCCAGACTTTCGGCAAGCATCGCAATTCCAAAAATATTTAAAAGTAGAGACCTAGCCGGCTTTTTTCGCTGCTTTTGCCGCTGATTGTGTCGCCAGCGTCTCTTTCATGAATTTGATCATCAGCGGATAAGCCCCCTTGATCATCCCGC
>Ga0255283_1000030_pt1 | contig 13512 bp, 20 predicted proteins | sample AtltaT_40_FD_183701 | JGI IMG/M metagenome (GOLD analysis project Ga0255283, IMG submission 183701) | Metatranscriptome of freshwater microbial communities from Altamaha River, Georgia, United States - Atl_Atlam_RepA_8d (Metagenome... | ecosystem: Environmental > Aquatic > Freshwater > River... | reverse complement strand
TTAATTATACAATCCATGTTAAATTAGCACCTTTTAATGTAACTATTAATTTACCTCTATTATTATCATCTAATGGTTTGAAATTAATTGGTATTTGTAATACTTTCTTAGCTTCAACTTTTACATCACCTTTGACTTTATCTAATAAAAATGATTGATTATCTACTCTGATATTAACTTCAACAGGTTTGGATTATGGATTTCTCCATTCATGCATTTATGGTTTACCCATATTAATTAATATTGGACCCTTTGGTTGTGGATTTTCTGCAATTCCTCTTAATTTAATTGTATATGTTCCTGATTCTTTATCTGAAATTTGTAAAGTTGCTTTACATTTACCATTTGTTGATGGATCAAACTTAATTGGTATAGTAAAATCTACACCTTGTTTTACAGTTGCTGGATTAACTACTAATGTTCCTTGTGTTTGACCAGATTCTAAGAAGAAATTATCACCATCTTAATTATTAATTTTAATTTGATAATTAATTTGTTTTGTTAGATAAGATTGTAATTTAATTGGTGATATATTACTATATCCAATTTCACTCTTAAATAATACAGTTCTAATATTATCATTTGTAATACCTGTTAATTTCAATGCATATGTAAATTCTCCAAGTTGATTTGAGACTAGTGAAAATTTATCTTCAAACTTTTGTTCTAATAATGGTCTATAATTAACTTGAATTCCAATACTTTTTCCTGGTTGAATTGTAAATGAATCTGGATTTAACCATATTAAATGATTTAATGGCATTTTATGATTATTTGCATCAAATTTAACAATTTCTGTTGTTGGATTTTCTATTGTAATATTCTTAGATACAATTTCTCTTATTGGACCTTTTAATTCAATATATTCAATAATATCTTTCTTTTTAGCTGTTACTTCAATATCATAAAATTGGTATTCTTGATTTATTATATTTGTAAATGTTAATGTAAATTTATATACACCTTCATTGAAACATAAGAAATTTAATTTATATTCTTTCTCTTCTTTGCCTGTTAAATCTATTGCAGAACCACCTTTTATAACAACACTTGTATCATTATTATTAAATCTCCAACTTACATTAAAACATTGTTTATTAATAGACCAATTTTTAATATTAACTTTTAATACATTTGTAATTTTACAATCTACATTAAATTTCAATGATTTCTCAACTAAAGGCTCTAAACTAATACCCTTTAAATCATACATTATTGCATTTCCATCTGGGAATGGAATAAATAGATTAGCAGTTTGTTCAATTGATTTACTCATCGATAATGGATAATATTAAACAACTAAATCATATGATTTCTTAGCATCTAATGATATTTCTTCTTCTTTAATTTATTAGAAACCTTCTTATTGTTCAAATTCAGTTTATATTTGAGGTTTAATATTCCAATGATTTTCTGAATAATTATCAATTTTAACAGTTTGAGATATTTCTTTTCTTACATTAGTTTTAAAATCTAATTTCTTCTTTTTATCATCAGGTTGTGGAACACTCTTTCCATATACACTTAAATAACATGATTCTGTTTTATCTAATTCTAATTCAATATTTGTTAATTTAATTAATTCTTGAATAGTTTTTGGATGGAAAGTTACTTCAAATTAGAAATCTGTTTGTGGTAATAAAACTCCTGTTTCTGGTTTAATAGTTATTATTTTCTTTTTATCTGGTGATATATTCCAATTATACTTTACTGAAGTATCACCTAAATTGTTTATTTGAACCTTCTTACTATAATTTGAATTAACTATTACTGAACCAAATTGTAATACATTATCCATTAATTTAATTTCAGTAGCATAACATGCACCAGTTACTGTTGTTAAGAATCTAGAATCTTATCCTTGAACTTTGATATTTAATTCACTAACAAATTTAGGTACTCTAGTTTTAGGTAAGAACTTAATTTCAATTTCTTGATAATGTTTAGGTTTAACTTTAAAGGAATTAGGAATATATGTAATGAAATTATTTTCTAATTCTCCCTTTCTTCCCTCAACTAAATCTACATTTAATTCTATCTTACTTTTATTTAATAATTTAATCTTCTTTGAATATTCTAAACCAATTGATACTTCTTTAAAATCTATATATTCCATATCATTTGATTCTAATTCATATATTATTGGTGTACCTTCTCCTAATATTTTTACATTAGTAGTATATATATCATTCATTGTAAATTCTATTTCTTCATATTATTTCTCATTTTCAAGTGGTGTAAATAGAATAGGTACATCTAATTTATCTCCAGGTAATATACTAACTCCAGGAATTAAATCTATATTTAATTATGGTTTCCTTACAAATGATGATTCTATTTGCATTGTCATTTGATCATTATTATGTATTGATAAAGTTTTAATATTTGGAACTGGATGTTTAGTTACTGCACAATATCCAAAATCAAATTTGTAATTATTAAATTTCATTAATGGTTTCTTTACTGTTGCTTCTAATTTTATATTATATTTAGGTCCACTTATAATTTCTAATGAAATATCACTCTTTATATCAAATATATCTTCAGGTTCTATTACTACATTAACTTCAATTGATTTACCACTTTCAACTGTACCTTTATCAGGAGATATTTGAATATAATTATCATCAATTCTTTTACTAAAATTGAAATCAAAATTAAATAAACCTTTATTATGAATTTTTATTATTCTAATTTTCTTCATTTTAATATATATTTCTCCATACTTTAATACATTTAATATTTTTTCATCAAATGTAATATTTTGATCATCTTCTATTTTATGATGTAAATTAAATCCTACTCCTTTCAAATTAATATTTAATGGTTTTATTTTTCTCTTAACATTGCATATTAAATTATAATTGTATGTACCTTCTACTTTAGGTTTAAAAGTAATTTCAATTGGTAATGAAGTATTTGGACCTACAACTCCACTCATTGGAGATACTGTTAAACTATTTTGATATCTATTATCACCTCTAACACTATCTTGACTAAAATTAAATGATACAGGAATATGATCTTTATTCATTAATTGAATTCTTTCAATAGACTTAGCATTTAATAATAATGGATTAAAGTTTAATCTTGGAACATCAAACATTATCTTTGGTTCTACAACTTCTCCAATTAATTAGAATTTATTATATACACCCATTGATTTGATCTTGAAATTCCATGCTGAAATATGAATACCAACAGATTCTGGTGTATAAACGAAATCCATTTCATATTTTTTGCCTGATACAATAGAACCTTTATTATATTGACATTTAAATTAATTTGAATTAATACTTAAGTTATCTTCAGGTAATTACTCCCATTCAAATTCATATTCATCACTTGTAGGATTTAATACATAGAATTTCTTAGAATTTTTAACTTTAGTACCAATACTAAATATATCAACTAATATTGATCTTGGTGGAAATTCAATATGTTTTTCCTTTAATTTCTCAACTAATTTACTATTATCTAATTCAAAGTGACATACTGGTCTTTCTGAACTACCTTCAACTAATATTTTAATTGGTTCAATATTTTCTAATCCTTTAATTTATATTAATAATTTCTTTCTACATTCATATACTTCTTTTGGACAGAATTTCAATGTAATATTTTCTGTTGCATGAGATAATATTTCTCCTTCTATTTTATCAACTGAGAATGGTTCAAATTCATATTTATTATTTTCATCAACCATTTTCATTTAATATTCAATTTTGATATTTGTATTATTTGACAATGAAAATTATTATGTTCTTGTAGTTTACATCATTGTTGGTCTAAATTTAATATTTGATAAATTAGTGACTAATTTAGGTTCATCAGATTTAGAATTAATATATAAATTCAAATTTCTAGTAGAATTTTCAATTACTTTATGTTCAGGTTCAGGTTGAACTTCTTCATATTCAATAGTTTGAGGTTCATTATCAAAATTAGGTTTTTCCTCTACTTTTTCAACTACTTTCTTTCCTTTTTGTTGTTTAGCTATATTTATTGCCTCTTCTTGTTTCTTTTTTATCCATTCTAATTCAGCTTGTGAAATATATTTTAATGTAATCATTGAATTATCCCAATCTTTCTTTACATCTCCTATTTTAATAGTAGATAGTGTTGAATTAAAATTATTTAAATTAATTGTATTATGTGATAAGAATTTACATGATATTTGTTTAGATGAAAATGGTTCAATAAATCCTATTGATGGTTTAAATGTTAATGTTTCATTATAATTAGGTGTATCTTTGTTAGGCCATGTAAATTTAATCCAATCTTTACTTTTATTTATCATAATAAATGTATGAATCTTTTCATAATTGTTCCAACAATCACCAAATTCTAATGAATCTTCACTATTATTAGGTAAATTATCAAATAATATTTCATCCTCAAATGCTTCACCTTTTAATTCAATAATTGTATGTTCAAATGGATTTAATAATGTTTTCAAATGTATTTCATGAACAAATGTGCCAATAGATTTTGGATTAAATATTGCATCAAATTCAAATTCTTCTAATGGTTTTAATGTTGGTTGAGTATTATCACATCTCATATTGAAATTCATATTACCAGTAACTTCAATTCTACATGTTGAATCTATTTTACCATTATTCTTAATTTTAATTTTCTTATTTAATGATTTTTTAACTCTTACTTTTCCAAATTCAATAAATAATTTATTATTTACATTAAATAATGTTGGTTCTAATATAGTAATAGTAGGATATGTACCTACACCTTTTAAATTAAATTTTAATTTATGATTTTCTGGATTTTTATCTCCATCAGTTACAATTGCTTCAAATATACCATTATATAATTGCATATTTGAAGGATTGAATAACATTTTAACATATGAGAATTCATGTGGATTAATTACTAAATTATTTGGTTCAATACTAAATACATTATCTTTCTCTTTGTTTTCAATTTTGATGGATACTTTACAAGGTATTTTATTACTATTAACTATTTTGATTCTTTCATTCACTCCATTAGGATTCTTTGATACAATCAATGTACCAAAATCAAATGTATTTTCATCTTCAAATTATGTACTATAATTCATTGCTTCTGAATCATTTTCTATCATTTGAATATTTTTCAATATTGTTTGTTCTTCAAATATAACTTTATAATCACTAGTTATTATTCCAGGAACACAAGATTCTGCCATTAATTCATATTCTATTCCATTACTTACTTCAGTAGGATTTGAACCTGAAATATCAATTTTAAGATTTTCAATTGATATTAATGATTCTGTACATTCTTAGAATATTGTAATAGTTGCAACTTCTGATGGTAATATTGTACCTCTACATGGTGATATTGTCCATTATGATGTTTTTAATTTAGTATCTCCAAAATTAAATTCACCACCTTTATCTTTCTTTTTATCATCTTTCTTAGGTTGTTCAGGTTTCTTTTTATCTTTAGGGTCTACATTTATAATTACAGGTTTACTTTCATCTCTAGTTAACATTTCATTTACTATTCTTTTGAATATATCAGATGTATCTATATCTGTTTTTCTAATTTCATATATAAATTCAAAGTTACCTTCATTTCTAATTTCAACAGTTCTACTTTTATTAGTAGCAAATTGCATTGCACCAAAATTTATTGATCTTAGAGGATTTATTGTATATTTAGATTATACATTATTTACATTAATTGGTATCATATATTCAGTTATTAATGTACCTTTTGTATGTTCAAATACTTTCAAAACAATATTAGATTGTGTATGTTCATTTCTTAATCTAAATTCTGCATTATGATTAAATTTGAATTGGATATAACAATCAACATTTGGTTGAATTTCACCTTCCATTTTATCTAAATTAAATATTTTATTGGTTAATTTATTAGTAATTTCAAATTTATATGTTATATTATATATTCCAATATTTGTTAATTTTAATTATCTATATGAATCTTGATTTACTCTTACTTATCCAAAATCTAAATATTTCTTATCATCTTGTTATGATATATTTTATTGAACTTTAAATGTTTCTGCCAATAATTTAACTGTTATAGGTTCACAATGTGTATTACAATCTTCTGTATCTGTATATAAAATCTTAAATGTTTGCTCTTATTTCTTCTGAATATGAGACAAAAATTAAATTTCAACAATAGTAGATTCAAATGGTTTCAAGATAAATTCAGTTTGATTAAATGTGAATTCTTTATCTAATTCTGTTAAACCACTAAATTATACTTTGACTGGTAATTTACATGTATTTTCAACTGTAATTGATCTAGTTAATTGATGATCTAATAAGAATTTATTAAAATCAATTTCAGTAGATGATAAACTTATAGTAGGTTTGACTCCTTCACATCTAAATTTATAAGAATATGGAATTGGATTATCATTTACTAATATATGCATAGTATCAATAAATTCACCTATTTCAGTTGGTAATGCATGAATTACATATTCAACAATACTATCTTTATTAACTATTAAATCATATTTCTCTGCCTTAAATGGACATTTAACAACTTCATCTTTCAATTGAGATTCAAATACTATATGAGTATCAGAATTAAACTTAGAATCATTCATAATCTTAAATATTTCTTTATTAGGTTTATATTTCTTTATATCATCATTTCTATGATTAAAATCTTTGTTTATTAATAATGGACCAAAGTCTTATATTTGATCCTTTATTACATATGCTTTACTTAATATTGATGTTAATTTTTTAGGTTATGCTTGTCTTGCATTTGGGAAGAATATCTTAATATCTGTATTTAATTTTGGATAATCACAATCTGAATTTAATTGGAATTGTTAAGATTCAAAACTACTTAATAATAAGAAATGTAATTGTTGGCTAAATTTACCAACTTCACTTGATTTAAATGATACTTAGAATTCATTCTCTCCATTTGAATCAATAATCCATCTTGTTATAGGAACAAATTCTTATTTCTCAATAATTTTAACTTCTACTTCTTCTTTCTTAACATCCTTCTTTCCTTTCTTTGGATCATCTTTCTTTTCTTCTTCTTCTTTAATTTCTACTTTTCTTCTTGTTAATATTTTGAATCTATCATCTTATTTGAATTTAAATTTATTTGGTCTTTTAACAATTTCTAATTCTTGAGGTTCAGGTAAATCTAATTGTTCTGGATTTGGATATTTAGGTTCTTCTATTGCTTAATTCATTAATTTCATACATTGTCTAAAATCATCATTATATTTTACATTTACAATCTTTAATTATGAATTATGTATCATTTCATCTCTAATTATATTTTTAGCCCATTCAACTTCTTCTAATTATTTATTAATTTCTTCTTTATCTAATTTCTTTCTATGATATAATTCATCTATTTCTTCTTGTGATTTTAATATTTCATTTTCTTGTGATTCATTATCTTCTTCTATTACTTTTGGTTTCAATGATACTTTTGATTGATTTGATTTTAGATTCTTCTTTGATTCTTGTGATTTTAATTCAGTCTTCTTTAAATTGAATAATTCATTTGTTTCATTAAAATCTTTTTTAGTTTTATTGAAATCAGTATTTTATATTGAAGTTACAAATTGACTTTAATCATAATCACATATATTTAAATATGTTAAATTCTCATCTGTAAATAATTTTAATATTTCATCTAATATTACTTTTTCATCTTTGAATTATGTATTCTTTAAGTTATATATTACTATACCTCCATTTCCCTCATCATTTTCAATCTTTAATTTTAATATTTTTTAAATCCATTCAGGTTCTAATAATTTAAGTGTATCTTCTTCACCTATTTCAGGTTCTCCAGGATCTACTTTCTTTTTCTTTTGTTTCTCTCTCTTATTAATTAATTCATTATATTGTGATTCTTTATTTTCAATTACTTTCTTTAATTCAATTCTTTCATTATATCTTTCATCATTTAAGAAATTATCAACCAATTCTGACATATCAATAAATAATCTTTTCTGTTTATTAGTAATTGAATGTATTATATTTTTATAATTGAATTTTTGGTTGTCTAAAATAAGTTAATTCTTTCTATCTTCCTTTATAACTCTCAAATTTTTCTGTATGAATATATCTTCATAATTAGGTTCTTCTATTACTGATAATCTATCAGAATCATCAATATCTTTTTGATCAGGAATGTATTCTGGATTTTCTTGTAACTTTATTTTAAGATTATCTTCAAATAATTTCTTTCTTTCTAATCTTCTTTTCTCTGCTGCAGCTAATTTAATTTCATACTCTTTTTTCATTTGTTCAATTAATACATTTTTATTGTTTGTATCAATGATTTCTTTCCATAATTTATCACCTGGTTTTCTAATTGGTAATAATACTTGATCATTATCATATTTATTATAAATCTCTAATTCTCTTAATTCAGAATGATATTCTTGATCTAATTCTTGAGCAACAACTTCAACTGGGAAATTATTTCTATTATATATTTTTATTAATTTATATTCTGTTTCTTTATAAGGGAATATTGGATCTAAATTTAATATAGGATATTCTAATTCAAATTTAGGAATAAATCCTTGACCTTTACAAGAAACAACTTTACAAATATCATTAGATTTTATTTTAAATTCTAAAGTTTGAGTGAAAGTATTCAAAGATGTAGGTGTAAAAATAACTTGAATATTTTGTTTTTGATTTGGTAATAATGATCCTCTCTCTGGTTGTATCTTAAATGGATCATTTCTTACAATCTTGATTTCTTTCTTTTTAGCATCTAATCCAAATGCACCTTTTAATTCCCAATCAGTTGGTACAATATTATTATTTAACATTCTTATTTATATCATTTTAACATGACCTACACTTATAAATCCAAAATCTAACTCATATGTACTAAATTCAACATCAGGTATTGTTTGTGTCATTTTAATATTTAATAAAAGTCCAATACCATCTGGTATATATATTGGTAATTTATATGATTTGAAACCAGCTTCTTCATCCTTCTTGCTTGTTTATATCATTGTTATTATTTTCTCATCTTTAGGTGGAATTCTTAATAATTTCTCAGGTTCCATTTTAAGATTATATTTTCTTAATAATTTATTATCAATTTCAAATGTTAATGGATACTCTCCTGTGTTAATTATTTTGAATTGTTTCTTCTTTGTAGTACCAATTACAATATTTCCAAAGTCTAAATCATATTCAGTAAAGAATAAATCATTTTCAACTTTATATCCAAAAGTATATCCATATTTATCAAATCTCATTTTTAATAATTCATTAATATTCTTTCTAGTTACATTAGCATCATCTAACATCCATTGTGTTTCAGCTAAATTCTTAACTTTAAAGAAAGGATTATTAACTTTCTTTTTATTTAGATCTATGTTCATTTAATCATCTATTCCATCAATTGGTCCTTCATAATTTTCACCATATAATGATATTATTTTCTCATTAACTGCATTCTTAATATATTCTAATGAATTAATTTAATTATTATCTCTTGTTAATCTAGGTAGATTTAAATTACATGTAGAAATAACACCATTACATTTTAATTTAACAAATTCTGCTTCAAAGAATGCTATTTCAATTTTCAATTTTTCAACAATTTCAGTTGCTAAACCTGGATAAAATTTGATTTATATTTTTATTTTCTCATCAGCTGATAATCTACCTTAAGTAGGATAAACTTCAACAATATTTTCTCTAGATAATAATTCTGTTGATAAATTGAATTCAAATGGTACTTTACCTTTATTTTCAATACTAAATTCATTGACACTATATTCATTAAATAGTATTTCACCAAAATCTATCTCTTTACTACTTATTTCATATTTAATTTCACCACTTTCTCCTTGTAATACAATTTGATATTCAGGTCCACCAACCACTTCACATAATGCAATTTTCTCAAATTGTTCAAATTATCTTAAAGCATTAAATGTAAATTCTATATATTCTGCTTGTCCTGGTCTTAATACACCATTAATAGGCATAATATCAAATATTTGATCCTTTTCATAAACTTCATCATCAAAATTATCCTCTTCAGTAAATTCCAAGAATGACCAATCTTACAATACATCTAGATTACTTATATTTGTCATCTTTACATATACTTTCTTTGATGAATCATTTTGTACACAACCAAATATAATCTTAGTATATTCAAATTCTAAATTAGGAAATTCAACTCTTCCAATTAATTCAATACAGTCTCTAAATGGATGATTCAAATGGGTAATATTTAATTTTCCTTTATAATCACAATTTATTCTATCTTTATTAAATGAAGCATCAAATTAAATTATCATATTATCAGTTTCATTAGCTTTTAAATGGAAATATTCATGATCTATTCCAAATGGTTCTTTTGTTGATAATTTAAATTCTGTTTCTAATGGACAATTAGAAATAACTTGAACTGGTAAATATATTTTATTAGGTTCATTATCTTTATTCCATACATAATTAAATTCTACAACTTGTTTATCAAATTTAATTATTGGATTAATAAAGTTAGCTTCAACTTTTGCTTCAAATGCAATCTTTTTATCTCTTGCATCCTTAACTTGTGTAACACAATTAAATTTCTCATATAAATTACCTGATTTTGATGATTTAGCTATAACTTGAAAATTTATACCAGTCTTTGGTTCTAATGTTTAGGTTTCAGGTTATATTTTAAATGCAAATTATGAATCATCCATTTCAAATCTCTTATTTTTCATAGTCTTTTTATCTATATCTGTTATTTTCATATTCTTAAAATATTTCTCAATCTGATCCATATCTAGAACTCTTTGCCATGTAACTTTAACAGATTTTCTTCCTTTGTTAGATATGAAAAATTCAGTTATTTCTTCTGCAGTTTATATATCTCCAAATCTAATATCTGATAAATTAATATCAGATGTAATAGTATTACCTATTCCAACACATGATAATGGTATTTCTAAATCATTTCCATGTTTAACTTTTACAGTTAATATATCATTAAATTTCATTGCTTCATCAGGTGAGCAAATTACTTTTATAGTTTTTTGACCCTTTTCAGGAATTGTTCCTTCTCTTTCTTTAATAAAGAATACACTTTCTCTATTGTTTGTAAACATTGTATAATCTGCAGGAATTATTGATTGATTAACTAATACTAATTTCATTTCTTGAGTCTTTAATACATCTGATTTATTGAAATCTAATCTTTCTTGTTTACAAGTCATAATTGGTCCAATAGAATTTGCAGTAAATTGTATTGTAGTTGGTAATGTATTTTGTCCTACAATTCTAATCTGTACTGGTATCTTAATATTACCTGTTTTTCTTGTAATCAACTTTAATTCTAATTCATATTTATTTGATGGTTCAATTACATCAATCTTTCTCTTTGGTTCAACTTCAGCTAGTATTTTACTTACATCATCTTGATCCAATACTTCAAACTTAGCTGGTAATTGTGATATATTATCTAATATAATAGATTTAGTATATGGTTACATTATTTAAACCTCACCAAAATCTAATTAATTATTAGGTTGAATTTTAACTTGAGGTACTACACATTCTGCTCTTATTGGAATACTTGCCATATTCTCTCCAACATTTTCTATATCTAATACCAAATTAGTTTCATACATAATTGATTGTGCTGGAGTAAATACAATATTTATTAATGTAGTTTCACCTGGTTCAATCTGTTTACTATTTGGTGATATTTTAAATTCTTGCATAATACCTAATTCATCACCAGGTACTCTCAATTTGAATACAAATGGTACTTTACTAATATTTTTAATCTTTATCATTTTATTTTAATCAAAATTAAATGAAACTAATCCAAAATTTAATTTATCAATATCAAATTCAAATGTTGGTGCTATTACATTTCCTTTAAAGTTTAATGATATATATTCATTAGTATCTCTTAATACCCATTTAAATACTTCATTAAATTCACCTAATATATTTGAAGTAAATATCATATCAATTTTATTCTTTTGTTTAACTTTCAATACTCCTTCTGATTCACTAAATTTGAAACATTTATTAAATGCTGAATTACTTGGATGTAATTATTATTTACAATCTATTTCTCCTTTATTTTCAAGATCTAATGTAAATTAATATTTATCATCAATATAAATATCTCCTAATTCTTTCTTATTATTAATAATATTTGTAAATGATGCCCTTGGTCCTAATCCTTGTCCAACTATTTGAATAGGCAATCTATCTTCATTACATGTTATGTTACATTATGCTACTCCTGTGTAATTCATTGGACCTTTTGGTTGGAACATTATTGTAATAATAATTTCACTATTAGGATTTATTTTACCTTTAATTGGCTCAATCACAAAGACTTCATCATTATATAACATATCATCATCCATAATTGCTTTTCTAATTCTATTATATTTTCTAGTAATTCTACCTTTTTCAACTTCAATAAGTCTATCTCTTCTGCCTGCTAGTTCTATTTCATCATATGAATCATCAGAATCAAATGATTCTTCATCATAATTTAATGTTTGAGGATTAATATTTAATATTTCTTGTAATTCTTGATCATTAACTTGATTTATTAATTTCTCTTTCTTTTCTTTTTCTTCTTTCTCTGAAAACATAGTTTTCCATTCAAAATCTGATGGTTAATTTGTATTATTTACTATTCTTATATTCTTACTTGATGATAGACTCATTTAAGTATTTTCCATCTTAATTTATGATTTGGATAATTATACATTTTCATTATGAGATTCACCAAATAAGTTTATTTGTTTAGTTTGACCATTCTCTAATTCAACATTCAATATTTCATTGAAATTCTTGATCTTTGTAGGTAAGAATGATATTGTAAATAATGTTGAACCTCCTAATTCTAAGAAACCTTCTTTATAATCAATATTAAAAGGTGGATTTGTTCTTAATAATTACTTTGTTGCTTTATCACCAATATTTTTTATCATTACAGTTTGTTCTTTCAAATACTTGACTGGTGTGGAACCAAAGTCAATATTATCAGGTACTTGAATATCAATCTTTGATCCAATACATCTAATTGGTAATATAAATTTCTCTCTTTCAGTTATTACAGAAATTTCAAAATATTAGTCTTGCTTTGCATCTGGATTGAATAAAATAGTTTAATTTACATCCATTCCAGGTGCTACTTTATCACCAAATGTATTATTATTATGTTTGCCAATCTGTTTAACAGAAATAATTGTTGATTTAGGTTATTCAATTTTAACTCTTCTTCCATATGCATCTTTATTTCTTAATTTGAAAGTTCTCTCAATTGGAACTAATGGGGTAAAATTATCTATAACTATTTCATTTGGAATTGCTTCAAATATTGGAATATTTAGGGGTACTTTACAATTTGTATTATCACTAAATTCTGCAATATTATTTAGTCCTATAATTTTATTTTTATTTTTAGATTTATTTAAATTATTTAAATTATTTGGGTTATTTGTCATATCTAAACTATTTGTTTTTAAAAATGATCCTTTTG
>Ga0255283_1000028_pt1 | contig 14004 bp, 25 predicted proteins | sample AtltaT_40_FD_183701 | JGI IMG/M metagenome (GOLD analysis project Ga0255283, IMG submission 183701) | Metatranscriptome of freshwater microbial communities from Altamaha River, Georgia, United States - Atl_Atlam_RepA_8d (Metagenome... | ecosystem: Environmental > Aquatic > Freshwater > River... | reverse complement strand
ATTGAAGATCTGTTAAAATCAAGAATTGCTAAAGTTATTTTTGACTCAACACCAGATTTAAAATCATTTGATGATGCAGAAAATAAAAAAGCATTAAAACAATTTGCTATTGATTGTGAAAAAGATGAACATAATGCATAATTGTTTGTTAGAAGACAAGGAACATCTAAAGATTTCCAATTATTCAAGACAATTGAAAATGCTATGAGAGGATCAGATAAAATTATATCTGTATTTAAAGCAGGATTGGTATCAATTGATCAATCTAATTATGAACAAACTATTATATTTAATGAAGTTAGTAAATCTAACTTGGATTTATTGAGGAAAACAGTTGAAGAAGTATTTCTTCCAATATTTAGTAAAGAAGAGAATTTGAAATCATGGTCAAAGAAATCAAGAGAAGATATGATAGATAAATTATCAGGATTTAGTGTTGAAACTAAAGCTATTGTTGGACAAATAAATGGTAGAACTGAGTTACCATTACCTACTAAGAGTTAAATAAATCTAATTCAAAAAAAAGATAAGAAAATGATTTAAGAATTAAATATTACTATGTGGAAGAAATTAGTTAAGAAAGTATTAAAACAAGATCCAGAAACTATATTTAAAACTAAACATAATCCTGGACCTAATAATGAAATTGAATTCTGGCAGAAAAGAAATGAGAATTTGAAATAAATATATGAACAATTAACTTCTAAAGAAATTAATGAAGTAGTTGATTTTCTAAAACAAGAAGATTCAACATAATTATCATCATTTACAAGCTTAAAAGATGATGTATTGAAAGCTAAAGAAGAAGCTGAAGATAATTTCAAATAATTATCAACATTAAAGAAATAATTTGATAAATTAACTTACAAATCTGATATTAATGAAATTAAACAATAATACAAACCAATAATGCATTTAATTTTATTAATTCAAACTAATTCTATGTAATATAAATCTAATACAAATTTAGTTACTTTGATAAGACAAATTTGTAATGAGATTATAACTCAATCTTGTAGATAATTGAATGGAGCTGATCTAATTAGTAAAATTAGAGAAAATGAAATTCATGATGCACATAGAATGTTAATAGAAATTAGAGAAACATGTAAGAAATTTAAGAAAGTTTATTATGAATATAAAGATAAGAGTGAAGGTAGATGGAATATTATGCATTCAGCATTATTCTTAAGATTAGAATCATTTATTGATAGATGTATGGATTTAGAACATGTTATTGAAACAAATATTAACTATAATGTATTGAAAGATGTAATTATTGGAGGAACAAAAGGTGATAAATTTACTTCTGATATTAAAATTATTATGGAAATGTTTGAGAAAACAAAGAATGAATTCACAGCTGTAACATATGATGTTATGGATGTAGAAGTTGAAACTAAAAATAAATTTAGTCAAGATTAATCTAAATTTAAGAATTCAATGAAACATATTGATAAAAGAGTTGCTAGTGTAATTTGTCAATCATTTGAAGATAATACTACATTCTCAGCTAGATTTAAATTATTTGAAATGTTTGAAGATTTGATATAAAGACAGAAAATAGAAGAAGAAATTACTAAGAAATAATTTAATCTATTAGATGCTTACAAGAAAGATTTGAAGAAATGTCATGGAATATTTGTAGAATGTAAAGGTTTAATTGAAAAGGAATCAAATCAAGCTCCAATTCCTAGAAATATGCCAACTAGTTCTGGTGCTATTAGATGGGCATCTGGTATATTAGATAGATTTGTACCTAAATTCATTAAATTCCAAGAATTAAGTGAATCATTATATAAATCTGAAGAATATCTTGAAGTTGTTAAATTATATGAAGCTATTAAAGAAAAAATAGAAAAATATCAAGAAGAGAAAAAATTAGAATTTTATCAATTTGTTAATAATAAATGTGTTGATAAATTAGACTTGAAATTATTAAAATATAATGAAGAAGATAAAAAATCTGATATCACTACTAAATCATTACAAGTTAACTTTGATCAAAATTTAGTAAGATTATTAAAAGAAGTTAAATATTTCTTACAATTTGGATATCAAATACCTAATAATGCTCAAGATATTTATGATAAAGCTGATCAATATAGAGATTATGTATGGACTTTAGATGAAATTGTATTCATGTATAATATAATACAAAGTGAATTAAATGTTGTGGAAAGACCATTAGTTGCAAAGAATATTGATTCTATGGATGAATCATTAAAACCTGGAACAGATGTATTAACATGGAAACAAGATATTCAAGGTTTCTTGTCTAAAGGTAAGAAGAAAGTAGAAAGTGTATATAAAATAATGCAAACAATGAAAACCAATTTAAATTCTATTTACAAACATTTAGAAAAGAAGAAAGTAGTTATTTAAGAAAGAAGAGCAAAATCTATTTCATTTGATGAATTGCAAAGAGCTATTGATATGTCATCATATAATAAAAGAAAAGATATTGAAGAAGAATTAAAGAAGATACATGATGATTAATTAGGTACAATGAAAAAAGTAGAAGCTCAAAGAGAAGATATAGTATGGAAAGATTATATATTCTATGTAAATGAGAAGATTGCTGATGGTATTATTGATATCATATTATTTAATTTAAATAAATTATATGATTCATTATAACCTGAATTTACAAAGAAAGACAATCCTATTGAACCATTACTAGAAATTGATATAAAAATTGTTGAAAAGAATTTAAGATTTAGTCTAGAATTTAAATCTGTTGGAGATGAACAATCTATATTTGGATTAATTGATTAATGGATTGAGAAATTTACATCAATTTCTACATCTATGGATAGAGCTGATACAATAATTAATAAAAATACTGATTATTTACATGAAGTATTAGAAAATAATTCAGTAAGAAGTGTATTAGCTAAAATATAAAGAAGAATTAAAAGAACAGAAGGTGACTGTAATTTATGGAAGAATAGTTGTTTTGCTGAATTTAAAGATTTATATAGTGAAGATGCATATAAATCATTTGAAAATTTCTTAAATAAAGTAGAATTATATCCAAGTGAGAATGAATTGAGAGAGGAAGATAAGAAAATATTAAATATTGAAGGTGAAGAGGAAGAAGGAAATGAAGAAGAGGAAGAAACTAAAGAGAAAGAAGAAGAAGAGGATGAAGATAATATTTATAAAATTAATTATGAAACTACTAGATAAGAATCTATTAAGGAAATATTTAATGGAGTTAGATCAAGAGAAAGAACACCTAAATTAAATGAATTCCAAAAACAATTATATGTATTAAAAAATAAAAAATATAGAAGAGATAATCTTAAAGAAGAATAAAATATTGATTTCTTAAAGATTAATTCAAAACCATTATTACAGAATTTGGATGATGTAATTAATTCATATATTAATAAATAAAGTGATTTCTTATTTAATAATACTGATACATTATTAAAGAATATTAATAAATTTATTGCAAGAATCACAGAAGGTATTAAAGTTAAACCAACTGAAAGTGATAAAAATACATTATAATCTGTTTTGAAATGTATTAGAGATATGAATAAAGTTAATTAATTGGTAAATTGTTACAAACCTACTATGAAAGAATCAATACAAATATTAAAGAAATATGATTATGATATTGATGATAATTATTTAGAAAATATTGAAACAACATAAATTGAATGGAATAGACTTAATCAAGATATTAATAAAACAGAAAATGAAAATGTTGGATTAAAGAAGAAAGAAGGTAATCAAATTATGGAAAGATCTAAAGAATTTAAGATAAAATTAACTAAATTTAAACAAAATTATGAAAAAGATGCACCATTTAATTGGACAGATGAAATTAATGAGAAAGTAATTGACAAAGCATATGAAAATATTGATAATTTAAGAGATACTATTACAAACTTAACTGAAGAAGCTAATCAATTAAATGATTTAGAAGAATTATTTAATTTACAAAAGTCAGTATTTAATGAAATTGGTTATTGTCAATCAAAATTAAATATCTTAAAAGAATTATGGGATATTGCATCATAAGTATAATAATTATATAATAATTGGATGATTATATTATGGAAGAAAATATCATTTGATGAATTAATTTTAGAATCTGAATCATTAGGATCATAATTAAAGAAATTAGAACAAAAATAAAGAGAATATAAAGTATTTAGTCAAACACAAGCTAAAGTAAAGATTATGAATCAAACATTACAATTAATGTCAGAATTACATAGTGATGATATGCAAGCAAGACATTGGAAAGAATTATCTGATGAAACTAATTCAGAAATTAGACCAGATGATGCTCAATTTGCTTTTAAAGATTTATTCAAATTAGAATTACATAAATAAACAGAGAAAGTATCAGATATTGTAGAAATAGCTAAGAATCAAACTAAAATAAAAAAAGAATTAGATAAAATTAAAAAGTTCTGGGATGATAGGAAATTTGTATGGAAAGAATTACCTGAAAAAGAAACACATTTATTAGAAAAAACAGATGAAATTATTGATGCTGTAGATCAAGATTTAGGTAAATTATTAAATATGTTAGGACAAAAGAAATATATTGCTTAATTTGAAGAAATAGCAAATACATTAACATCAGAATTAAAAGTTATTAATACTTTGGTATCTGAATTTGATAAATTACAAAAGAATTGGATTAAATTAGAACCAATTTTCACTCAATCAGCTGATGTTAAAGCAAACTTAATGGAGACAGCAAGAAGATTTGATTCAATGAATGAAAATTTCAAAGGAATGATTAAAGATATGAGAAATTAATCAACTGTTAAAGAATCATCTAATGTAGAAGGTAGAGTTGATAATCTTAAGAATCAAATTAAAGAATTAGATATGTGTGAAAGAGAATTAACTGCATATTTAGATCAAAAGAAAAAGAAATTCCCAAGATTCTAATTCGTTTCAGATAAAACATTACTTACAATATTATCAAATTCTAGTAAACCATTAGAAGTAGCTAAGAATTTAGAAGATTGTTTCAATGGTTTGAAAACAATTCAATTTAAATTTGATGAGGAAGGAAATCCTACTAAAGAATCAAATCAAATGATATCATTAGATGGAGAAAGAGTTAATTTCCATGCACCATTCTTATGTACTGGTGAAGTAGAAGATTGGTTAAGAGGTTTAGAAAATCATACTAAATTAACATTGAAACATTTACTTAATATTTATAAAGATGAATTAACTCAGAAAGAAAGTGAAACAACTTCAAATTTCCAAAGACAACATTGGATAGATGATAAAGTTGCACAATTAGCATTATTATTAGATATGATATCATGGACAGAAGAAGTTAATAAAGCATTTGAAGATAGAGATGAAGGTAATGATGATGCAATGAGAATTTGTTCTAAACAAATGAAAGCTAAATTAGAAAAGATGATAAATAAAGTTATTGATGGTCCAAGAAATGGTATGAATGAAAAAGATTGGAAAGCATTAAAAACTAAAACTATTGCTATAATTACTATTCAAGTACATGAAAGAGATATTTTAGATGATTTAGTAAGATTAGATATAAAAGAATCTTCATCATTTAAATGGCAATCTCAATTGAAATTTGAATATGTAGAATTAGATGATGATGATACTAAAACATCATTAGCAAGAGTAGCAGATTGGAGTCAAGAATATAAATAAGAATATTTAGGTAATAGTGAAAGATTAGTTATTACACCATTAACTGATAGATGTTAAATTACATTAACTCAAGCTTTATCATTAATTATGGGAGGTGCACCACAAGGTCCAGCAGGAACAGGAAAGACTGAAACAACTAAAGATTTAGGTAAAGCATTAGGAGTACCAGTATAAGTATTTAATTGTTCAAAACAAATGACATCATTTAGTGTTGGTAATTTATTCAAAGGATTATCACAAGCAGGAGCATGGGGATGTTTTGATGAGTTCAATACTATTAGAATTGAAGTGTTATCTATTATTGCAAATCAAGTATATTGTTGTTTGGCTGCTGTTAAACAATTCTTAACAACTAAAGATAATGAATTTAGTTTCATTGATGAAGATAGAATTACAATAGTACCAACAGTTGGATTCTTTATTACAATGAATCCTGGTTAAAAGGGAAGAGCAGAATTACCAGAATCAATAAAAGTACAATTTAGACCATGTGCTATGATCAAAGCAGATTTCAAATTAATTGCAGAAAATATGTTAATGTCAGAAGGATTTAAAGAAGCAAAAGTATTATCATCAAGATTTGTAACATTATATGGATTAAGTGAAGAATTATTATCATTCCAAATTCATTATGATTGGAGATTAAGAGCAATGAAAGCATTATTGAGACAAGCAGGTAAATTAAAAAGAATTGCACCACAAGGAACATTAGAACAAACAATATTAAAAAATGCTTTAAAAAATTTCAATCTACCAAGAGTTGTAACAGATGATAAACCTATATTTGAACAATTATGTGAAGATTTATTCCCAGAAATTCCATTAATTTATGAACCTGATAAAGAATTAATGAATGCAACTAAATAAGTAATTCAAGATCAAGATTTTATTAGAAATTATAATTTAGATTATAGAGATGAAAATGATTTTGTTATGAAAGTAGTTCAAATGGCTGAAATTTTAGAAGTTAGACATTGTATGTTTATTATTGGACCTGCAGGATGTGGTAAATCAGCAGTTATTAAAACATTAGTTGCTGCATTAAATAAATTAGGTCAATTATCTAAAGCTGAATATTTAAATCCAAAATCTATTGAAAGAAAAGAATTATTTGGTTATGTAGATCCAAAGACAGGTTGGAAGAATGGAGTATTGTCTAGTATAATGAGAAATATGTCTAAAAACTTTAAAGATTATACTGATGATGTATTAAATAAATATATCATATTAGATGGAGATATTGATCCAGAATGGGTTGAAGCAATGAATACAGTTATGGATGATAATAAAGTATTAACATTGGCATCAAATGAAAGAATTGCAATGACTCAATCAATGAGAATGATTCTAGAAATTGAAGATATGAGAAATGCAACACCAGCTACTGCATCAAGAGGAGGTTGTTTATGTATTAATGAAGCTGATATTGGTTGGTTACCATATTTAAATCAATGGAAAGAAACTATTGGTAAAAGAGTATTAAAATATGAACAAATTAAACAATTTAAACAAGTTGAAGAAGATTTATTCAATATTATTAAAATTCAAGTTGAATTATGTTATGATTCACAATGGTTTAAAGATGATTTTATGGAAGCATATTTATTTGATACAGATGTAGTTGTACCAATTATGAGAATGGCAATTTGTCAAACTGTAACAACAGTATTAGATAGTCAATTCTTTGATCATAAAATAAGAAAGAAATTAATTGATTTGAAGAGTGATGATGATAGAAAGAATGCAATTGCAATGATATTTTAATATGCTAGCATTTGGGCATTTGGAGGTATTACTAATAATCCTGAATCAATTAAAAATTTCAATACTATAATTAGAAATAAAGTTGAAGGATTACCTAAAGAAGGAAGTGCATTAGATTAATATTATGATATTGATTCTATGTCATGGAAACATTGGAATGAAAAAGTACCAGAAAATTGGGAAAATATTGGTAATTTGAATTTCTTTGAAATTATTGTACCAAATTTGGATATTTAAAAATTAAGATAATTTATGGAATTACACTATTTATCAAATAGATCTGTATGTTTATGTGGATCTGTAGGAACAGGTAAGACTACATTTATTAAAGATTTCTTAGATTATATAAGTATTAAATATGAAAAACAAGAAAAAATTGGATCAGTTGCAACAACATTTAATCAATATATTGATTCAATGGCATTATATAATTTCTTCATGGGTAAGATGGATAAAGTTCAAACTAATAAATAAGGTCCAAAGAATCCATATCAAAAAATATTCTAATTTATTGATGATATTAATATGGCATTTGCAGATCATTAAGATACACAATCTGCAATTGAATTATTAAAACAAATTTTAGATTATAAAGCTACTTATAATAGAGAAGAATTAGAACAATTAATTACATTAGATAATTTCTTATTCTTAGCTGCATTCAATCCAAAGATGGGTAGTGGTAAAATATCAAATAGAACTCAAAGATTCTTTACAACAATTGCTATTTCAATACCTACTTCAGAAACTGTATTAGGAATATTTAAATTAATATTGAGTGATCATTTTAAGAATTTTGGAAAAGATGTTGTAAATTTAGTAGAACCACTTGTAAATGCATCAAATAAAGTATTCCAATCAATTATAAAGAGTCCTAAATTCTCACCAACTGCAAGAAAATTCCATTATATTTATAATTTAAGAGATATGTCAAGAATTGCAGAAGGATTATTAATGCTAAAGAAAGATAAATTTATTGGAAATCCTATTGGAGTTGCACAATGTTTCTTCCATGAATCACAAAGAGTATTTGAAGATAGATTATATCCAGAAGATTTAGAAAATTATTTAGAAGTTATTAAGAAAGTAAATGAATTTGATAGTATGCCAAAAGATGAATTATTTGGTGTAGATGATGCAAATGGTAATCCACCAATGAATATATTCACATCATTTATATATCATATCAATTCAGGCGAATTCTCATAAATGCAATGTTCATCATGGGATATGTTATTTAAGAATTTACATAGAAGATTAGAAGAATATAATAATTCATTACCTGCTATGAATATTGTATTATTCAAACAAGCAATGGAACATATATGTAGAATTAGTAGAATTATTCAAAAACCATGTGGTAATGCAATGTTATTAGGAGTAGGAGGTTCAGGAAAACAATCATTATCAAAATTAGCAACATTCTTACATGAAATTCAATGGTAACAAATATTAATTAAAGGTAATTATAATTTTGTTTCATTTAAAGAAGATGTTAAAATGTTGTTTGAGAAATCAGCTGTAAAACCTGGTAAACCAATGGCATTAATTATAACAGATTCTCAAATTATTAAAGAACAATTTTTAATTTGTATTAATGACTTTGTTAATGCTGGATATATTCCAGATTTAATGTCAGAAGAAGAATAAATTGCAAATGCTAATCAATTAAAGAATAAAGCAAAGAGTGAAGGTTATCCAAGTGATACTCCAGAACAATTATTCAAATATTTAATATTACAAGTAAGAAAGAATTTAAAGATGATATTATGTATGTCACCTGTTGGTAATTTGTTAAGAAGAAGAGCATCAAAATTCCCTGGTATAGTTAACTGTTGTGGTGTTGATTTCTTCCATGCATGGCCTCAAGAAGCATGTGAAAAAGTAGCATATAATTTCTTAAAAGATATTGAGTTTGAAACTGATGATTTAAGAAAAGATATTGGAAATTATATGTCAGATATGCATATTTCTATAGAAAGATATAATAAATTATAATTAGAGAAATATAAGAGACAATGTTATACTACACCAAAATCATTCTTAGAATTAATTGAATTCTAAATTACTATATTACTAGAGAAGAGAGAATAAATAAAGAAATATAAAGAAATGTATACTGAAGGTTAAACTAAGATGGATATTACAAATGAGAAAGTTAAAATATTAAATGAAAATATAGTTGAAACAAAGAAATCAGCAGATATTAAGAAAGCAGAAACTCAAAAATTATTAGATCAAGTAACCATAGAAGAGAAGGAAGCTAATATAGTTAAAGAGAAAGCTACTGAGACAGAAAATAGAGCTAAGAAAATATTAGCAGAAGCAACAATTGTTAAAGATGAAGCAGATATATCATAAGCAAAAGCAGTACCAGCATTAGAGAAAGCTAAATCTGCTGTTGAGAATCTTAAAGTTGAATAAATTAATGAATTCAAATCATTTGCACAACCAAATCCAAAAGCATTAGATGTATGTATAGCATGTAATTATATAAGTAGACCAATGAAAGAAAAAGCTAACTTTGATAAATGGAAATATAATGTTGCTCTTATGAAAGATCCAAATAAATTCAAACAATCATTATTCGATATTAAAGATGATATTGAAAGAAATACAGAGAATTATATTGAAACATTTAAGAAAGTAGAAGAAATATTAGAAGCAAAGAAAGAACATATGAATACTACAGTGATGGCATCTGTATCCTTAGCTGCAAATGCTATTTTAGAATTTGTTATTAATATTAAAGATTTCTTCTATAATATTGTTAATTTCAAACCATTAGAAGCAAAGAAGAATGATGCTATGGCAAGAGTAGATGCAGCAAATGCAGAATTAAAAGATGCTCAAGATAAATTAAAAGAAGCAGAAGATAAAGTTGCAAGATTACAAGCAACATTAAAGAAAGCACAAGAAGATTTGAAAATAGTTGAAGATAGATGTAAATAATTAGAATGGCAACAAAATTTAGCTGGAAGATTAGTTGATGGATTAAAAGATGAATATAAGAGATGGAAAGGTAATGTTGAAGATTTAATAGAATTGACAAGAAAAACTGTTGGAGTAAATTTAATTTCATCAGGATTTGTAAGTTAATTAGGACCATATGATTTAGGATTTAGACATAAAATATGGGCAGTTGATTGGATGAAGAAATTAAGTAAGACAGCAATTCCATACAAAGATAATATTGATCCATTAACAGAATTAGTAGATAATGCTACAATTGCTGAATGGAGTAATCAAGGATTACCAGATGATAGATTCTCAAAAGAAAATGCATCAATTATTGAAAAATGTAAGAGATGGCCATTAATTATTGATCCTCAATTACAAGCATCTAAATAATTAAAATCAAAATTCCAAGAATTTGTTGTTACAACATTCTCAGACAAACAATTTGAACTCAAAGTAAAGAATGCAATTGAACAAGGTAAAGTGTTAATTTTAGAAAATGTACAAGAAGAATTAGAACCAACTTTAGATCCAGTATTAGCTAGAGCAATAACTAAGAAAGGAAATAATCAATTTATTAAATTAGGTGAAGATGAAGTTCAATATAATCCTGAATTTAAATTAATAATGTTATCAAAATTAGTAAATCCTTATTGGAAACCAGAATACGCAGCACAATGTACAATACTAAACTTTATTGTAACAGAAGATGGATTAAGAGATCAATTATTAGGTTTAGTTGTAAGAGAAGAAAAGTATGAATTAGAAGAAGAGAAGTCTAATTTAGTAAAACAACAAAATGAATTTATTCAAAAATTAAATATGTTTGAGAAAGATTTATTATTAACATTGAACAATGCAGATCTAGATAAAATTTTAGATTCTGATGAATTAGTATTAAAATTAGAAGAGACTAAAGAGAATGCTAGATTGATTGCTGAGGCACAAGTCAAAGCTAAAGAAACTGAGAAAATTATTGAAGAATCAAGAAAAATATAAACTCCAATTGCAGAAGAAGGATCAATGCAATAATTCTTATTAATCACTTTAGCTATTGTTCATCCTATGTAACAATTTAGTTTAGAATTATTTATTGATTTCTTCAATAAAATGTATTCCAAAGTAGATAAAGAAGAAACAAAAGATGTATCTAAGAGAGTTAAATTATTGAAAGAAGAATTAAGAAAGATTATATATACAATGGTAAGTAGAGGAATGTTTGAAAGACATAAGTTAGTATTCTTAACACAATTAACAATTAGATTAATGCAAAAGAATAAATTAACTATTAAAGAAGATTATGATTTAAAGAAATTGTTATAATTATTAACAGGAGGAAGTGGTAGTGAAAAGAGTCCAGTTGAATGGTTAGATGATAAATCATGGAATATGGTTACTAAATTATCAGAAATATCAGGATTTGAGAAATTACCAGAAGATGTTAGTAAGACATGGTCAATGAAATTCAAAGAATGGTTCAATGAAATTGCACCTGAGAAAGAAAAAATACCTGGAGATTATAAATCATTTGAAGGTAAATTTGAACAAATATTGATATTAAGAGCATTAAGACCAGATAGATTAACTTCATTATTACCTATTTGGATTAATAATCATTTGGGTTCAGGATTTACAGATTGTGATTCAACATTATTACCTCAAGGTATAGTAGAAAATTCATTTGAAGATTGTGATTATAAAAAACCAATGATGTTTGTAAATGCACCAGGAGTTAATCCAAATTCAATGGTTAGAGCAATGAAACCAGAAGGTACAGAAATTGATGTAATTGCATTAGGAGAAAATATGGAAAAAATAGCTACTCAGAAAATTGAAGAAGGAAAAGCAAGTGGTAATTGGGTAATGTTAGAGAATTTACATTTAATGGCTGATTGGTTAAAAGATTTATCAAAATTATTAGAAGATTTATCAAGTGGTGCAAGTGGTAGTTTTATTAATAATAAATTTAGATTATTCTTAACAACAGATCCAACTGATATAATTCCAATAGGAGTATTAGAAAGATCAATATTAATAATTATTGAACCACCAAGTGGAATAAAAGCAAATTTGAAGAAAGCTTGGGCATTATTTGATACTGAAAAGTTCAATGATAAAGATCCAAAGGAGAAGAATATATTATTTGGTTTATGTTAATTCCATTCCATGATGTTTGAAAGAAAGAGATATGGTAAGATTGGATTCAATATGAATTATCCATTTAATGAAGGAGATTTAAGAGATTGTGGTAAGATTTTAAGTAAATATATTGAGAATTTAGTATCAACAGTTGTTCCATTTGATGATCTTAAATAATTATTTGGTGAAATTATGTATGGTGGTCATATTGTTGATGATTTTGATAGAAAGTTATGTAAAGCATATTTAGATTAATTAATGCAAGATAAAATATGTGATGAATTTGAATTATGTCCATATACTAATGGAAAATTATTCTCATTTAGAAGTATATCTCCATCAACATATAAAGCATATTGTGATCATATTGAAAAAGGTATTAAAGAAGAAACACCTGTAAGTATTGGTATGCATCCAAATACAGAAAATAATTTCAGAATTACATTTGCAAATACAATGTTTGGATTCTTACTAGATATATTACCATTAGAAAGTGGTGCTGTAGAAGAAGAAGATGAAAGTAGTGGAAGTAAAGGTGGAAGTAGTAATTCTATGGTAGAAGAAAAGAAAGAATTTATCTATTCAAATATTCCAAAAGATAAGTCAAATGATTATCCTGGTAGACAATTTGAAATTGCTAAATTAGGTATTGATAGAAAAAATATAAGACCATTCCAGAATGTATTTATTCAAGAATTTGAAAGAATGAATGCTTTATGTGAGGCAGTAATTGTTGCATTATTTAATTTAGAAAAAGCTTTAAGAGGAGAAATGAACTTCACAGATACAATAGAATCTACACAAAATAGTTTAATAACAGAAAGAATACCTGAACATTGGACTAAGAAATCATTCCCTACTATGAGAATGTTAAGTAGTTGGATTAGTAATATTAAATTAAGAATAGAATTCTTACAAGAATTCCAAGATGCAGTTGATTCTATTCCTAGAATTGTATGGTTTAGTAAGATGTTTAATCCATTATCATTCTTAAACAGTATCAAACAACAAACATGTCAAAAAGAAAAGAAACCATTAGATGAATATGAAATATTAACTGATGTTACACAATTTAGTTCTGAAGATTTATTGAAAACAGATAAGAAACCAGAAGAAACATTTGCATATATAGGAGGATTGAAACTTGAAGGTGCTAAATTCAATTGGGATGATAGTATTGTTGAAGATTGTAAACCTAAAGAATTATATACAGTAATGCCAATTATTACAGTTAAGAGTTATAATATTAATAAACCTCCAAATTTAAGTAAAATGTATATTTGTCCTACATAAAAAACAGTAAATAGAAGTGCTGCTGAATAAGTATTTACTGCTCAATTAAGAACAAAAGATCATCCAGATAAATGGTGTTGTGCTGGAGTAGCATTAATATTAGATGTTGAAGGATTTGATAAATGATTGTTTAGAAATGTTGAGACAATAACTGTGATATTATTGATATTTATATATTGT
>Ga0255283_1000022_pt1 | contig 14509 bp, 26 predicted proteins | sample AtltaT_40_FD_183701 | JGI IMG/M metagenome (GOLD analysis project Ga0255283, IMG submission 183701) | Metatranscriptome of freshwater microbial communities from Altamaha River, Georgia, United States - Atl_Atlam_RepA_8d (Metagenome... | ecosystem: Environmental > Aquatic > Freshwater > River... | reverse complement strand
TGTCAAACATAGACATTGAAGAAAATAATGAATTAAATAATAATGAAGAAAATGGTAATATTCAAAATTTAGAAGATAATCAATTGAATGATAATCCTCAAAATAATGATCATGAAAATGATCAAAATAACTTTGATAATGATCAAAATTTAGAAGATAATTATGAAAATCAAGATAATCTTGAAAATAATTATGAAAATCAAGATAATGTTGAAAATAATTATGAAAATCATGAACAAGTTAATGATTATAATTCAAATAATCCATTATTATCATATATTAAAAAGTAATTTGAAGAAGTTTAATATGATTATGATGAAGAATCACTAACTGATTGTATTCATACTATTAAAGAAAGATTAGAATCTACAAAGGATAGAATGATATTAACAGTTTTAAAGAATAATAAAATTATTGAATTAAAAGATCCAGATTTAAATAATGAAAGAGCTAATACTTTTATTATTAAGAAAGATTGTCATATTAAAGAAATTAATCCAGAATAATAAACTGAACATTTATTATTTATAAATACAACAAAGGATTAATTAGAATCAATTGAATTAATAATGAAGAATGATTATATTCCACATTTTAATGCTTTATCATCATTAGAGAGTGATGATAAAAGAGATTTCTTATTATTTTTACATAAATTTATGCAAACAACAACTGAACTATGTTTCGCTAGAAAAGGTCAAACTAAATTATAAATTCCTAAAGAAAATTTATCTGATTAAAATATTGATAAAGATTTAGAACAAAGATTAGAATCAGTAATGTATTAATGGAATATTCAAATATCAAATGAAATTAATTTTGAAAATAAAGAATCATTACAAACTAATTTAATTGGTATTGATCAAGAAATTAAATTTTGGGATAAAATTAAAAATAATCTTAATTCATTAATTGTACAACTTGAGAACAAAGAATTAATAAGAATTTATGAAGTGTTGAAATTTAAAAATAAGAAAGAATTAATAGAGAAATTTAATAAAATGAAAGAAGAATTAATAAAAAAATATGAAGAAGCTAAAGATGTAAATAATGCATTAACAAGAATTATTCCTTTATCTGAAGAAATGCAGAAATCAAATTTATCAAATATAGTTGATTTAATTCCTAAATTATTTACAAATATATTTATTATGTGGTATATCTCTCCAAATCATTATAGAAAACCTAAATATTTAAAAGAAATAATGAAGAAATTTGCTGATTCATTAGAAAATAAATGTAAGATTGCAATACAAAATCATATTGATGAAATGTTTGAAGGAACTTATCATAAATGTAAAGATGTTGTAGAAAATTCTATCAAAATATTAGAAGAATTTAAAGTTATATTTTCTAAAACTAAAGAATCAGTTAAATTATTTAGAGAACAAAATAATTTAGATCATAAATTTCCTCATGTTCATCCAGATGAATTAGATTGGGAAGTATTAAGTAATTTAGAACAAGATATGTTTGCTCAAATGAAGAATTTTATTGGAAGATGTAACAATCTTAAAGAAATATGTGAATGTATATCTCAGTTTGTTATAAAAGAGAATTATCCAAGATTTGGTGGAATTCAAGGAGAAGAAATCAAGAAGAATTTTAGAGAAATTGAAAAGGATTTCATTAATCAATTAGAATTAGTTAAGAATGAGAAAGATACAATATTGAATACTCATGCAACAAATTGGCATGATGACTTTGATAAATTTAGAACTAATATTAAAGATATGGAAAAGAAAATATGTAATATTATTGATTCATCATTTGTAAATCAGAAATCATTAAAAGAATGTATTTAATTAATGAATTCATTTTTTTTAATTAGTAAGAGAAAATCTATTAAGGATCATTTAAAAACTAAAGTTTATGGAAATAAAATAATTAAGTTAGCAGCAGAAGATTTAGAAATTGTTAAGAAATTCCATGATAAATTAAAAGAAAATAATAATAAGAAAGAAGGAATGAAAAGTTTAAGAATTCCATTGCAATATCCAAGGAATAGTGGTAAAGCATTATGTTCAAATTCATTATATCATAGATTAAAAGTTCAAAAAGATGATTTGTTAGAAATTCAAGAAATATTAGAATAATATTGTGAAGATTTTGATTCCAAAAGTAAATCAAATGAATCAAAATCAGGAATTATTGCTGAAATTGAAGAATATATGACAATTATTAGAAATGAAGTTAAATCTAATTTCGATACTTGGAAATCATCATTAGAAGAGAATTTATAAGGCGATCAATATAAAAATAAAATGGAAAAGAAAATAATAGAAGATGAAATTTATGAAACATTAATTAAAGTAAGTAAAGAAGGATAATTCTTTAAAATTAAATCTACATTTGATAAAAATATAATGCAATAATTAGGTGAGGCAATAGTATGGAAAAGATTTGGTGAATTTACTCTTCCAAATATTGCTAATATGTTATATGGATTAAGAGAAGAATTAGGAGTTAAGAAAGATTCTGTTGGTCAAATTGTTGATTTGTTTAATGAAATTGTTGCTGAAGTTGAAGATGATAAAAATAAAGGATTATTCACTCAAATAATGTCATAATTACAAAATAAATTACAACCAGCAAGAAATGATTTGAAATGGAATAACAATTATAAAGATATTAAGATTAATTTTATTGAGAAATTCAAAGATTATGGAATTAAAATCAAAGAAGTTATTAGATTTTATAAAAATAATAATCAAAAGATATTTGAAATCATTAAATCAATATCTGAATTTGAATTAATTAAATTAGATTATAAAAAAGCAGTAGATTCAACTAAATTTAAACAAATACAAGATTCAAATTGGAAATTAATTATTGAGAGTATGGAAGAGAAGAGAAAGAAAATTAAAGAATTAATATTCTCAAATTTCGAAAGATTGAAAAGTGAATCAGATTCATTTGATAAATTAAGCAAACCAAAAGAAGAAATTAAAGATGAAATGAGTAAAATAATTAGAGAAGAATGGTATTTATAAATAAAAAATATTGATAATGATTTATTAAATGCATTAGTGAGTTCAATGAGAAGATCAATGGAAGAAATGAAGAAAGCTGTAATTGGTGATAAGAATAAAAAGGAACCAAAAGTATTTATTATGATATCAACATATTGGAAATCTAATCAATTGTTAATTGATTTCAAACCAGATATTAACACAGTAAAGAAAGATTTAGAATATGTAATGAATACTGTTACTAATTTCCAAGAAAAATGTAATCAATTAAGTTTTGATTCTGATATTGTAATGGATCAAAGAGATATTCAATGTTTTAAGAAGAATAAATCAATAGATGAAGAATTAACATCATATCTAGATAGAATAAATAAAGAAATTGAAAGAGGAAGTGAATTATTTATTTATTAAGTTCAACAATTAAGAGAAACAAAGATTAATATGTCATTTAAAGATAAATATCAAAAATATAAATTAACTAAAGATGATAAAGAATGGGCAAATAAAAAGGGTCAAAGTAAGATTGAAGTATTATTGCAAGATAAATATTTAGATTTATTGAATAATGAATCTCAAGTTGAAACAATATTAAAAGATTTTGCAAGTATTGACACAATAGGTAAGAATGAATTTATTGAAATTAATAATGCAGAATTAAAAGAATCATTAATATTAGAAACTACTGATATTAGAAATAATATTAAAGAATTAATAAGAAATAAGTTTAAGAATCATATTGAAGGTATTAATAAATTATTGAAAGATATTAAAGAAGAATTTAAAGAACCAATTGAATATCCTCAACTTAAAGAATTTAATGATAGAGAAAAGAAATTAATTGAATTAATCACAAAGAAGAAAGAATATAATGAATTATATGATAATTACAATTAAGTTAAGAATGCATTTGAATTCTTAAGTAAAAAAGATACTGATACTAAATTACCTGAACATATTATGGAAGGTTGGACAACATTAGAACAAACTAAAGCAGAAATAGATAAACAAATTGAAGTTAATAATACAAGTATGATGGATAAGAAACAGAAAATAAAAGATTTATTCTTTAAAGCATTAAAGAAATTTGAAGAAACAATTAAAGAATTAAAAGCATCATATGAATCTAGTAGACCAGATAATAAAGAATTAACTTATGAACAAGCAATGGAAAAGATTAATATTATTAGTAAAGAAATTGAAGAACAAAGAGATTAAGAAAGTAAACATATTTAATTTGGTATCAAAATGTTTGATATTAATTATAAGAAATTATAAACAAGTGATGAAGATCTTAAATATTTAGAAACTAATTTACAAACATTAAGAGAAATATGGAATATTAAAGTTGAATATGATAATAAACAAAAGTATTTATATAAAACTCATTACAATGATTTAAAGACATTAGAGTTACAAGATATATGTAATTAATTCAAAGATAAAATAAGAAAATATACTGAAATAATGAAACAATCTGAGTTATTTAATTTATTAACAGATTTGGTAGATAATTTCCAGAAAACTATTCCAATTATTGAAGATTTAAAGAATCATGCATTAAGAGAAAGACATTGGACTCAAATGAAAGATCAAATTACAAATATGGAATTCTTAACACCTCATCATCAAGAATTTAATTTTGAATTAATATCAAGACCTGAATTATTAGCTAATGATGCAAGAATTAAAGATATATCTAAGAAAGCAGTTAATGAAAAGAAAATTGAAGATGGATTAGAAGAAATAAGATTAAAGTGGCAAAATATTAAATTAAACTTTACTGAAATTCAATTTAAAAATGAAAATAAAATTTATAAATTATCTAAAGAACAAGAATTAGAAAATGTATTCAATCAACATACAGAATTATTAGGTTATTATAAAATATCTGGTTATGAGAAATATTTCCTAAAAGATATTGAAATTTGGGAAAAGAAATTAACCAATATCATTGATTCATTTGAATTCTTATTACAAGTTCAAAAGAAATATTTAAATTTAAAAGAAGCATTTTCATTAGTACAAGATTCTCCTTTAATATTAAATACTGTTCAAGGTCCATTTAAAAATTTTGAAAAGAATTTCATTAGATTAATTGAAAAGATAAGAAATAAAACATCTGTTGAAGAAGCATTATCAAATCCAGAATTAGCTAAAGATTTAGCGAAATTAGATAGAAACTTTGAAGATAGATTAAGGAAAATTGAAGATTAATTATCTAAAATAAGAAATCAATTCTAAAGATTTTATTTTGTATCTGATTATGATTTATTAAGAATTATAGGATAATCAAATAATCCTAAATTAATTCAAAAATAAATAAATAAATTGTTTAATGGTATTGATAGAATGAAAATTAATGAAGAAATGAATAAGAAGAAAATTGTAGGAGTAAGTTCATAATTTGATAATGAATATGAAGAATTAAATTTTGAGAAAGATTTTGTTGAATTTAAAAAAGAAACTAATGTTGAGAATTGGTTAAAGAAAATGGAAGAATCCATCAAAAAGAATTTACAAATTAAATTAGTATCATTCTTAAGTAAATATGGTGAACAAAAGACTAATATTGAAAATAAAATAGAAGGTGGTAACAAAGGATCTAATTTAACTGATAATTTTAAAGAATGGTTGAAGAGTTATCCACTTCAATTGATAATATTAGGAATAATGATAGTATTAAGAGAAGAATTAGAAGGTAGAACAATTGAAAATAATAAAAAGAAGACATCTAAAAATAAAAAGATAATGTTTGTATTAAATACAATTAAAGAATTAAAAACTATTTTTAAACAAGAATTTGATTTAAGATATAAAGCAACACAAATTATGACAACATTATTATGGTTACAAGATTAAACTGATTTGAATATAACAACACAAGTATCATTTGAATGGCAATCAATATTTAAATTTAAGAAAGAAAGTGAGAATTGTTCTGAAATTAGAATGTATATATAAGATAATAATTTCTAATTGAAATATGGATAAGAATATTTAGGAATTACACAAAGATTAATTGTAACTCCATTAACTGAGAAATGTTGGTTAAGTACAGCAATGGCATTAAAATTATTCAAAGGTGTTGGTATATAAGGTAATCCAGGATCAGGAAAGACAGAAACTATCAAAGAATTTGCAAGAATAATGGGTAGAATGGCTGTTGTATTCAATTGTAGTGAAGATGTATCATTGAAATTTATATATACTTTTATTATGGGAATATTTTATTCACAAGTATTTGGTATATTTGATGAATTTAACAGAATAAATACTAAGAATTTATCAATAATATCTACATCATTTATTGAATTTGAAGAAAAGAAAAAGAGAATGTTAAATGATTTAGCTAAAGGAACTTCAAATAATCAAAATTTATTCATAAATCATGCTTAATTTATTACAATGAATCCAAGTTCATCTATTGGAAGATATGAATTACCTGATAATATTAAATCATTATTCAGACAAATAAAGATGGTTCAACCAGATTCATTAAGAATTGCTGAAGTTGTATTTGAATTAAATAACTTTGATAGACCTAAAGATACAGCTAAGAAATTATTTATTATATTTAATAATTTGGAGAATGTATTAGATAAAAGAAAATATGATTTTTCATTAAGAAATATTAAACAAGTAATTTAATTTGCATGTAATAGATTAAAAAATATATTCAATAATAAGAAGAATATTAACATTATTAATACTGGAGAAGAAAAAGATTTATTAAAACAAGAAACTCAATTATCATTATTACAAGCATTAAATTATATTATTAAACCATCATTAGATTTTATTGATATAGATATATTTAATAAAATTATAAATAATTGTTTCGCATCAAATATAATTAGTTTAATAGATAAACAATAAGAACAATCAAAAGAAGATTAGAATAAATTAATAAAAGAAGAATTGTTATCAAAGAATTTATTGATAAATAATTTAATTGAAAGTAAAATAATGGAATTCAAAAATTATTTGAGTATTAGAAGTGGAATTGTATTTGTTGGAGATACATTTACTGGTAAGACATCAACAATTCAAATGGTCAAAAATATTATTCATAAGAAAGGTATTGATAAATGGAATTCTTAAATTAAAGAAAAGAAATCAAATATTGAATATAGATTAAAACAAGAAAATGATGATAAGAAATCAAATAAATCAGAGAATTATTATTTATTCTTAAAATAATTAAATAATATATCAGAGAAAGTAGAGAATCATGGACTAGTTGATTTAAAAACTATAAATCCTAAAATTTATAATGTTGATGAATTATAAGGAACATATATAAGAGATTCATGGAATGAAGGTATATTTGGATTTATATTTAGAAAATTTGCTGTCAAATTAAATATGTCAGATACAGAATTATCTACATATATTAATGAATTAGATGATCAAATCATGAAATGGATACATTTAGATGGACCAATTGACAGTAAATGGTTTGAGTCGATGAATAGTATTTTGGATGATACAAAGACATTAACATTAGCTAATGGAAATAGAATTAAAATTTCAAATAATATGAAATTATTATTTGAAACATCTAAATTAGAAAATGTTACACCATCTACAGTAAGTAGATTGGGTATCATATAATTTTCAATTGATGATAATTAATTAAAGAATAAACTAATAGAATGGAGAGATTCATTTGCAAATGAACATTTAATTGAACAATTAGATATGTTAATTAAGAATATATTACAAAAAGTATTGAATGAATTTGATAAATTTACATATGAAATATCAATAAATAAATCAGAATTTATTCATACTTTTATATTCCATTTCCATGAATCAACAAAAGATTTCCAAATGAATTTAGATTTTGATAATTTATTAAATGATGAAATAATTAGATTTAATACTAATTTAGAGAAACATTTCTTCTGTGCAATAGTAAAGTCTATTGGTATTTTAATCAAAGATAGAAAAGGATTTGATTAATTCTTAAGACATATTAAAGATATATTCCCTCCTGGTCAAGGTTTAGTATATGATTATATAGTATTAGATTCTAAGAGTGAATTCAAGAAATTAGATCATGTTACAAATGAACCATTCTTATCAATGACAAATAACTTAAATGATATAATATTACCAACATTAAATGTATAATAACTTATTCATTTCATTAATATTGCATTACATCAACAAAAACCAATGAATTTATTAATTTTAGGTCAACATGCAAATGCAAAGACATTAACAGTTGTTAAATCTTTAGAATTAATGAATGAACAATAACAACATAATTAAATTAAATTTTTGAATGGATATAACTGTAGTAAATTATATAATTATTTTGTTAATTTATAAGTTAAAATGGGTAGAAAATTAGTGAATTATGATGCAAATATGAAAATGTGTTTTATAATAGATGATGTAAATATGCCTAAGAAAGATACATATGGTATTAGAGGAACAGATGAATTCTTTAGATATTATTTAGAATATAAAGGATTATATGATAAGAATACATTAAAATGGACAACATTAGATTATAATCCATTAATATGTATAGCTAATCAAAATTATTATGATTCAACTCATTTAGATTCAAGATTCTGTAATAAATTCTTAAAATTCTAAATGCACCAAGTTGAAGATTCTCAATATGTACATGCTATTTAATTATTAATCATTGAGAAAATAAAGAAGATTGAAGATACTAAATTTATAGAAAATGTAATAAGTAAAATAAGTATTCAAATATTAAGAATGATGGAAACTAAATTTAAACCTGGAAAGAATAAAGAACATTATATATTTACAATGAAAGATTTAATGAGAGTATAGAAAGGTATATTTAGTATAGATATGAAGATTCAAGTAGGAAATGATCAATTACTCAAAGTGTTATATAATGAATCAAATAGAATATTCTTAGATAGATTAACAAATTCAAGTGATATTAAATTATAATTCGAAAATATTTCTGAAATAATATGTTCACAAACTGAAAAGAAAGATTTAAAACAATTTGAAGGTTCACATATTAATACTTTTAATTCTGATGGATATAGACAATATGAACTATATTCACAACCAATATAATTGTTCACTAATTATAATGATGTATGGGAATATGATGATAAAACAGATAAATATGAAAATTTGATTGAATATTTACAAGATAAAATATCTAGTTATAATCATGAAAAAACAAACAAAAGAAATAAATTAGATTATATATTATTTGATGAAGCATTAAGATATGTATGTTATGTATTAAGAATATTGTTCTTTGAGAAAGGTTAATGTATTCAATTAGGATATAAAGGTCTTGGAAGAGAAATATCTACTAAAATTGCATGTTATATCTATGATAATATTGAAATTATTAAAATTGAAACATCAAAGAAATATATCAAATTTTATGATAAAATGAAAGAAATAATTGTTACAACTGGAACATCAAAATTAAATAATGAAAATAATAAAAAGTGTGTTATATTAAAAGATGATGATTTAACTGATGATAGAATAGCTGATGATATTAATTAATTATTTAATCATGGAGATCTTCCATTATATTATACACATGAAGAAAAGTTACATATTGTAAGAGAATTAGAATCTGAAAATCCAGAAATAGAATCATATGATTTCAATTCAAAATACAAATTATATCATAATAATTTAAAAAAGAATTTAAAAGTTGTAATTAAATTCAATATAAATTATCCTCATTTCAAGAAATTAATTAAATTATATCCATCTATATTTAATGATTCAACAACAATAGTATGGAATACAATACCTAGATATGCATTATTTGATGTAGTTGATTGTTAACTGAAGAGACATGAACTTAAAGAATCAGAAAATAATTTCTAAGCAAATATTAAAACATAAATTATTGAAAGTTAAAATGAAGTAGAGAATTAATTCCAAAATAAAATAATTCAAAATACTAATTCAAATGAAGTTAATATTATTACATCTAGACATTTATCAGACTTTGTAAGATATGTACTATTATATAGACAAAATGAATATGATAGAATTGAGAAACAATTAAAGAAATATAATGATGGAATTGAACAATTGAATATTGCTAAGAAAAAGATTGATGATACAACAAGGAAAATAACTCAACAAAGAGAGAGAATTAAAGAGAAACAAGATGAAATAGAACAGAAGAGAACTGAATTAAAGAATCATCAAGCTGATTTGGAAGCTAAAGAGAAAGAACAATCAGATGAAAAGATTAAACAACAAAGTTTAAAGACATTATGGGAATCAAAGAAGAATGAATTAGAATTACAAATGAAAGAAATAGAACCTCATTTAAAGAATGTTGAACAAGAATTGAGGAAAATATCAGATTCAGATATTGCTGAAATGTTTAAATAAGGATCACAAGAGTCCATAAATCAAGATATAAAAGAAGTTGTTAATGCTACTAAAATAATATTAGGTTTAAAGGATTGGAAGAATATGCCTGAAGTATTTAAGAAAATCAAAAAAGAATCTATAAAAGAACCTCCAAGTCAATCAGAATTAAGAAAATTAGATAAAATTGTTAAAAAACCAAATTTCAATCCAAATTATATGAAACAAAAGTCACAAGCTGTTGGTAATTTCACTTCATGGATATTAAAATTAGAATAATATGGTGCTCAATCTCAAGTATTTGGACCTAAAATAGAGAAAGAAAAAGAACAAAAGAGAAAATTGGAAGAATCTACTAAGAAAGTTGAAGATTTAGAAAGACAATTAGATGAATTAAAATCTAAATTTGATGCATTAAATAATACAATTAAAGAAATGGAAGATTCTAAAGTTGATTTAGAATATGAATTAGAGAAATTAGAAACTGATGCTAATAATTTCTCAAATATGTTATATAAATTAAAAGATGAGAAAGTAAAATGGACAGAAATTAGAGACAGTCTTGATGAAGAGAAACAATATGTTGATGGAAATGCAATATTAGCATCAACTTCAATGATATAATTGGGAATATGTTTTGAAGAAGATAGAAATAATTTAACTACAATATTCCAAAATAAATTAAATACATCTGGATTTAAATTTAGTAAAAATTATTCATTAACTAAATTATTTAATTGTGAAAATGAAATATTTTCATGGAATGAAAATGGATTACCAAATGATGATATTAGTATTGAAAATGCAATAATAACATTAAATAGTGATAGAACATGTTATTTAATAGATCCACAATATCAAGCTAAAGATTGGTTAATTAATCAATTAAATATTAAACCAGAATATATATTTGATAAACCTGAAGGTGATTTATATTTGAGAGGAGTTGAACAGGCTATAATTAATGGTGAAACAATATTAGTAAATGATACAACTGGAAATATTGATCCATTACTAGATAATATTATAGATAAAAATATTTATAAGAAATATGAAAAACAACATAACTAAAACATATAATTTAATGAAGCAGAATTAGAATATAATAATAAATTTAAAATATATATATTAAATCATCAACACAATGTTGTATTGAATCAAGATATTGTAACTAGAATGAATATAATAAACTTTACACTAAAACCAGAATCATTAGAGAAACAATTATTAGATTTAGTATATAAAATTGAATAAAAGGACAAATTTGATGAACATATTAAGAAAATTAATGCAATAAATAAAGAAAAGAATGATCTTAAAGAATATGAAGATTATATATTAAATCAATTAATAACAGAGATTGATTTCTTAAGTAATAGACAATTTAGAGATGATTTAGATAAATGTAAAAATTCTAATGAAGAATTAAAGAATACAATAAGTTTATTTGAGGTTCAAAATAAATCATTCAATGAAAATAAACAAACTAATGAAAGAGTTGCTAAATTAGGAACTAAATTATAATTTATTTTATATGATATTAGTAAAATATCACCTATGTATCAATTCAATATTATGAATTTCAGAGAAATATTTAGATCTAATATGGAATCATTTGTTAAAAATGATAAAATTAAATCATAAGATCAACAACATGATAAAAGAATAGATGATATTAATAAAAAGATCAGATATAGTATATAAAAATATGCAGAATTAGCATTAAAGAATGAACATAAAATATTATTAAGTTTATTATTTACCATAAGAACAACTGGTATATTATTTGAAGATGAAGAATTAAGTAAGAATAAAATAGATGAATAATAATGGCAATTTATATATGAAGATTTAGTATATGAAAAGAAACCAGGTAAAGGTAATTTAGAGTTAAAACCAAATTCATTAAACTTTGTAACAAATTCTCAATGGGAACAAATGATTGTTATAGAACAAAAATTACCTAAATTAAAAGGATTAATTTCAGGATTTAAATTATCAACAGATGAATGGTATTCATGGTTTAATAAACCAGATATAACTAAATTACCAGGAGTATGGGGTAAGAATCCACCTGATAGTCTATGTAAATTATTAATTTGTAAGATATTAAGACCAGATAAATTTATTGAATTTGTAAATGATTTTATTAAAGAGAATCTAGGAGATGAATAATTACCAGAAGGAATGCCATCTTTAGGTAAAGTATTTAATACATATAATAACAATATAATTGTATTTATTAAAGAACTTGGTACATTCCCTGATCAATAAATAAATTAATATTTGAATGATATTAATTTAGACACTGAAAGTGAAAATAGAGTTGAATTATTAAAGATTTCATTAGGAGAAATATATGAGCCTAATAAGAGTAAAACTTCAAGATCTATACAAGAAATAATAAAGAATAATAAAAATAGATGGATATATATTGATAATTGTCAATTATATAGAAAATAATTATCTAATTTAGAAAATGATATAAAAGATATTAGTAGAAATCAAGAAAAGTATTCTCATTTGAAAATATTTATTGTCACAGAAGAATTTAATGATTTCCCAGTAAGTTTATTATATAATACTCTTAAATTTAGTTTTGAAAAACAAATTGGAATTATGAATCAATTGAGACAGACTATTGATTTAGCTTTAGATGAATTTGATTATAAATCTGATGAAAAAGGTAAATTATTAGTAAGTAAACCAATTGATAAAAGAATGATATTCTCAACAACATTATTACATGCAGTATTAACTGAAAGATCATAGTTAAAATATAATGGATTTAATAGTAAAATAGAATTTAATGAAATAGATTTGATTAGTGTTTTAAAATTAGCAAATCAAGCTGTTCATATTGCAAGTAAATTATATCAAGATTCAAAAGAAGAATTAAGTAAGATGATTACATTCCAAAATTTAAGTAAATTTGTTGCTAATTAAATATAAGGATCATATGTTGATAATCAATTAGATTTAGAAGTAATTCAATTATATGCAAAAGATATTTTAGAATATACATTTGATTATATTAGAATTTCAAAAGAATATATTGATTCATTAGATATTGATAAAGATATTGAAGCAAGACCTCAAATAATACACTTCTTTGTTGATATGATTAGTAATAAACAGAATTTCGAATTCTTAATGAAATCAACACATATTGAATTGAAACTTAATGCAGAGAAAACATTTAAATTAATCAAAGATATAAAATTATTTAGTTTAGATAAAATTAATAGATCATTAGATAATAATTTAAGTGAAGTTTATGAAAAAATAGAAAATGAAATTCCAAGTGATATTGAAGTTAAAGAATAATTTGATACATATGATTCAAATGATCAAGATTCAAATCATGTATTAAATTTCTTGAAATTAGAATGTTAAGAATGGAATAAATAATTAACTTATTTAAGAAAACAAATTAGATTATTGAAGAAATCAGCACTTGGAGAATACACATATGATGCTGATGCAGAAAAGAATGCTATATTAGATAATAGAGTACCAGAAAATTGGAAATATCAATATACATCAAAGAATTTGAAATCATGGTTGAAAGAATTAAGTGATAAAATAGAATTTAATAGAGCATCAATGAGAGATATGTTAAATGTTAAGAGTTTCTGGATTGGTTCATTCTTAAATCCAAAGAAATTCTTTAATGCTGTAACTTTACAAATGATATCATTATATGAAGAGAAGAAGACATTAGATGAAATTGAATTATCATTTGAAGTTAGAAATGTATTTGTTAATGATGTTGATCAACCACCTCAAGTTGGATAATATATACATGGATTCAAATTAGAAGGTGCTCAATATGATAAAGATGATGGATGCATTTTTGATGTTGATTCAAAAAGTAATTAATAAAATGAATTCCCAATAATTAATATACAATGCAATGAAAAATCTGATGATAAAAGAAAACAAGTTATAAAAAAACAAACACATTTATATTAAGATTGTCCATGTTATAATTATCAAACAAAAGAAGATAATTCATTTGACTTAAATAATAATTTTATGTTTAATGTCCAATTGAAATGCAAACATGATGAAAAGAATTTAGGCAAAGAAGTAAATTTATGGAAATTGAAAGGTGTTTGTATATTGATGAATGATTGTTATAAAAGTTCTATTGATATTTTGTAGATAATATTGAGGAG